>Ga0209317_1002067_pt1 | contig 15335 bp, 15 predicted proteins | sample RifGroB2_FD_183994 | JGI IMG/M metagenome (GOLD analysis project Ga0209317, IMG submission 183994) | Soil microbial communities from Rifle, Colorado, USA - Groundwater B2 (SPAdes) (version 2) | ecosystem: Environmental > Terrestrial > Soil > Unclassified | place: Rifle, Colorado | collected... | reverse complement strand
GGCTCGATCTGGGGAATGCCGTGCTGGCGGGGGTCGACTTCGCCGGCCTGAAAAAGCTCTCCCCCTACTGGCAGGTCGAGGGGAAGTGGATCACGGTCGACTTCGACGAGGATTCCTGCATGATCGGCAAGACCCTGGCGAAGAACATGGAATTGAAGGTTGGCGACAGTGTCAACGTGATCAAGAACGAGACCGGCTTTCAGAAGAGCCTGGTGATCAAGGGGATAGCGGAGACCGGGCAGGCGGAGGACGACCAGATCTTCGTCAACGTCGCACTTGCCGGCCAGATATTGGGGCAGCAGGGCAAGGTGAACCACGCCATGCTGAGCATCGTCACGGAGGGGACCGACATCGATGCCCTGGCAAAGCGGATGGAATCGAGCTTTCCGGGTCTGGATGCCAAGCCGATCCGCAAGGTGTCCCATTCCGACGGCAGGATCCTGGACAAGATCAAGGGGCTGATGGCCATCATCGCCGTCGTCATCCTGACCGTCACCACGCTTTGCGTCATGACCACCTTGATCGCCATCGTATCGGAGCGCACCCGGGAGATCGGGCTCATGAAGGCGATCGGCGCCGACGACAGGGATATCGTGCGGCAGTTCCTTTCGGAGACGCTGACCATCGGGCTCGCCGGTGTGGCGGCCGGGATGCTGCTCGGCTTCCTCCTGGCCCAGGCGCTGGGGCAGGCGGTGTTCGGCTCTTTCATCTCGTTCCGCATCGCGGTGCTTCCGGTGACGCTGATCCCGTCCATCGCCGCCTCTCTTCTGGCCGCGGCGTTGCCGGTCAGGATGGCGGTGCGGGTCGTGCCGGCCCAGGTGCTGAAAGAGGAATAGACATTTATTAAGGGGAAGACTAAATGGAAAAGATAGTGCTTGAGACAATAGGGTTGACGAAGCGGTACGGCAGCGTCACCCCCCTGGACGACGTCAACATGCAGGTCAGGGAGGGGGAGTGGGTCTCCATCATGGGGCCGTCCGGTTCCGGCAAGACCACCATGCTGAACCTGCTCTCTCTGCTCGATACCCCCACCGAGGGTCGCTACATCCTGGACGGGGTCGATACCTCCACGGTGAACGAGAGGGAGCGTGCCGTGGTGCGCCGGGAGAAGATCGGCCTCGTGTTCCAGCAGTTCCACCTGGTCCCTTATCTGAGCGCTTTGGAGAACGTCATGCTGGCCCAGTACTACCACGGCATGATCGACAGGGGTGACGCAGCGGAAGTGCTGGCGCGGGTCGGGCTCTCGCACCGGGTCGGGCATCTCCCTTCCCAGTTGTCCGGAGGCGAGCAGCAGAGGGTCTGCATCGCGCGGGCGCTCATCAACCAGCCCGCCATCATCCTGGCCGACGAGCCGACCGGCAACCTCGACGAGGCGAACGAGGAAATCATCCTCGATTTCTTCAAGGAACTCCACGCCGAGGGGAGGACCATCATCCTGGTGACTCACAACCCGGAACTGGCCGAGTTCTCCGACCGTACCGTAAGGCTGCACCACGGGAAGGTCCAATAATGCACGCATCAAAAAGGGGAGCTGCCCGTCTTGCCGCACTGTCGTTAATAGCCCTCTTACTTGCAACCTTCCTTGGAGGGTGCAAGAAGGAAGAGACCTGGAAGACCGGTTCCAAGGCGCCCGACATCAGCGTGCTCGACCTGAACGAGAAGACCGTGAAACTCTCGGATTTCAAAGGGCAGGTCGTCGTCCTCAGGTTCTGGGCCACCGGGTGCAAGGCGTGCGTCGCCGGCATGCCGGTGCTGGACGAGTTCAGCAAGCCTTATCGGGATAAAGGGGTCACGGTCCTTGCCGTGAACATGGGGAACGCCAAACCCATGGTGGAGGTGTTCGCCAAGGGGCTCAAGCTTTCCTATCCGGTGTTTCTGGACCCGGCCCTGATCGCCTCCAAGAAGTACGGTGTGAGAGCGGTGCCGAGCACCTATTTCATCGACAGGAAGGGAGTGGCGCGAAGTTTCACCGTCGGAGAGATCACCAAAGAAAGCTTTGATCAGACCGTGGCGAAGATGCTTTGAGTCTTGCTGCGGGACCTTCAACTTTTGGTTGACAGTCACTGTTTTTTGTTTTATTGATGATAACCATTTTCATTTTCACGCTGAGATGTAAAGGAGTAAAAAATGGCGACAAATGGGCCCCGGGGCAATAGCCAGGGGAGCGGTCAGGAAAAGAAACAACCACGGCGGGTCATCACCAGCCTGGAGCTTCTCGGTGCCGGCAACGAACTGATCATCCAGCACCAAGGAGAGGAGTATCTGCTCAGAATCACCAAACAGTCGAAGATGATCCTCACCAAGTAAAACCCGCCTCGCACCTACGACCCTTGGGTCCAGCCAGCCACGTCCGCCCCTCCGGCAACGAAGCCAGCCAAAAACAAACGATGAAACGAGAAGTACCCCATTGACCCCCTGAACGGCGGCGGCCGGAACTGCGCCGCCACCGGGAAATACAGGCCGTGACCGCTTCGCGCTCTCCCTGCGCGCAGCGTGAAGCGAGAGCAATAACGCTTAACCGGAGACCAGCCCATGTTCGAATTTTTCGTCAAAGGGGGAGCGATGATGTACCCCCTGCTCCTCTGTTCCATAGCGACCGTAGCCTACGGTATCGAGCGGTTCTATCACTACGCCCGGGCGGCAAAGGGCAAGGAGGCACCTGAGAAGATCCACGCCCTGATCGAGCGGGGGGAGGCGGCTGAGGCCCAATCCATCGCGGAAAGCACCCCGGGCCCGGTGGCGGCGGTGCTCGCCGAGGGGCTGCGCCAGCGGGGCGCCGACACGGTCCTTATGGAGGAGGCGATCTCTCTGGCCGGGGGGCGTGAGCTGAAGCGTCTGAACAAGAACCTCCATGTCCTGGAACTGATCGGTCGCCTCGCCCCCCTCATGGGGCTTCTAGGCACGGTTATGGGCATGATGGAGGCGTTTCGGCAGGTGGCGGCCTCGAAGGGGGCCGTCGATCCTTCGCTTCTGGCCGGAGGCATCTGGGAGGCACTGATCACGACCGTGGCCGGGCTCTTTGTCGCCATCCCCGCGATGGTGCTGCATCACTTCTTCGAGGACACGGTTAAGGAATTCGCCTATCTGATGAAGCATTACGGCACCGAGGCGGTCAAGCACCTGGGGGTGCGGGGATGATCGACTTCGGCGAACATCTCCCGGAGAAGAAGAGCCTCGACCTGACACCGATGATCGACGTGGTCTTCCTGCTGCTGATCTTTTTCCTGATCACCTCGATCTTCTCCAAGCCGTCGCTACCGCTGGACCTACCGGAGGCGGAGACGGCGCAGATGGTTGGCGAGCCGGATGTCTCCGTCGCCATCAAGGCCGACGGCACCATTTTCCTGAACGGCCGTGTCATTACGGCCGCCGAACTGTACCCCGCCTTGCGCGGCATTTATGAAGGGAAAGAGAAGCGAGGCATCAGCCTGGTCTCCGACAAGGGGGTCCCTTTCGGTAGGGTAGTGCAGGTGATGGACCAGGCGAAGAAGGCGGGGGCTGAAGACATTTCCGTGCTGGCGGAACATAAGAAATGAAAGAGTTATCGATAAATCATGTCGCCTTCGGTTCGGCCATCTTACTTCATTTCATGCTTCTTGCCTTTGGAGCGGGGCTTAAGGTGAGGGAGCCGGAACCGCAGGAACAGATCGCCATCAGGTTCACCTCCGTCAGCGAAAGAGTCGAGGAGCCGAGGCGTGAGCAGGCAAAACTGCACGAGGCCATCGCTCAGCCGCAAAAGACGGAAGCCGTTCCGCCTCCGGTTCAAGAGACCAGGAAACCATCGGTCCCGGCTCCGGCTCTTGCGCCTCCCCAGGTGCCGGCGCTGCATGTGGCCCCGCAGCAGGCTTCTGTGCAACCGGCACCGCCTGTGCAGCCTGTTGTGCAATCCACGGCGCGAAGCGCGGCTCAGGCTGCTGCCCCTCCGCCGGCTGCCCCCATGCCGAAAATGCCGCAGGAGGCGGGACGCAGTCAGAGCGCTATGCGGGGAGTGCCCGCCGCCCGGCTCCCGGATTACCTGAACGTGGTGCGCTCCATGGTTGAGAACAACCGGGAGTACCCTGCCATGGCGCGACAGTTGGCTCTTCAGGGGACAGTGACGGTGCGCGTCTCGATACGGGGCGATGGCAGCCTTTCTGCCGTCACGGTTGACGTATCCTCTGGGCACAAGGCGCTGGACAAGGCAGCCGTCAGCGCAGTGAGGAGGTCTGCCCCCTTCAAGCCGCCCGCGGGGTTCGGCCTCGGCGAGGTGACGGTGGAAATCCCCATCGTCTATCGCCTGACCTGAACAGAAACAGGTCCCCCAACGGGGGAAACATCTCCCCGCAGGGCGGTTCCATAACCGCTCGATGAAAGTGATATTCATTTTTTGCAGTTCGGCAGTCTCAGGCAGATGACAAATCAGGAGGATTAACGTGAAGAAGGTAGTTCTTACAGTTGTTGCAGGTGCTCTCATCGGGATGTACGGAACGGCGTTTGCCGAGGAGGTGCCCCGCACCGCAGAGATCGTGGTCGAGGAGACCGAAGAGGTTAAGGCGATCCAGGAGCGAAAGGAGAGTTCCTATGCCAAAACCGTCATAACACGCAAGGAGATGGAGGAGCTTGGCGGGCAAACTGCCGCCGACGTGCTGCGCCGGTTGCCCCGTATCTTCTTCACCGGCCCCCCGACAAAGAACAAGGATGTGAGGATGGCGGGGCTGGACAAGGAATTCCAGAACGTCCTGGTCGACGGCAACCGGCCGCCGGGGGGAGGCGAGAAGCGGGAATTCGCCCTGGACCGGATACCGATCGAACAGATCGAGCGGATCGAGGTGCTGAAGAACCCGACAGCCGCCTACGATGCGGACGCCGTCGGCGGCATCGTCAACATCATCCTGAAAGAACCGCTCAAAGCAAGAAGTCTTTACCTGTTCGCAGGCACCTCGGTGGGCGACCTGACCAACGACAAGTTCGGCAACAAGCTGTCCGCCAACTATGGCGACTCCTTCGGACCGCTCAGCTACACCATCGGTGGGACCCGCAACGACGAGTATTGGCAAAAGGGGAAGGTGGTGCAGGACTCGGGCAAGAACGAACGTGAGATGGAAACCGAAAGGACCCGTACCCTCACTTCCTCCCTGAACCTCGGGCTCGCGCTGCAACTCGGCAAGGACGACCGGGTGACCTTCAAGCCGTTTTTGACCGAACAGACCGAGAGCAAGGCCAAGGAGAAGCCGATCACGATCCTGTCCACCGGCGCCAACAAGAGCAAAAACGTGGAGAACGAGCAGAAGGAGATGCTCCTGCAGAGTTACGCACTGGCATGGGAACATAGATTCCCGGGCGGCTCCTCTCTTAAACTTCAGGGGCTTTACAGCGAGAACGAGGAGAAGAAGGACAAGACCACCGCGCAGTTCACCGGAGCGACACTTGGCTTTGCCAAGAACATATTCGAGGTTGAGGACAAGGACGATTCCGACATGTTGGCCGCCGCCGACCTGAAGATGCCGCTCGCCGGCCCCCTGGAGACCGAGCATGTCGTTTCGGCCGGGGTGAAACTGCGTGACAAGGACCGGGAAGTGACCAAGCGGGTACGCGAGGTCAGCAATACCGGAGTCGTCACCGTGACCTCGACCCCCAACGACAGCTACCGGGTGGAGGAGAGCATAGCCGCCCTTTACCTGATGGACGAAGCGGCCCTGACCGACAAATTCATCCTCACCCCGGGCATGCGGGTGGAATTGACCGACGGCGAATACACCACTTCAGGTGGCAATTCGGCCTCGGGGGACTATACCGACTGGAACCCCTCCCTCCATGCGCTCTACAAGCTCGGCTGGGGTGTCCAACTGCGCGGCTCACTGGCCCGCACCATCTCGCGTCCCGCCTTCAAGGACAAGGTGCCGACCCGCTCGGTGAAAAAGGACAAGGTCGAGGAGGGAAACCCGGACCTGAACGCCGCCACCTCGTACAACTTCGAGGCGGGGATCGAGAAGTACCTTGGCAAGAGCGGGGTCGTGGCGCTGAACGGCTTCTACAAGGACATCAATGACGTTATCGAGAAGCAGCGGATCGGCACCGATCCGGTCAGCGGCCTGCCGGTCGAACGGCCGGTCAACGCGGGGGAGGCCAGCGTCAAGGGGGTCGATTTCGAGGTGAAGAGCGGTCTGGACTTCATTGGCCTGGACGACCTCAGTCTGACCGGCACCTATACCGTCATGACTTCCGAGGTGACGGACGTCAACACCGGCGCCAAGCGCAAACTGAAGGACGTGCCGAGCAACATGGGCACCTTGGTGCTCCGCTACGATAACAGAAAACTCGGGTTGGCCACATCCCTCGGCATGAACTACACCGGCAAGAAGGAGGATCAAACCGATCCCGCCAAGCGGAAGAAGGAAGACGCCTTCACCCAGTGGGACCTCTCCTTTACCCAGCGACTCATGGCCGGAGTGAGCCTGTACGGGAGCGCCGTGAACTTCCTGAACGAGAAAAAGAAAAAGGTGGATGGCACAAGGAGCGAGGTTGAGGAGGCGGGCAGAACCTTCTACGCCGGGCTGAGGTTCGAGCTGTGATGGTTTTTATGAGAAAGTGGCACAAGTATCTTGGCCTGGCGACTACGGTGCTGGTGGTGCTGGTGAGCGTGACTGGCATCCTCCTCATCCACAAGAAGGATCTGGCACTCAACAAGGTGACCGTCAACCTCCCCGGCTACGCCAAGCGCATCCCACCGGATGCCTCGAACCTGGTCGCAACGGCGCAGGGGAAGATGCTCCTCTCGACGAAGCTCGGGGTGTTTTCCGGAGACGCCGACGGATGGCGCAGGACCTTGGCCGTAGCGGTGAAAAGGCTTTATGTCGACGGAACCGAGGTCTACGCCTGCACCCAGGAAGGTTTGCAGCTAAGCGGGGATGGCGGGGATACCTGGCGTAATACCCTTCCGGGCGAGGAGGCGAAGGCGCTGCACCTCTTTGCAGGAAGAGTTGTTGCGGTGACCGCCAAAGGGGTCTTTCAAAGGGTGGCAGACAAAGGTGGCTGGGAACTGCTCACCCTCCTTCCCGGCAAGGGAATCGATGTTCGGGAGGTGCTCCCGGATGGAGAGGGGTTCCTGCTGGTAGCCAAGGAGGGGCTGTATAGAGTGTCGGACGGGAAGGTGAAGCAGGTCAAACTGCCGGGGGCAGAGAAGGTCGCGGCGGGGGTGGATTTGCAAAAGCTGGTAACCGATCTCCATACTGGAGCCTTTTTCGGGGGGTGGTTCATGGCGGTGATCGACCTCGTCGCCCTCTCCCTGGTTTTCTTCGCCATCTCAGGCGTCTGGCTCTGGTACGTGCCGTGGAAAAGGAGGCGTGCGGTCCTGGCAAATACAGCAGGTAGTTGAAAGCTCTACACCTATCGTTACATGAATGAAAGAGTACGCATTTACCAGGGCTCTAGTCCCGGAATAACAACCAAAAGGAGAGTGTTACATGAAGAAGTTTCTTGCAATCGGTGCGCTGGTGGGGATGCTGTCGGGTTTTGCTGCGCTGGCAAACGGCGCCGAGAAGATGAAGGAGTACCCGGCAGGCGACGAAAAGATCGTCAACAAGATGAAGATTGCCGCCGTCTACCTGAAGCCGATCGACATGGAGCCCCGCGGCACCGATCTCCCCGCCTCCCAGGCCGACATTCACCTTGAGGCAGACATCCATGCCACCAAGGGGAACCCGAACGGTTTCGGCGCTGGCGAGTGGATTCCCTACCTGACCATCACCTACAAGCTCGACAACCTCGATAACGGTGAGTCGAAGACCGGCAAGTTCATGCCGATGGTGGCGAAGGACGGTCCCCACTACGGAGGCAACATCAAGATGATGGGCGCGGGCAACTACAAGGTCACCTACACCATCGAGTCCCCGGAGAAGCAGGGTTTCGGCCGCCATACCGACAAGGCGAGCGGCGTCGGCAAGTGGTTCCAGCCCTTTAACGTGGATTACAAGTTCAAGTACCTGCCGCTCAAGTAATCGATTGCCAGAATCAGGGAGCTTTTCCCGTCCATAAAAGCGGATTCCCCGCCATATCAGGGAGGGGAATCCGCCCCCGGGTGTGGCCGTCTCTGCTGGAGGTAACACGTGGTGATTGCCAGCCTTTTAGAGGGCAGGGTGCGGATCAGGGACGAAGGGCTCAAGAGGAAGCCGCTGGTCACCCGGGTCAGGGAAGCGCTTCTGGCCACTCCGGGGGGCGGGGGGCAGCACAGTGGATCGCCTGGTGAGCCAGGATCATCCCTGGTCGGGGGCATCAGGCGCTTCTGGGCGCGAACATGATGATCGCCATGCCGCTAAGTGCTACGAGGGAGCCGACGATGTCCCATGCGGTTGGTTTGATCCCGTCCACCAACCAAAGCCAAACCATGGCAACAAAGATATAAATTCCTCCGTAGGCGGCATACACCCGGCCTGCTGCAGTCGGGTGTAACGACAAAAGCCAGGCGAATAAGGTAAGACTGGCTGCGGCTGGAATGAGAAGCAACGGACTTTTCCCCTGCTTCAGCCAGAGAAACGGAAGGTAGCAGCCTACGATTTCTGCCACAGCTGTAATCATAAAAAGTAAGACAGTCTCAACTGCATGCATGATTTTCTCCCACCTCCAGCTCCGTTCGAGAGGGCAAACGGTGCCTTTTAATTTCTAAATTCGGTGCCCCCTCCGTTGGGCGGATGATAACATGTATAACATTTCAAAGTCACCCCTCGCCAATGATCTTTTCCCTCCGCCTCAACCAGCTGCCGTTTGTCAGGAGCCCGATCGGTCGCGCCTCCTTTTCCACGGCACGTACCAGAGCCAGACGCCTTTCCCTGCAAGGTATTAATATTTAGACCCGAGGATCGTAAAACTGAGCGAAATGCAGTGACGCTAACTGCGAGTGCGGAAACGACAGAGGGGCCGGGAGATATTTCCCGGCCCCTCTGCCTATTCACCGTTCAGATGTCGATCTGCACCATTTCACCAGGGACTGCCCCGGCATGGAAAGGTGCCATTTGCCGGGGGTGCTGCGGGGAGCAGGGGAGCGTCAACCGTAGACGGAGAAACCCTGCTGGGTATCCCCTTGCTCCGCCTGCTGAGCGATGACCTCTGCCATCTGCATCTGGGCCTCGGCTGCGGTTTTAACCATCGCCATCGAGGCTGCCTGCTGGGTGAGTGCTGCGGTGCCCGCTATCTGCACGGCCGCTATCTGACTTGCATCCATGGCTGATCCTCCTTTCTTTATTTATCGGCAAGATGCGCTGGATCTACAGATATTTTGTAATATCATTCCCCCGCAGCGTCGTCTCGATCCGGATCTCGCCGGTTAGGGTGCGGTGCACCGGGCACTTCTCGGCTATCTCCAGCAGCTTTTGCCGCTGCGCCTCGTCCAACTCCCCATGCAGCTCAAGCTCCCGCACGAACTTGTCGATGCGGCGCTCCTGCGAGTCGCACTCCCGGCAGTCCTCGGCGTGGATCTTCTGGTGGGACAGGCGCACCAGTGCGTCCTCCAGCGGCAAGCCTTTGCGGCGGGCGTACATCTGAACCGTCATGGCGGTGCAGGCGCCCAGGGCGGCCAGCAGGTACTCGTAAGGCGAAGGCCCTTCGTTGCTGCCGCCGTACTGTAGCGGCTCATCGGCCACCATGCTGAAACCGTTGGCGAAGATCTCGGTGCGGAAACCGTCGGCACCCGTGCGCGCCGTGACCCGGTTGTCGGCGACCCCGGCCGGGAGCTGGGAAGGGGGGGCAGCTTCGGGAAGCTGCAGGTAGCGGCCGGCCCAGGTGGCGATCACCTCGCCGGCGTAGCGGGAGTCGGCGGCTTCGGAGAGCAAATGGTCGGCGCTTCCCAAGGAGATGAAGCTCTTCGGGTGCGCCGCCGCTTGAAAGATCTCGGCCGCGTTGTCGATCCCGACCACCTGGTCCCCCGGCGCATGCATGATCAGCAGCGCCCCCTTCAGGCGGCGCAGGTTCTCCCCGGGCTGCTGGGCCTCCAGGTCGTCGAGCAGGCTCTTGCGGATGGTGAAGTCGCGCCCCCCTATCTGTGCCGTGGCCTGCCCCTGTCGCTCGATCTGCTCTGCGGTCTCGCCCAGCAGTCGCCGCAGGTGGGCCGGACTGAAGGGTGCCGCTATCGTGGTTATCGCTGTAGCCGAGGGGATCTCCGCCGCCGCAGCGAGCACCGCCGACCCCCCGAGGGAGTGTCCGACCAGGAGCCGGGGGGCGCTGTACTCCCGTTCCAGGAACCGGGCCGCGGCGACCAGGTCGCTCACCTCGGAGGAGAAGGTGGTCTCGGAGAAGTCCCCCTCGCTCTCTCCCAAGCCGGTGAAGTCGAAGCGGAGCACCGCGATGCGTCTGCTGCTCATGGCGCGGCTGATGTTCACGGCGGCCTTCAGGTTCTTGGAGCAGGTGAAGCAGTGGGCGAACAGGGCGTAGGCGATCGGCGGCTCGTCGTCCGGAAGTTCCAGCCGGGCCGCCAGCTGCTCGCCGCGGGAGTTGGGAAAGCTGATCTTTTTCGTGTTCATGGTAGCTCCTTTTTCGCTGCTTCGGATCCAGATGGCAGCATCGCGCAGTCGGCAAATCCCCTCACCCGGCCTTCGGCCACCCTCTCCCGCTTGCGCGCCGAAGCGCTACAGCGCGCAGGCCCGGAGGGCGAGGTTATCCGGTGCGTCATGCACCAATAAAAAGTAATGGTTGCATATCTTAAGTCAAGGAGAGAGACCATCTGCTGCGCGCTTATGCAGGTTGAGCCAAATCATGGATCGGTCACAGTCAATGCCGAACCATCCCGTTTGGTTAGACTCCTTTAAATCTGGCACTATACGCATTGCAACAGTACTTTATCTCTTTTCTCTTCGCCCCGATTAGGTTATATAACATCTGCTGGACTGCCTTTTCTGCCATGCTTTTATTCAGGAGTTAAATGATGTTTGCCATGTGGTCCATTAAAAAAAGGGTGCTGATTTCGGTAATCTCTCTTTGCTTCGCCAGCATCACCATTGTCGGGTTTTTCGCTTACCAGCACCAGATGCACCAGATGCGGGAAGGTCTGCAGGATCAGGCGAAAAACGACGGCCGCCTGTTCGCTGCGATCCTGGCGGCCGATGCCCAGGGACTGGCCACGGGCCATTCCGGCCTCGACAGGCTCGATGCGCTGCTGGCGCCCTTTGCCGCCGGAAACAAGGACGCGCTCCTTGCCGCGGCACGGCCGATCTTCAACGAGATCAAGCAGAACAACAACATCACCCACATGTACTTCATCGAGCCGGACGGCAAGGTGCTACTGCGGGTTCACAAGCCTGAACAGTCCGGCGATGTCCTGACGCGGGCAACGTTCCTGAAGGCCCGGGAGACGAAACAGCTCGCCAGCGGCATCGAGATGGGGAAAAACTTCTTTTCCCTGCGCTGCGTCCGTCCGGTCTCCTATCAGGGTAAACCGCTCGGGTTCATGGAGATCGCCCAGGAGATCGACCACGTCTTCCAGCAGATGAAGCAGATCACCGGCGGCGAGGCGAGCCTCTTTCTCACCGAGGAATTCCTGAAGAGCAATGCTACCGAGGTGACCAGCGAGAAGTCCGGGTCGTTCCAGATCCTTTATCCGACCCAAAAAGAGGTGGCACTTGGCCTTGCCGCAAAACTGCTTCCCGAGATGAAGGACGCGCTGCAAGGGCCGAAGGTGAGCATCGTCTCCTACAATGGCGGGAAATATGTGGTAGGGATGGGGCCGATTCAGGATGCCACCGGGGCCACCGCCGGCCTTCTCTTCTCGCACAAGGAGATCAGTCCGCTTTTCAGCACCATGTGGCAAGGGGTCGCCGCCAACCTTGCCCTGCTGATCGTCATCATCCTGTCATCGCTTTTCCTGCTCTACCTCTCCCTGAGAAGGAGCCTGAACCTTTTCCAGATGCTGAAGGAGCAGATCGTTTCGGTGACCACGACCTGGGACCTCACCAGGCGTGTGGAGATCGACACCCATGACGAGATCGGCGAGATGGCCGCGGACTTCAACACGATGACGGAGAAGCTCTCCGAAATGGTGCAGCAGGTAAATTGGTCCAGTGCGGAGCTTGGCCGCGTCTCGGCGAACCTGGTGCAGGTGTCGGGGACGGTAATGGGGGCGGCGGAGCAGCAGTCCGTTTCGGTGCACGAGGCTTCCTCGGCGATGACCCAGATCAACGCTTCCATCAAGGGGGTGGCGCAGGGGGTGGAGGGGCTGTCCCAGTCAGCCTCCGAGAGTTCCTCCTCGATCCTCGAAATGGCGTCCAGCGTCGAGGAGGTCGCGTTGAGCGCCGAATCCCTGGCCCAATCGGTGGACGAGGTCGGTTCCGCCATCATCCAGATGTCCGCCTCGATCAAGCAGGTGGGGAGGAACGCCGACGCCCTGATGGAGGAGGCGAGCATCAACTCCTCTTCCATCGTCGAAATGGACAGCTCCATAAAAGAGGTGGAGAAGAACGCCCTGAACACCGTCACCATTTCAGAGGCGGTGCGACACGACGCCGAGATCGGCAAGAGCGCGGTAGAATCGACCATCCTCGGCATAAACGCCATCAAGGCCTCATCGCTGATCACCTCCGAGGTCATCGTCAACCTCTCCAAGCGAGCCGGGGACATCGGCGCCATACTGTCGGTGATCGACGACGTGGCGGAGCAGACCAACCTGCTCGCGTTGAACGCGGCCATCATCGCCGCCCAGGCGGGGGAGCACGGCAAGGGGTTCGCCGTGGTGGCCGGAGAGATCAAGCAGCTCGCCGAGCGGACCAGCGTCTCGACGCGCAAGATCTCCGACGTCATCAACGGCGTGCTGCATGAAACGGATCGCGCCGTGGTGGCGATCGGCCAGGCCGAGCAGAACATCGCGCAGGGCGAGGCGCTCTCCAGAAAGTCCGGGGAGGCGCTGGAGAAGATCGTCAGCGGCGTTCAGAAGGCGACCGAACAGGTGAACGGCATCGCGCGCGCCACGGCCGAGCAGGCCAAAGGGAGCAAGATGATCCGGGACACCACCGAACGGGTCACCACCATGGTGCGGCAGATCGCCATCTCGACCAGGGAGCAGGGGGATGGCAGCACGATGGTCCTCTCCTCGGTGGAGAGGATGAAGCAGCTCACCGAGCAGGTGAAGAATTCGACACGCGAGCAGAGCAACGTCGGTAACTTCATCGCCCGGTCGACCGAACACATCACCGATATGATCCGGCAGATAAAGAACGCCTGCGATGAGCAGAGCCGTGGTTCGGACTTGGTGCTCCCCGCGGTGGAGAGCATCAAGGTCGCCACGGAGAGCAACCTGGGAGCGGTCAAGGTGCTGGGAGAATCGATGTCGGCTCTGGCCACCCAGATAGGGGCTTTGCAAAACGAGATCGACAGGTTTCAGGTCGGCACCCTTGCCAAAGAGACGGAGCGGTAAAGCACCTTAAAGCAATGGGACGCAGATTTACCTGATCAAGTCTGGTTGACCGAGTCAGGAAGACGCCCACTCAACTGCCGTTAACTAGCAATCCTGCATAGCTGGCCCCCTCCCCTTCCGGGAGGGGGAGCCAACGACAAAGCCTTAACCTTGCAGCAGTGCCCCCGACCCCCCTTTCCCAAAGGGGGAGAGAATCCCAAACCGCCCCAAAAGATTGATCCGCCTTTTCCGCCTTGATCTGCGTCCCATTGCCTTCCGATTTAGCGAAACCGTGTATAATTTTGAGCGTTGTCGCCGGAGATCGGCAGAAAACAACCTTCGGGACCAGGGGGCGCCATGTCCCACCAGCATCGCTCATTCACGGTCATGACCTACAACGTTCACCGCCTGATCGGCAACGACCGCCATACCTCTGCCGCCCGCATCGCCCAGGTCATCGACTGTTATCAGCCGGACATCGTGGCCCTGCAGGAGCTGCCGGGCGCCAGGACCCGGCCGGAACAGGGGGGCAATTGCCAGGATCTGGCCCACGAACTGGCACTGCTGGTGGCGGCGGGCCGGCATTTCAACCTGGAGCGGGAACGTTGCGGCAACGTGGTGTTCAGCCGCTTCCCGATGCGCCTGGTCAGGGCGGGCGGGCTCCATCCGGAGACCAAGCGGCGCTCCATCGTGCCGCGGGGCGTCCTCTGGGTGGAGATCGAGGTCTACGGCCGGTTGCTGCAGTTCGTCAACACCCACCTGGGGCTCACCCCCCAGGAGCGGACCTCCCAGGTCAAGGTGCTCACCGGGCCGGAGTGGCTGCAGCACCCGGATTGCCGCCCCCCCATCGTCCTTTGCGGCGACTTCAACGCACTCCCCAGCTCGGCGATACACAAGCGCCTGAAGACCGCTCTCAGGGATGAACAGGAAAGCCTCAGCTTCGGCCACACCCAGTGGACCTTCCCAAGCCATCTCCCGATGGTCAGATTCGACCATCTGTTCGCCTCTCCCGAGCTGGTCGTGGAGAACGTGCAGATCCCCCAGACGAAGCTGACCCGGGTCGCTTCGGACCATCTCCCGCTGGTCGTCAAGCTGCGTCTGGCGTAGCGCTCCCGGCGAACTGGCACTTTTCAACAACGGCCTGGCATGGCAAGGAAAGTAGTTAGTAACGGTCATCGATCCATGCATACGAAGGGTATCTATTATCGCCCCGGACAACGTCCCCGCACGACGGAAAAAAGGAGATAACCATGAGCCAATTCAAGGATATGCCGGAGAATATGGCAGTGCAGGAGGTCCTGGTTGTGAGGGTTTTGCAGAGTACCGGTGCGCTGTTGGAAATCTGCCTGGTTAAACATGGTTCCCAGTACGAAGCGGCGATATTCCTGGACAGAAAGTACAAGCCCGGCCCGCCGCTGCCGCGCCCCCTCGCCTCCCCTTCGGGGCAGTCCACCCACTGGATGGGGGTGCGCCCGAAAGTCGGCCTGACGCAGGATGAGACGGAAAAGATCATCTACGACGTGAACGGCCTCAACGCGCTGCACCGCATCCGGATGAAGGACACCTGGGGAAACCTGCTGGATTGCGTCTGATACAGCCGGCGCTTCATGCTGCCGATACAGAAAAGGGCCGCTTCCGTGTCACGGGAAGCGGCCCTTTTTTTGGTTTTGCCGAGCAGGGGCGCTACATCTCCACCCGGGTCATGACCCCCTGCAGCTTGGTGGCCGGGAGCTTGTTGAACTGCACGAAATTCGGCGTCAGCTTCTTGATCAGCGCGAACAGTTTCCAGATCGGGTTCTTGGTCTCGATATCCTCGATGCCGTAGAAGATCACCTTCTCCTGGATGCCGTGCTCCTTGAGCTGTTTTTCGATGTCGATCACCGTCATGTAGCCGGCACTGATCTCGAAGAACTCCAACCCGGTCCCGACGTCCGTCTTGTGCCGGGTGATGTTCCCGAACGGCTCGTCGGTGCGCACGATCGAG
>Ga0209317_1002066_pt1 | contig 15336 bp, 16 predicted proteins | sample RifGroB2_FD_183994 | JGI IMG/M metagenome (GOLD analysis project Ga0209317, IMG submission 183994) | Soil microbial communities from Rifle, Colorado, USA - Groundwater B2 (SPAdes) (version 2) | ecosystem: Environmental > Terrestrial > Soil > Unclassified | place: Rifle, Colorado | collected... | reverse complement strand
TCTTTTTCATCTTGTTCACAAATTGAGGTTCGGATGAAAATGGTGCAGCGCCACAATTTCCTGACTGTAGATAATATCCATTCTTAACTACGAGTCAATTGTGAGTGGTTATTCTGTCGTCTCCAAATTTTAGTCCGGAAGAAGATAGTAATAATTCCTAAATCTTCCTTGTTCTCGTCTCCATGGTGTCATATTTTCTTAACCATGCTCGTTCAACGGAGAATATGGGTATGAAGGCATTGAATATGACAACATCGCTCGAATGCAGACTTGATGAACATAAAATTTTGGTGGAGCCATTTTTCCTTCCCCAATCCAATGAGATTGAAATTGGTCTCGCGGCCAGCAAAAACAAATTCCCCCTTCTCCTTAAAGGTCCAACCGGCTGCGGCAAGACCCGATTCATGCAGTATCTTGCCTGGCGGCTGCAAAGACCGCTGATCACCGTATCGTGTCACGATGATCTGTCGGCTGCCGATCTTGTCGGCCGCTATCTGGTCAAGGGCTGCGAAGCCATCTGGCAGGACGGCCCGCTTACGCTTGCGGTTCGGGCGGGGGCGATATGTTATCTGGATGAGATCGTTGAGGCGAGAAAGGACACCACCGTAATTATTCATCCATTGACCGACGATCGACGCGAGCTGCCCATCGAAAAACTCGGCATACTCTACAGCGCTCCTCCTCAGTTTATGCTGGCTGTTTCCTACAATCCCGGCTACCAGAGCGTCCTGAAGGACCTCAAGCCATCGACCAGGCAGCGTTTTGTTTCTCTGAACTTTGACTATCCCAAGGCAGAGTTGGAGCAGGAGATTGTGATACGGGAAACCGGCGCAGACAGGGCACTTGCCGCTCAACTGATAAAGCTCGCAACCATGACTAGAAGTCTCAAGGAATCCGGCCTGGCGGAGGGGGCGTCCACCCGGCTGGTCATTCAGACGATTCGCTTAATCCAATCGGGGATCGATACGGTCAGCGCATGCAGGGTCGGGATGATAGAGAGTCTGACCGATGACCCTGAACTCCTGATGGCGCTGGATGAAATGGTTCTTTCTATTTTTTGAAATGATCGAACTGAGAAAACAAAAAGAACGATTTTATGCAAGCGTCCTCCCCGCCAGGCCAAATGAGTGGGAAGTGGATGAAGTATTTGAACAACTTGCCGGCTTGCCTGGAGAATTACGCGAAGTCCTGCTGAGCCAGGTCGGGATCATCTGGCCGGTCAGCCACAGCCTCTGTTTTGCCTATCTGACCGAAGGGATGTCGGCACTCCGGTTGTTTTCAGGCGAGCTGATCCCGGAATGGGTTCGGCATATTCTCGGGGTCTATGAGAAGAAAGGTCTGGTCGGTGCGCGTGCGTTTATGGCCGATATCGATAAAAACTTTCTCGGACCGATGAGGGGCGAGGCAGGGGTTGGACTTACCGAGGTTTCTTCTATTCTGCTGCCGTATATCCGGGGTGTTTCCGGCCTGCACCTGCATTTCGACTCTGCGGTTACTCCAGGTACCGACACCAGGACTATCTACCTTCCCGAATATATCGACCAGTTTCCGGAAAGGGATAAAAATGTAATGCTCTACAAGGTGATTGTATCCCTGCAGTGGGGGCAAATGGTATCCGGTATTTACAAAGAGCTTGCTGCCGATATGGGGTGTGCCGGAAGGGATCCGCTCAAGCTGTTTCCTGACAGAAAACTGGCAGAAGACCTTCTGGCCGCCCTGCAGTTCCGCAAGGTGTACCAATTTCTTGCCGCCGAGCTTCCAGGGTTGATCCGTCAGGGACGCGCACTCTGTGTCCAGCTGATTCAAAAAATAGCTCCGCAGACTTCGGGCAAGCGATGCAGCGCCTTGCAGGACTTTCTGTTGCAGCCCATCGCCGGGCAAAACGTGAACCGATTGCAAACCACCGGCTGGGGTACCAGCTCACTTGATCTTCTGCCCGAAGTCTATGCCGATTTTTCGAAACTCGGCGGCTCGTACCAGCTCGGCCCCGCTGGCCTGCTTCTTGGGGAACTGAATTTTCCGCGAGCCGAAAAAGCCATCAGATTGCGGCGGAAGGAGGAAAAGACGCAATTCATGGCCATGCTTGCGGACTTTCTGGGAGCCAAAAAGAAGAAGCGTCCCGATTCCGTCAACCAAGAGGGAACAATGGAAGCCTCGCTCGCCAATGTTCTGATTCTCTTGCAGCAGGCATCTGCCCCAGACCGGGCAGAGGAAAAGCAACAGATCCTGCTCGATAACGATGGAATGCAAATCCCTGAAGCCCTGGTTGCGTTGGCCAAAAATATTATAAGTGATTTTGGCAGCTTGCCGCAAGCATACGTCCAGGCTGCCGCAGGGATTGCAGGCGGGGGATTTCACAGCCGGGAAAGCGAGGCGAGCCTTGAGACGACGCCTGCACCATTACCCACCGACAAGACATATTCTTACGACGAATGGGATTTCCGGAGAGGGGGATATCGAGCCGACTGGTGTACCCTCGAGGAAAAATCACTTTCCCCGGTGCGTTCCGGCTTTGTTGCCGCAACTCTCGGCAAGTACGGTTCGCCGCTGAAAAAATTGCGGCGGCAATTCGAGATGCTGCGTACTACCGATCGTGTCGTCCGCAGGCAACGGGAAGGCGACGATATCGACCTCGATGCCCTCATCGAGGCGTTGGGCGATTACCGGGCGGGCTTCATCCCCTCCGACCGTCTTTTTACCCGGCTCCTGCGCGACGAACGCAATATAACCGCCATGTTTTTAGTGGATATGTCCAGTTCGACTGAAGGGTGGGTCAGCGTTGCCTTGAAGGAAACCCTTGTCCTGTTGGCCGAAGCTCTTGAAATGGTCGGAGATCAGTATGGAATCTACGGGTTTTCGGGAATGAGGCGATCAAGGAGCGAACTGTTTCATATCAAGCATCCCGAGGAGCCGTACGGGTCGGTCGTCCAGCAGAGGATCGCCGCTATCGCGCCGAAGGATTACACCCGGATGGGCCCGCCGATACGCCACCTGACCCAAAAACTGCTTGCATCGCAGGGAAAGATCCGGCTGTTGATCGTAGTTTCAGACGGCAAGCCTGAAGATTATGACGACTATAAAGGTCAGTATGCCATAGAAGATACCAGGAAGGCCCTGTTGGAAGCCAAGGGCGTTGGGGTCCACCCCTTTTGCATCACCATCGATAAGTCGGCCCACGAATACCTGGCACATATGTTCGGGCGGCGAAATTATATTTTCGTCAATGACGTGAATTCGTTGCCGGTAAAGATGGTCCATATGTATCGTCTGCTCACCAGTTGAAACGGTCCAATCCATTTTCCCCCAACTGGGTAAGTGTGATTTTATCCGAGAGGATCTTCCTTCATGATCTCGACAATTCGCTCATCCAGGCAGGAACGCAGGAATGCATTCATCGGTTGCTGTTCGCCGGTTTCATAGAAATCGAGCATCAATTGATTGAACTCCAGCTTTCTTTTTGCCGGGAGATTGATCCCCGGATAGCCATGACTCAACAACAACCCATTCATCACAAAACGTCCCATGCGTTTATTGACATCATAAAAAAACTGGCACCTTGCCATGGTTAAAAAAAAGTGGATGGCCTTGTCGTAAATGTCCTGGAAATTTGCTGCATTATCCACCATTTTTGCAAACAGTACCGGCAACACATCGGCCGAAGGCGGCATATATTTCGTCCCGGCGATAGTTACGCCACCGGACCTGAACTTCCCCCACTCCAAGGCTTCTTCTTTTGCGGCAATTCGATGAAGGCTGCAGACCTGTTCCACCGTAATCTCAAACCGGTCATTCTCTATCAAATCAAATAAAGTTTTCCATGCATTAGCCTGATTCAGCGTTATTTGCTGATCGGATACCTTATGTCCTCCGACGGTTACACCTTCCAGCAAGGTCTGCACTTCAGGCAGGGTAAAATCGATCCCTTCGAGGTTTACCGCATCACAAACCAGCTCTGCCAATTGCCGTCTGGCAATCATCATCGCTTTGGCTTTATTGGCATTCATGTACCAAAAAGTGTCATTCATTACACCACGCCCCGTCCATTCTACCGTTGAAATTCGAGCCCCCTGCCGTATCGCCGGAAGCCTTTCCGCCTTTGCTCTGCCAGACATCATTACCGGAACATTTTACATTGACAACCAAAAATGTATCTCTTTTCAACGATTCGCGACTCTTGCTCGGCTTGCCAGTGGGACGCCGTCATCGGAGTTCGCAGTGCAAATGCATCCATTGCATAATCTTCGGCCACACATGCCGATGCGCCCTCCTGCCGACCAGCATCCCGACATGTTGCAGGGCCACGCCGATATCCCCCTTATACCACAGCACCCGCTTGTCGGCACTCCCAACGGCATCATGAAACGGCAAAACCGCCGATGGCGGGACCAGATCCGACCCCGCATCGATTACACTCAGGATGGGAGCATCCACCGCAGCCGGTGCAACGTTTCGCCCTCCGAGAGTCAATGTCCCTGCCATGAAGCGGTTTTCACGAAACAGCAGCTCCACAACATCTTCAAAAAGCTGCCGGGCCAGCGGCAGTTCGTCAAGCGTCCAACGTTCGACCAGCAGATGCGTTTGCAGTGCCTGGACATCCGGCATGCTGCCAAACAGGTCCGCCCACCGTGCCCCTAAAAAACCGGCAGGGGAAGCCAACATTCCCACGGTATTGAGAAATGTACCCGGCACATTGCTGAACAGGGCCGTGACCAGCCGAGCCGGCGGCGCCGCCGCAATCAGGGGGCCGAAGGATCCACCTTCCGGCCCAAACCGGAGCGGTGCGGCCAGCAGAACGAGCCCCCGCACCCTCTCCGGATGGAGAGCCGCAAAGATGGCGGCCAGGGTCCCCCCGAGCGAATGGCCGGCCAAATACGCCCGCCTTGCGCCGAGTTCGGCCTCGATGGCATCCAAACATGTGGAGATATAACGATCGGCATAAGCGGCCAGCCCGCCTGCCCCGAATTGCTCCGACAGCGGCTGCTCCCACTGCATCAAATAGACGGGGAAGCCATGGCGCAGACACTGCCGCACCACGCTGACCCGCGGAAGAAGGTCCCAGATATACGCGCGCTTGATCGGTGCCGGGACGATCAACAGGGGGGGTTCGCCATCCCCGGTATCTCCATACGCTTTCAGCGTAAAGGCAGGCGCGGACAAGACCACCCGGGCTGGCGTCTCGGCTGGGACCAAACCCAGCATATCGAGCAGTCGGCCCTGCCGGCGGCGAATTCGATCAAACTGATGAAAGAGATTCATGGTCGGCGATAGCTCCAAGAGGGCGTAAAGCTGTGTGGAAAACAATAGCCACTTTTTTATTTCTTTCAGAAATAATGGGCCAGCTGCGCCCCATCGGCAGGCGTGGGAATATTCAAAACAAAAAGCAGGAATTATCTCGCCGGATAATTCCTGCTTCCCATCCCGGTGCCAAACTCTCATGGCTGAGTTTTGGAGTTCGGGATGGTATTCTGGTAGGGTGAATCAGGTGCGCCGTCACCAATGGCCTTCGGCGTTGGGTCCCGTGCTGTAGGCGACCTTGCCGCTCTTCAAGGTCTCGAGCGCCTCGCGAACGGTCCCGGTAACATCGTTGACAACCTTGACCCCGGCTGCCTGGATCGTCCTGAAGGCGTTCGGACCGCAGTAGCCGGTAAGCAGGACCCGGGCCCCTTTTTCGGCAACCATGGTCGCCGCCTGGATGCCGGCCCCCTTGAAAGCGTTGACATTGACACTGTTGTCGATGGTCTCGTATTCCATGGTCTCGGTATCGACGATCAGGATATAGGGCGCCCGCCCGAATCTCGGATCCACCTCGGCCTGGAGATCCCCTCCCCTTGCGGTAACGGCAACTTTCATAACTCCTCCTTTGCGTTCGAATTCAATGGGCCGAACCGCCGCATACCTGATTGTCGCCGATCAGCGGCAGGTTGCCGGCGATCAAATCGAGAACGACCGGACGAATCTCCTGACGCTCCCCGTCGTAATAAACATCAATCCCCACCTGGCGGAAACCCATCAGCGGCCGCATGCCAATGCCGCCGACCACCAGCCTGTGGACCTTGTTCTGGGCCAGCAGCTGGACCGGAACCATGCAGCCGCCCTGCACATGCTCCTTGTTCGCCAGGACGGAAACTTCCTTGATTTCCCCGTCCTCCACATCCACCAGGGTGAAGACGTCGCAGTGGCCGAAATGTCCGGCACGCAAGCCGTCCAGTCCGCCTTGTCCTTCCGATGGAATTGCAATACGTATTCTCGCCATTCGTGCTCTCCTTTCTCGCTATTCTATATTTGCTGAAAAATGCTTGATCCCCAGGGCATTCATGACCGGGGAACTGGTTATCTCCCGCCAGATCCTGTAAATGGCGGCAGCTGCCGGCGAATCCGGCGCATATTCGGGAACGGTCTGCCCGGCAATCATTGCCCGGGTGAATACCGGATCGAAAGGGATATGACCCGTCACCCGCATATTGCGGTCGGCGGCATAGGCTTCGATCCGGCCGGTCATTTCGGGATTGAGGTCGAATTTATTGATGCAGACCAGTCCGGGCACCTTGAAATGGGAGGCCAGTTCCGCCACCCGCTGCATGTCGTGCAGACCCGACACGGTCGGCTCGACGACAATGACCAGGGCCGTAGCCCCGCCGATGGCGGCAATTACCGGACAGCCGATGCCCGGTGGGCCATCGGTGATAATAAGCTGCAAGTCTTTGTTTTCCGCCAGCGTCCGGGCCTCCCGGCGCACCAGACTGACCAGCTTGCCGGAATTCTCCTCGGCGATCCCCAGCCGAGCGTGGACCATCGGTCCGAACCGGGCATCGGAGATGTACCATTCCCCGCATCTCTGCACCGGAAAATCGATGGCCCGTTCCGGACAAAGATCGACGCAGACCCCGCACCCCTCGCAGGCGATCGGATCCACGACGAACTCGCCGGAGATCGCCCCGAACCGGCAGAGCTCCAGGCACCTGCCGCACGCGGTGCAGGCCTCCTTCCGGATCACGGCCTTCGAGCCGCCCATGAAATCGGTGCGACGCTGTACCCGCGGGGCCATAAGGAGATGCAGATCGGCGGCATCGACATCCGCATCGCAGAGCACGCAGTTTTCGGCAAGCATGCCGAACGCCGCGGTTACGCTCGTTTTGCCGGTCCCGCCCTTACCGCTTACCACTACCAGTTCGCGTATCATTGCTGCCTCCCCGAAGTGCCGGCGTGTACCAGGATATCGCGATACAGCCCTCGAAACCGTTCCGCCCACTCCGGCATCGCCTCGACAATCGGGATGCCGCGGGAATAGGCTTCGGCGATTTTTCGGTCGTAAGGGATTTCCATGATGAGCGGCAGCGACATTTCCCGGGCATATTCCCTGACCCCTTCATCTCCCATGTCGGCCCGGTTGATCACCAGACCGCAGGGGATGCCGAGCAGCCGGACCGCTTCCACCGCCAGCCGAAGATCGTGCAGGCCGAAAGGCGTGGGCTCAGTAACCAGCAGCACGAAGTCGCTTCCCCGCATGGCCGCGATAACCGGACACGAGGTGCCGGGCGGGGCATCGATAATGACTGTTTCGGCGCCGTTATTCTGGGCTCGGACCTGCCTTATAAGCGGCGGGGCCATCGCCTCCCCCACCCGGAGCCGCCCTTGGCTGAAACCGAGTTCTCCGCAATGGCCCGACTCCAGCACTCCCAACACCCGCCGCCCTTGGCCGATGGCCTGCTCCGGACATACCTCAAGGCATCCGCCGCAGCTGTGACAAAGTTCCGGGAAGACAAGCACCTTGCCGGCCACCACTGTCAAGGCTCGGAACCGGCAAATCTCCGCACATTTTTTGCATCCGGTGCAGAGCTCTTCGCGGATTACCGGAATAAACGCTGTCACTTCGCGTCGCTCGGTAATCTCGGGATGCAGGAAAAGATGGCAGTTGGGTTCCTCCACATCGCAGTCGAGAAGCCTTGCTCCCCGACCCAGCGAGAGGGCGAGGTTGGTCGCCACGGTGGTTTTGCCGGTGCCGCCTTTGCCGCTTGCAATAGTGATGAGCATAGTCCCCGTACCCTTACAGATTCATCAAGACATCGACGGTTTCGAGCAGCTGCAAAAATTTTTCAGCGTGCTCCGCCCCCGGCCGCACCGGCAACTGCATAAACACCCCCAGCCCCTCGGTGGCCTCATGGAATTCTGCCATCGGCAGGGAACTGATCACGGCACAGTTGATGAGCGGATGCATCTTCACTACTACCCGGACAAAGTCCAGCCCCTCGCCGTCCCTCGTCTTTTCGTCGGCGATGACGGTATCAATCTTTTCCCGACCGATGATTGCCAAGGCTTCCTGACCTGAAGAGGCCCAACCCACCACATTGCCGTTCTTCGACAAACCACTTGCAAACTCATGCAACGCGGCAGGACGGTCGCCGACGAGAAGTATTCGTGCCATGGAATTATCCCGATCCTTTTTCTATTGGTTTAATGGGTTACGCGGCCCCCTTTGCGGCAGCCGCGCAGCAATTTTCTTTCTTTACTTCCAGCGACGCATTTTTTCGGATATCTCCTGGAGCAGTGCGGTGGCATCCTGGACCTGCTGTCTCAGGCTCGCCAGTTCCCCATCGGGCCCCGCCCCGTTCTCTGCGACGGTCTCCGCGGCACCCTCGAAACGCTCTTTTCGAAAGGCTACCGCCTGCTGCTGATTCAGGCCGCGCCCTGCTCCCCGGCCTCCGAAGCCCCGGCCTCGCCCCCCGCCGGGACCAAAGGCTCCTTCGGCACCTGTTCTGGAACATAACCCCCTACTCCACCCCGTCATCGGCCCGCGCCCTTGTGGGCCGCTCCTGTCAAATCCCGGCATATCGCACCTCCATGTAAATTGTATTAATCACCCTCCGCGAGTACCTCAGTCAACCTGACCTTTGGTCCCGACACGGCGGCATCTCCCCCAGCGGCAGCCGGGCATGGCGAATTCGGTCAGGTCATCGCCGCGGATATACCGCTCAAGAACCTGCTCGGCATCGCCGGCAATAAAGGAAATCACCTGTATTCCCTGAGTTTCCAACAGCCTGGCGGGACCTGCGCAAAGCGCACCGCAGATGAACGCCCGCACTTCATGCTCGTGGAGCATGTGGAGAAACCGGTCGAACATTCCCGCCTGGAACAACCTGATTTTCCTGCCGACAATCCTTGCCTCGCGGATCTCGGCAATGAGCAGAGTCTCCGCCGAGTCGAAAACCGGCGAAATGCGGTTCTCCCATATTGTGATCGCGACATTCATGACCGTTGTTTTTCTCCTCGTTGCAATGAGAGATAGCAAACGGTGCACCAGCGGCCGAAAAAATTTACTTGTTTTTTAATTTCAATAACTTAAGAAAAGTCACAGGACGAATGGAGAGAACAGCCAACGACAAAGGTCGCGAAGATGCGACTCTCTGCGACCCCATGGAGTCGCGAGCAGGCTACCCTTGAAACGACCTTTTACGGCTCGTTCGGCCGTCGATTTCCGGAAGGGAGATGTTATGCTTGATCAGCTTGCGAAAGAGTGTGCTTTTATGAATGCCGAGGGCACGGGCAGCGGCCAGGCGGTTATAGCCATGCCGCCTGAGGGTATCAATAATCATTTCAGCCTCGGTGGCCTGCACACCGGAAGCAATCGATAAATCGCAGACCGGCGCCGGCTGATCGGCCTGCAGCTGGACCAGCGAAGCCGGCAGGTGGCCGATGCCGATTTCGCCTTCATTGCAGAGGATGAAGGCGTGTTCGATGATGTTTTCCAGCTCCCGGATATTGCCGGGATAGTCGTGGGCGAGGAGGATCGCCATCGCCTCCTGGCCGACCCCGGCAACCGCCCGGCCACGCAACCGATTCATCTTCCTGATGAACCGCTCGATCAGGAGCGGGATATCCTCCATCCGCTCCCTGAGCGGCGGGAGATGAAAACGGATGATGTTGATGCGGTAATACAGATCCCGGCGGAATTCCCCTTTTTCCACCATCTCCGCAAGATTGCGGTTGGTTGCGGCGAGGACCCTGGCAGCGGTCTTGATTTTCGTTACGCTGCCGAGCGGCTGGAACTCCCTCTCTTCAAGGACCCGGAGCAGCCTGACCTGAAAGGCAGCACTGGTATCGCCGATCTCGTCGAGAAAGATGGTCCCCTGGCCGGCGGCCTGGAAGAGCCCCGGTTTATCCTTGTGGGCATTGGTAAAGGCGCCGGCCTTGTAGCCGAACAGTTCCGATTCGAGCAGGGTATCGGGCAGCGCGCCGCAGTTGATGGAGACGAAGGGTTCGTCCTTGCGCAGGGACAGGCTGTGCAGGGCCTTGGCCATAAGTTCCTTGCCGGTGCCGGTGTCGCCTTCGATCAGGACGGTACTGTCGCTTTCCGCCACCTGACCGAGGATGCCGAAGATCTTCCTCATCGCCTTGCTGCGGCTCACCATATCGCCGACCATGAAGCTGCCGCTCAGCTCACGCCGCAGTTCTTCGACCAGGCTATGGTCCCGGAAGGTTTCGACGCCGCCGAGAATCTCGCCGTGCTGGTTTCTCAGGGGCGAGGTCGAAACGGTGATGGGGATCCGCTGCTGCCGGTTGTTGATGATGTACGTTGTGCTCGACACGAAGGATTTTCCCTCCTTCATGGTGCGCTTCAGGGCACAGTCCCCCTCGCACATATTGGAGCGGAACACCTCCCAGCAAAACCGGCCGACGGCCTCGCTGCGGGGTGTTCCGGTGATCTCTTCAGCGGCCCGGTTGAAGCTCATGATCCGCCAGTTGTGATCGACCGTGAAAACACCTTCGGAAATGGATTCCAGGATGATTTCGTTGGCCTTGTCCCTGATCGCTGCAAATTCGCTCATTGCTTCGCCTTCCTCGTCCTTCACCTCTTTTCTGAGGAAATACCCTCTGGCCCCTAGTCCAGGATCATTATGAGCAATTACACATAAAAAATCTCTACCTTTTTACTTTCGGGGAGATCTTTCCTTGCCTCGAAAGATTATGTCAGATCAGTCCAGTATTCCTCCGGCATGTCCATGGCCAATGCCAAAGCGCCTTCTGCACCGCCGAACAGGGGATCCTGGACAATTTGTACCTTGGATTGACCATACTCGCTGAGGACTTTTTCCAGGTAGTTGGCCAGGCCGGCTATCTGGCTGCCACCGCCTGCCAGGATTACGTTGCTCCTGATGGCATCCTGGTATTCCGGATCGAATTTGGCAATCAGCTCCAACATGGACTCCACAATTGCCGGGAGAATGCTCTCGCAGGCGCGTCGCATTTCTTCCGTAATGTTATGGGTGGTCGGCCGTCCGTCTACAGGGATTTCAACCTCAACATCCTTTTCCGGCACTCCGACGAAACTGAATTCTTCCTTGAAACGGCGGACCATATTCAGGTTGAAGTCCGACTGCGGGTAGCGTTCTTTCATAAAGTTGTACAACTGCTGGTCGATGTAGTCACCTGCAGTAAGTACCGTCCGTTGATCATCCTCCGTGGGTACCGCGCCATGCATTATACAGAAATCAACGGTGCCGGCGCCAATGTCGATGACCATCGCATTATCGAGGGCATTGATGCCATAGGCGACTGCGAAAGGCTCCGAAACCACGAGCAGGGATTGGGCGGATTCGGCAACGGCTTTCTTGAGTGCCAGCTTGTTGGCCTTCAATGATTCGGCGGGGACCCCGACCACTGCCCGTACTTTTTCCACATCGCTCTTTGATTGCACCAGCGACACGAGGTAATTGATCAGTTCTTTGACAGCCTCTTCATCGCGAGCCGTTCCTTCCTTGATGACGCCGTTCTTGAGAGGTCGGTAGAGGTCCAGGGAGAGGCGATGCTGAATCGCTTTTTCACCGTACAATATCGGGGCGCCCACAACCTTTTTGGCAATAAAATCCTTTGGCCAGCCGACATAGCTCTCGACCCATTTCTTTTTGTTATTGCTTGCAACAATGGCGCTTCTTGAAGTTCCCAGATCAATTCCCACAGTCAATATTTCTTCAGCTTGATTTGTCTCGTTTTTCTTTGTCATCTATTTCTCCTTTTGATAAATGCAAATCTCTACCGGAAAGATAGTGGATAATACCCTCCGCAAGGAATGATGTTACAGCATCGCGATACGTGACCTGATTCAGCTCTGCCTCTGTCTGCTTGTTCGAGATACACGATATTTCAACAAGAACACTGGGGGAGTCGGCTCCAAGCAAGACTACGAACGGCGCATGCTTGATGCCGGCATTGCCGATATGTTCATCATACTTTTTGATGTTGGAGAACAGACTCTCTTGGATGGCCGCCGCCAGGGTTACAGACTCCTGTTCTTTGATAGTATTGCCGATCTTTTTGATCATGTCAGCGAAATCTTTGGTCTGAACACCTCCCGAGCCTTTGTTTTCCTGCTCTGCAAGTTGCAGGGTTTCCTCATCGGAAGGCGGCCCGTAATGAAAGGTCTCGATGAGGTTGACCCGTTTCTGCGGGAGAGCATTGACATGTAGAGATACGAATAAATCGGTTCTGCCGGCATTGGCGAATTCCACACGCTCTGCCAGCGATAAGTAGGTATCGCCCTCGCGGGTCAGGAAAACTTCATACTTCCCGCTCTGTTTGAGTTTGTCACGAAGCCGTAAGGCAATATCCAGCACAATATCCTTTTCCTTTGTCCCCATTACTCCTATAGCGCCGGGATCCTTGCCGCCATGACCGGGATCAATGACAATGGTCTGCACATCCAACCCGAAGACGGAACTGAGCCGCACATCGGCATCATTGAGTATCAGATTGTAGTTGAGCAGTTCATCTGTGTTCAGTCTTACGGGTTCTACGGATACCGGTTTAAACAGCTCATCGGTGCTCAAATTCAATACGAATTGGTATTGCGGTTCGTCGGTCTTCTGTTCTGCCGATACCGGCGGGGCAGTCACTGTTACAGAGGGCGGGGCTGCCACTGTTACAGCGTCGGGTGTCTGGCCCTTTAAGAGTGCATCCTTCAGCCCCACGCCGACCAGGAATACAAGGACGGAAACAAACAACAGGGAAATGAGAAGTGTCGACTTGGTTCTCCTGGAGGTCTTCCGCTGTGGTTTGGAAGCAGGAAGAGCACTGACAATCCTGAGATTCTCTTGGTATATCTCCTTCAGAATGGCTTTCTTGAGTAGTTCGTTGGGTGCAGGTTTATGGTTTGTCATGTCCTGCCTTTCACCTGAAAATCAATGAGCCGATCCTGGCTGCTTTTGTTCAATAATATGATGAAAGGCTTCTTGAGATTCGTGGCCAACATCCTGCCGGAGAGAAAATAAACCTTGTCACTTGCTAAAGAGCTTAAAGGCTTGGCAAATATTGGGTGGATGTGTTGTTGCTTACTCGCCCCCTTCCTTTTGAGGAAAGTCTATCATATTCATTTTGGGCCGTAAATAGCTGTAGTTTGTTATTTTTGAAGACAGGTCGGGATTGCGATCAAGCGAAAGTGTCTATGCCGGCACGAGCAGCCTGAAATTTCCCTTGAAGATATCTTGACACCACTCGCATGTGGTGCTAATTATAGGAGACACCACTTGTTGGTGGTGTCAATAAATCCTTACTCAAAAAAGACCAAGGAGCAAGACTGCATGATTGAACCCCAATCGCTTACGGCCCTCGGATTGAACGCCTACGAGGCGACAGCCTACGTTGCCCTGCTCAGCCGTCCCGAGCTGACTTCCACGGACGTTGCCAGACGTGCTGGCATTCCCCGGCAACGGGTTTACGACGTGCTTGGCTCCCTTGTCGACAAAGGTCTGTGCATCGTCCGGGACGCATCCCCCAAATCCTATGCCGCCATAGATCCGGCCATCGCCCTCGATCTTCTCGCCCAGGAACGGGCTTCGGTCCTCGCGCGCCAGCAGGAGGAAACCCGGATGCTGGCGGCGCGCCTCGCAACGGAGCTGGCGCCGATCTTTGCCTCCGGACGCGGGCAGAACGATCCACTGGCCTTTGTGGAAGTGCTCTCCGGTCAAACCCGCATAGCGCACCGTGCCCTGGCCCTGGCCGAAGCCGCGCAAAAAAGCGTCAATTCGTGCATCAAACCACCCTTGATCCTTTCGGGAGAACAGAATCAGACCTTCATGAAGGCGCCGCTCGGCCGCGGCCTCAAATATCGTGCGCTCTGCGAAGCCTCGGCGATGGAGGACATCGAACTACGGGGCTGGATGGAACATTTCGGCAGGCTCGGACTCGACAGTCGCCTCGTGGCGGAGTTGCCTCTGAAGATGCAAATCTTCGATGAAGAAGTTGTCCTCCTGTCGATGCAGGACCCCACGGGCGGACCGCCATGTTTTACCGCCGTGGTCATCCACAACCGAGGCGTAACGGCCATGCTCAATCTCGCCTTCGAACATCTGTGGGCGGGAGCCAGGCCTTTGACGGTTTGAAAACCGAAGGAAGAGACAAGTGAAGATGAAACATTCTGTAAACGAAAATACGGCGCCCGGCGGAAAAATCGAAATCCACGAAGGCTACGAACCCGGGCTTGTCGGCCGCGTCGCAGAGCTTCATGGCCGCTACTACGCCGCAGCATGGGGCTCCGGAGCACCTTTCGAGATTCTGGTAAGCCGGGAGTTCTGCGACTTCATCGAAGGCTACGATCCGGAAAACGACCTCGTCCTCTCCGCTCATCTCGGCGGGGCGATCATCGGCTCGATCGCCATCCTCGGCCGTAATCCAAGCCCGGACGGCGTGCGACTCCGATTCTTCATCGTGGATCCGGCATGCCACGGCCGAGGGGCGGGCAAGGCGCTGCTTGATCAGGCGCTCGACTGGTGCCGAAGGCGGGGCTTCTCAAACGTATTTCTCTGGACGGTGGACCATCTGCCGCAATCACGGCGGCTCTATGAAAAGGCCGGCTTTCGCGTCATCGAGCGATGCCCCGACGCCCGCTACACAGTCCCGCGCGACAACCTCAAGATGCAGCTGACCTTGGCGGCGGATCATCTTGCCTGAAACGGTTTTCCGGCCGGGGGGTAGGCCAGGGATGGTCAGGGATATCCTCAGCTTTGTGCTTTTCAGGAATCAATGAATTTGAGGTTATGGGGATTATGCCTTTGCCCCTGGACAGCTTGGCTGAGGGTGGAAAGCTGGGCGAGATCATCGAGCGTAAGCCGAATCTTCAGCGCGCCGAGGTTATCCTGTAAATGGCTCCGCCGCTTCATACCGGGAATAGGCAAGATGTCCACCCCTTGGGCCATGAGCCAGGCAAGCGCGACTTGGGCTGCGGTGCCGTTTTTTGCCAGCGCCATGATTTCCAGGGCTTCGACCAGAGCACGGTTTCTCGCCAGATTTCCTTCTGCAAAACGGGGCATTTCCCGGCGATAGTCCCCTTCGACAAGTTCTGCGCGA
>Ga0209317_1002064_pt1 | contig 15346 bp, 13 predicted proteins | sample RifGroB2_FD_183994 | JGI IMG/M metagenome (GOLD analysis project Ga0209317, IMG submission 183994) | Soil microbial communities from Rifle, Colorado, USA - Groundwater B2 (SPAdes) (version 2) | ecosystem: Environmental > Terrestrial > Soil > Unclassified | place: Rifle, Colorado | collected... | reverse complement strand
CCCAGTTGGACAAGAGTTCTACATATTTCACCAGTTTTCATTCCTTCTGACCGATTCCAACGGCAATCCCAGGGTGGGGGTCCCGGTAACTCTCTCCGTACACAGTACCGTGCCGACCACACCGGTTTTCCTCGACTACACAACCATACGCACCGGATCGGACGGGGTCGGGTGGTTCAATGCAAGGGTAACGTTGTTCGGCCCGGGGCCTGGTCTACCGAATTCCGCTTCGGTTATATACAAAGCAAGGACCAACGATCCATACCCGATCATCAATTACAAGGGAACGGGCTACTCGGTGGTCCAGGACAAGCTATCGTCGGCGTCGGAATAGTCTTAATGGAAGGATGGTTCACTTCAATCATCTTCAGAGCGGGGGCACACGATGCGAAGAATCATGATTATCGCAACACTAGGCTTACTCCTGGCATCGACAAACGCCTTGGCCGAAAGCATCGACGGCAGGTTCGGCATTACCGGCAAGATGGGTGTACTGGTACCGCTTAAAGATGAATTTGTCAGCAACACCTCCGAGGCAAGAACCGGTTTCGCCGGTGGAGGCGGCTTCATCTACGGCTTTGGCAAGAATTTCGCCGTGGAAGTGGATGCCGTCCACATGCCGAACATCGACGTTGAAACCGCAGGGAGCAAGGTGTTCGAAGCCTCCTTTACGGATCTGGCAGTGGGACTGCAGTACCGCTTCCTCCCGGGCAGCCGCATGGTCCCGTACATCGGGGCTGGAGCCGACTTCATCAAGGGGGACCTCGCCAGCACGACCGGCGCAAGGGCAAACTACGACATGGACTGGGCCGTAGGCGGTCATGCCGAAGCGGGGTTCGACTATTTCATTACCAGGGGAATTGCCTTCACCGTCGGCATGAGGGGTATCTATACGGCCAAGGGGGACCTGAAAAGCGGGGATGTCGAAGTGGGGAAGTACGACCCGGTCAGCTTTCTGGGAACGCTAGGTTTCAGACTTTTCCTCCCCCAATCAGCCTTCTACTAGATGAGGGCGGTGAACAGGACAACGGGCCGGATACTGGCCGGTAAAGTTTTGCTGGCGGAGACCCTCTGGTCACGCATGAGAGGACTTCTCGGCAGGGATGCTTTGCCGCAGGCGGAAGGCCTGTTGATCAGGCCGTGCTGCGGGGTGCACACCTTTTTCATGAAGTTCCCGATCGACGTGGTTTTCCTGGACGGCGGCAACCGCGTCATAGCGGCGGCCGTCAACCTGAAACCGTACCGGATGACAAGGATAGTGAGAGCGTCAAGGAGCGTGCTGGAGCTTGCGGCAGGCACCGTTGACGCTTCCGGGACTCGCACCGGCAACGAGGTCATCATTGGCTAGGTCTCCCTCTTTCGGCCGCATCCATGCCGGCGATCGCTTGGCCGGCATGATCACCTGATTCATCACCTAGGGCCACGTGCCATCGGAATCAGCGACCATGGGAATAAAGCGCCTCCTTAGACTAAACCTGATCCCCTCGGTCGCAGATCTGTTCTTCATGATAGTTTTATTCTCCATAATTTTTGGCGGCAAATCGACCCTGCTAAACGATGGCGACACCGGCTACCATATTCGCGCAGGCGAACACATCATCAAGACCCGCTCAATCCCTACTTTCGACATGTTCTCCCTGCACACCCCACCGCTCCCCTGGACCGCCCATGAATGGCTCTCAGAAGTCTGGATGGCACTGCTGCACAGGCTGTTAGGGCTGACCGGCATCGTCGCTTTTTTCGCTTTGCTTCTGGCAGGCACCACTTATCTGCTGTTCAGGATCCTGAGAAGCTACCAAACCAACATCCTCCTTGCCACAACCATGACCATACTCGCGCTTGCTTCCTCGCAGCTCCATTGGCTGGCGCGGCCGCATCTGTTCTCGTTCCTGCTGATGGTTATCTTCCACTACCTGATCGAATCCTGGCACTGCAACCGGGAGAACCGCCTCTATTTACTACCTCCCATCATGCTCCTGTGGGTCAATCTGCACGGGGGTTTTGTGGGGGGCTTCATCTTGCTGGGCGCTTACCTGATCGGCAACCTGGTGAGTCTGCCATCCCTTCAGCCTGTCGAGCGCCAAGCCTTGCTGCGGAAACTGAAAGGGCTGACTGTCGCCATAGTCGCGAGCCTCGCCGTATGCCTTATCAACCCCTACGGCTACCGCATCCTCCTGTTCCCGTTCAGGCTCGTCTCCGACAGATTCATAATGAACCATGTATCAGAGTTCCTGTCCCCGAACTTTCATGAATGGATGCCCTTCAAGTACCTGTTGCTGCTGCTGATCGCTATTTTCGCCCTGTCGAAGAAAACCATGGAGCCGACGGAGCTGGTAGTCATCCTCATCTTCACCAACATGGCGCTTTACTCTGTGAGATACGTTCCGCTCTTCGCGCTGATAACAGCACCGATCCTGACAAGAAAGGCAGATGAGGCCCGGGGTGAGATAGGCGGCAGGGTGGCGAAATTTCTCAGGGACCGTTCGGAAAAGATGGCAAGGGTGGATGCCCGGACAACGGGCCACATCTGGCCTGCAACAGCTGTCTTCACGGTCGCGGCTGCCATCCTCTCAGGACAGATCTCCCATGCCTTCGATGAAAAGGTGCTGCCTGTCGCCGCTTGCGAATTCCTGATGCAAGAAAAAATCGCCGGCAACATGTTCAACAGCGATGAATTCGGAGATTACCTCATCTACCGCAACTCCCCCTCCTACAGGGTGTTCATCGATGGCAGGCTGGACATGTACGGCTCGGCGCGTCTTAAGGAATACAATCAAGTGATCGGCTTTGAGCCGGGATGGGAATCCATCCTCGACAAGTACGGCGTCACCTGGATCCTGTTCGGTTCCAATACCAGGTTTTCCAGGTTTCTACTCAAGGACCGAAACTGGACCCTGATATATTCGGACCCGGTCGCCAGCATCTTCGTGAAAAAGCTTCCTCAGCATGAGCATTTGACAGTGAAGTATCGCGCGGTTAAGCCAGCGCTTTGCTACGCCAAGGAAACCTGACGGGCCGGATTCGCCTGCCGGCTGTTCAAGCGTGTAGTTGCCCCCTATCGGTGCTAGTGACATGGGAAATACCTGGTCGCCCAACAGCAGGAGCCGTTACGACGCCACAGGGCCGCTTTGCGCCTCCCTAGTTTTGCACGCGCTGCTGTTTCTCATATTGAGCACCACCTCGCGCTTCGACCCTGCCATCGGAAAGGAGACGCGCCTGGACCTCTTCTGGCTGGCACCGTCGTCTACAGCCTCGTCTACATCATCCTCTAAACCGCGAGCATCCGGAGCAGTTCCCGTCAAAGCGGCCGCCAAACCTGCTCCGGCAAAGTTGCCGCGCAAACCGGCAGACTCGGAAAAACCGCAGCCCGTCCCCGATGCCTATCTCAGTTCCGGCATACCGCCATCTCCTGCGCAGACCGGCAAAAGTGAACCTGTCGCCGGGCGCCAAAGCGCTTATGCGCCAACCAGGGAGCCGCGCCGAGCATCGGCAGGCGTCGCACCGGCAGCCCCAAAGCAGATCGCCCTACCCGCAACCCTACCCGCAACCCTACCCGCAACCCTACCCGCAACATCAAACCGCGGAGCCGCCTCCCCTGTCTCGGAGGAAAGCGCACCAGGTCCGGCGCTTGAAGCGCCCGATAGCCGCACCGACAAGGCAGCTGATGCAACAACCGGCAGTGAGCCCCAAGCCCCGGAGAAGCAGACTGCTGCCCGAAGCATCGAGCAGCCAAGCTCCGTCGCGGCAACAGCGCCGGCGCCCCCCCCCCCTGAACGGGCGCGCGACCAGCTGAAAACGCAGGAACCGGCGACAACAACGCAACATGCGCCGGAACAGGACAAACGTCAGGCGGTGGCAAAGATGCCGGAATTACCGCCTGAGGAAAAGGTGGAGGAAAGACGCTCCAAGGCCCCAGCTGCCAAGCCTCAGGAAAACCGGGGCATCGTCATCGCCTCCATGCGCGGCGACCTGAAGATGGTGATTGCAGGCGACAGCGGCATCAAGCTCTCGGTCGCCTTCAGGCAATATCCCAAATCCCGCAGGCACAGGGTGCAGACCCGATCCGAGGCGCGGCGCGAACAAAGCGTCACCCCGGTAATCGCCAGGAGGGCCGACCAGGCACGGGAGGCGGTCATCGAGACTGCAGGGGAAGGAGTATACGTCTTCAGCGCCGAATCGGAGCATGGAGAAGCGGCAACGGCAACCTTCACCCTGAAGATCTACGAGGCGGGGACAGGGGAAAAGGTGGCACCCCTCGGCCTGCGGACCATCTCGCGCAAGACCGTTCTAGCTAAGATCCTGATGCCCGATGCGATCTTGTGGGAAGACGAAGCCGCTTTCACCGGCAGCATGGAGGACTCGGACAGCACGACAAAATTCAATGCGCAGACTGGGTTGTACTGGAAGGAGTATGACCGTTAATCTGGCTTATCCGATCGCATCAAGGAGGTTGCCATGCTTCCTGAAACCACGATTGTCATCGCCGCCTATAACGAAGAAGAGAGGCTTCCTGAGTCGCTTGGGAAAATCCAGGTCTACCTGGCTGCCAGAGACTTGAAGGCGGAGATCGTTGTGGTAGACGACGGCAGCACGGACAACACGGCAGCAGTGGTGCGAAATCTGGCTCTTAGCATGCATGGTCTGAGATTGATCAGCTACCCCCGGAACAGGGGCAAGGGGTATGCCCTTAGAAAAGGGGTACAGTCGTCCCGGGGGAGACTCGTCCTTGTCACCGATGCCGACCTGTCTACTCCCATTGAAGAGTTGGAAACCCTCAAACAACACATCTCGCCACAGTCACACCAGATCGCCATCGGTTCTCGGGCGCTGCCGTCAAGCGATGTAGTCAAGGCTCAGTCACCCTGGCGCAAAGGGATGGGACGGCTGTTCAACCAGATGGTGAGGCTGCTTGTCATCGCTGATTTCCAGGATACCCAGTGCGGCTTCAAACTCTTTTCAGGAGAGGTCGCCAGGAGACTGTTCGACGAGGCCCGGATCGACCGCTTCGCCTATGACGTCGAAATACTGGCGCTCGCCAGGAGAAACGGCTACCGCATCGCCGAGGTGCCGATAACTTGGGAAAACTGCGCCGACTCAAAGGTGAACCCGCTGCTGGACTCGCTGCAGATGCTGGCGGACCTTGTGAAGATCCGCATGATGATCGGGCAGAAAGGAGAAAAGGTCTTGGTTCCGCTGGAAAGCCTTGATTCCGAATCCGCCAACCCCTGATCCGGAGGCAGCACAAAAAGCCACGCCCTTGCCGACATCCCCCCCCCAAAAAAGCGGAACATCAGCCGGCAGTGCCAAGCTTCTTGGCACCCGCTTCCCCACGCCTCCCCTGCCCTCACCTTCCCCCAACAAACAACCAAATTATTTGCAGCACGAGCGGGAGTATTTCATTAAAGTCGCAGGCCGTTTTGCCGAATAGAGGGGTAGTGCTGGATATTTATAACAATGGTTGTTAATGACCTTCACAGGATTGGCAGCCGCCGGCAAGACCTCAAAGGAGCGCACAAAATTGTCAGAAAAGCCTTTTGCCGTCAGCAGCATAACGCTCGAGGGGGTCTGGTCCATGGAACAGGCGGCCCACCTCCGGACGCTCCTTGCCGAGCGTCTGGCACGGATTCTGGAACTGAAGCCGGGGTCGGACCGGGTTGAGATAGACCTGGCGGAGGTCTCCGACCTGGATGCCTGCGGCTGCCAGTTGCTGGTCGTGTTCCTGGAGAACTTGAAACGCCGTGGCATCACCCCCGTCCCTTACGGGCTGAAGCAGCAGATCGTGGACAAGATAGATCTGCTGGGATTCTCCGGCGCATTCGCCGCCCCCGACCAGGCTTAGTCAGCCGTTCAGGACAAGAGAATTCGGCCGCTCCCCGTTCAGCGACGGAAATAACCTTTAAGACATGAAAAGAAGGAATCTGCATGACAAGTGACGGCATTGATCTCAGGCGCTTCGACCAGGTGTTTTTCGAGGAGTGCGCGGAACACCTGGCAGAGATGGAGCAGATCCTCATTTCCCTGGGCGACCGGGAACCTGACCATGAGCAGCTAAACGCCATCTTCCGCGCCGCCCACTCCATTAAGGGAGGAGCCGGCATCTTCGGATTCGACGACATGACGCTGGTGACCCACGTCATGGAATCGCTGCTGGACCTGCTCAGAAATAACGAAATCCCTTTTGCCAGGGGGATGATCGACCTGTTCCTGGAGGCCGGGGACGTCATCTCGATGCAGCTTGCCGGTCACAGTGAGGGAAAACCGGTACGCCAGGAGGCGGTAGACCTGGTGCGCGGGAAGTTGCAGCAGGTGATCGAGACGGGTGCCGGCAAAGGGAGGCGGCTTCCGGAGGGACCGGCGCCAGAGCCCTCGCCGGCAGAAAAAGGGTGCGAAGAGCCGCCCCTGCCGAGTCGCTACCGGTTGACCTTCACCCCGGACCCGGAGATCTTCAGCCGGGGAATCCGGGTGGAGAGCATCATCTCCGAACTGTCGGGTCTTGCCTTACCCGGGGCATTCCAATGCAGCGCCGCGCTGCTGGAACTGCCGGAGCTGGAGGGTTTCGACCCCGAGCGCTGCATCACAAAGTGGCAGTTCACGCTCGACTCTCCGGCCGGCCGGGAACAGATCCTGGATGTGTTCATGTTCGTGGCGGACGAGGAGCAGCTCTGCATCGAGGAGTTGCCGAAGCGGCACGCGATGCTCGTTTGCCTCCCAGACCTCGCAGCGCCGCCCGCCGGGTCGCCACCCCATCAGGTCGAACCGGACCCCCCCGGCAGGCGCGCCTACGACGGCAATGAAATGGCGCCGGGCGCCTTCGGACGGCGCGGCGGCGAGGCGCAATCCTCCATCCGCGTCAACGTCGCCAAGGTGGACCAGCTGATAAACCAGGTGGGGGAGCTCCTGATCACCCAGGCGATGCTGGCACAGCTCTCGGTGGGCCTCGACCCGATACTGCACGAGGCGCTGCAAAAAAGCCTGGCGCAGTTGGAGAGAAACACCCGGGACCTGCAGGGGAGCGTCATGTCGATCCGGCTGGTACCGATCAGCATCGTCTTCAACCGGTTCCCGCGCATGGTGCGCGAGCTGGCCGCAAAGCTCGGCAAGATGGTCGAGCTGAAGACCGGCGGCGACAGCACCGAACTGGACAGGGGGCTCATCGAGAAGATCGCCGACCCGCTCTCGCACCTGGTCCGAAACGCGCTCGATCACGGGCTGGAAAACCCCGCAGCGCGGGCGGCAAGGGGGAAGGGCCCGACCGGGACGCTGCAGCTGAAAGCGTCGCAGGTAGGCGGCAGGATCGTCATCGACGTGATCGACGACGGCGCCGGGCTGAACCGCGACAGGATCCTGGCCAAGGCGCAGGAGAGGGGCATCGCCTGCTCCGACTCCATGAGCGATGAAGAGGTCTGGCCGCTTATCTTCGCGCCGGGGTTCTCCACGGCGGAGGAGGTAACGGACATCTCGGGTCGCGGGGTCGGCATGGACGTGGTGCTGAAGAACGTCCACTCGATCGGAGGAAGGGTGCAGATCGCCTCGGAACCCGGGCGGGGCGCGCGCATCACCATAAGCCTGCCGCTCACCCTCGCCATCCTGGAGGGGCTCTCGGTCGCGGTCGGGGCGGAGAAATTCATCATCCCGCTCAACGTCATCATCGAGTCGCTCCAGCCAAGGCCGGATCAGCTGAAGAGCGTGAACGGCAGGCAGGTGATCCAGGTGCGGGGCGACTACCTCCCGATCCTCAGGCTGCACCAGCTGTTCAACCTGGAAACCGAGGTGCTGGCGCCGGAGCGCGGCATACTGGTGCTGGTCGAACTGGACGGAGACAGGGCCGCCATCATGGTGGATGCGCTTTTGGACGAACAGCAGGTCGTGGTGAAGAGCATCGAGACCAACTATCGCAAGGTCGAGGGGAGCGCGGGGGCGACCATCCTGGGCGACGGGCGTGTCGCGCTGATCCTGGACGTGACCGAGCTGTTCATGATGCAGAAGAAGATATAAAGAGCACAAAGGAGTGAGCGAAGCCATGCATACAGGTCAAGTCCTTGCCGTCCAGCAGAGCGGGGAGATCCCGTCGGAGTACCTCACCTTCACCCTGGCAAGCGAGAGCTACGGGATCGACATCCTGAAGGTGCAGGAGATCAGGGGGTACGACTGCGTCACCCGGATCGCCAACACGCCCGCCTTCATCAAGGGGGTGATCAACCTGCGCGGGGTGATCGTACCGATCGTCGACCTGCGCATCAAGTTCAACGTGGGCGAGGCGACCTACCATGAATTCACCGTGGTCATCATCATCAACGTGGTGGGCAAGGTGGTCGGGATCGTGGTGGACGGCGTCTCGGACGTGGTCGCGCTACCGGCGCAAAGCATCAAGCCGGCACCCGAGTTCGGCGCGGCCCTGGACACCCGTTACATCACCGGGCTCGGCACGCTGAACGACGAGATGCTGATCCTGGTCGACATAGAAAAACTGATCGGCAGCGAGGAACTGCAAATCATGGACACAACTGAAAAATCCCAAGGAGAGGCGGCAATATGAAAACAACAGGCTTTAAAGACTGGAAGATCCTGACCAAGATCCTCAGCATATCCGTGGCAACCATCGTACTGATGGTGTTGGGCGTCATGCTTTACGTGCTCCCCTTCATGCAAAAGAAGCTGATGGACGAGAAGATGCAGGCCACCAAGGGGGTGGTCGAGGTGGCCCATGCGGTGCTGCAGAGTAACCTCGCCGCGGTGAAAGCCGGCGCCAAGACCCTGGAACAGGGACAGGCCGACGCCCTGAAGCAGATAGCGGAACTGAGATACCACGGCAACGAGTACTTCTGGGTCAACGATCTGGACACTAAGATACTCATGCATCCGATCAGGCCCGAGATGGTCGGGAAAACCCAGAATGAAACAAAGGACCCCAACGGCAAGAAACTCTTCGTCGAGTTCGTCAACGTTTCCAAGGAAAAGGGGGAGGGGGTGGTGGATTACATGTGGGCCAAGCCGGGCCTGACCCAGCCGGTGCCCAAGGTCTCCTACGTGAAGCTGATGAAGGAGTGGGGCTGGGTCGTCGGCAGCGGCATCTATGTGGACAACGTGAAGACCGAGATGGACAAGATTAAATGGCAGATCATCGGCGGCACGCTCACCCTGTCGCTGCTCATCTTCGCCTTCGCCTGGTTCGTCGCCCGCAGGATAAAGGAGGCGCTCGACCAGGCGATCGGCGCCTCCAAGCGGATCGCCTCCGGCGACCTGACCGCGCATATCGCAGTACAGAGCAAAGACGAGACGGGAGAGCTGCTGAACTCGCTCAAGGAGATGAACGAGGGGCTCGCGCGCATCGTCGGTGAGGTGCGATCCGGCGCGGAATCGATCGCCACGGCGACCGAGGAGATCGCGGCGGGGAACTCGGACCTGTCGCAGCGCACCGAGGAACAGGCCAGCGCCCTGGAAGAGACGGCCTCCAGCATGGAGGAGCTCACCTCGACGGTGAAGCAGAACGCGGACAACGCCCAGGCCGCCAACCAGCTCGCCATCAACGCCAGCGGCGTCGCGGTGAAGGGGGGCGAGGTGATCAACCGGGTGGTGCGCACCATGGAGTCGATCACGGACAGCTCCAAGAAGATCTCCGACATCATCGGGGTCATCGACGGTATCGCCTTCCAGACCAACATCCTGGCGCTGAACGCGGCGGTGGAAGCGGCGCGCGCCGGAGAACAGGGAAGGGGGTTCGCTGTGGTCGCGGCCGAGGTGAGAAGCCTGGCGCAAAGAAGTGCTGCGGCGGCAAAGGAGATCAAGACGCTCATCGAGGACTCGGTCGGCAAGGTGCAGGACGGCAGCAGGCTGGTGGAGGAGGCGGGACGCACCACCCAGGAAATCGTCACCAGCATCAAGCGGGTCACCGATATCATGGCGGAAATCTCCGCGGCCTCGCTGGAACAGTACAGCGGCATCGAGCAGGTCAACACCGCCATCACCCAGATGGACGACGTGACCCAGCAGAACGCGGCGCTCGTCGAGGAGGCGGCGGCGGCAGCGGAGTCGCTTGAGGAGCAGGCACAGCAGCTGGTCGGGGTGGTGGCCCGCTTCACATTGGAAAACTCCCACAAGCCGCAGGCGGCCCAGGAAAAGCGGGCGCTGACGCGCGCCTCGGTCAAGCAGAGGGTACCCGACAAAAAGGCAAGGCCGCTTTCCGTCGCAGCGGGGTTAAAAACGGATCAGCGCAGCGCCAGGCTGGCCGAGGCAGCCGAACAGGATGACGACTGGAAGGAATTCTGAGAACCGCGGCAAAGGGCGGCGAAACGCGCCCCCTGCCCGGGGTGGGGCGCGACACGCCCGTTGGCGGCGTCGACGCGGGGGGGAGGAACCCTTTCGTCTACCCCTTCACGACGGATGACTTCGCGCGCATCCGGGCATTCATCTACCGCCACGCGGGGATCGCCCTGGCACCGGGGAAGATGGAGATGGTGTACAGCCGCCTGGCGCGCCGGATTCGGGCCAGGGAACTGGAGTCGTTCGCGCAGTACCTGAAAATCATCGAGAGCGGGGACCAGGAGGAAGTGGAGGCGTTTATCAACGCCCTCACCACCAACATGACCTCCTTCTTCCGGGAGCCGCACCATTTCCGGATCATGGCAGAGCGCCTGGCGCGCCACCCGGCAAACAGCCCTGTCACCATCTGGAGCTGCGCCTCTTCCAGCGGCGAGGAGCCGTACTCCATCGCCATGACGGCGCTGGAAGCGCTGACGGGGTCCCCCTCGGCGCTCAGCATCCTCGCCACGGACATCGACACCAACATGCTCGCCAAGGGGAGGCGGGGTGTGTACCCGGCGGACCAGTTGCAGAAGATACCGGAGCAGCTGCGCAAGCGCTTCTTCCTCAGGGGAGAGGGGACTAACGAGGGTTTCGCCAGGGTGAAAGAGGAGTTGCGCCAGGTGGTGAGCTTCAAGCACCTGAACCTGCTCGACGAGCGGTGGCCCATGCGCCGCAGGTTCGATTTCATCTTCTGCCGCAACGTGATGATCTACTTCGACAAGCAGACCCAGCACGCGATCTTGAACCGGATGGCGAATTGCCTGGCGCCCGACGGCCTGCTGTTCGTAGGGCACTCGGAGAGCTTTCACAACGCCCAGGAGCTGTTCAGGATCTGCGGCAACACAGCCTATGCGCTCAGGAACTGAGTGCATAGGCTCCCCAACGGCGCAGAAGAGGAAACAGCATGCCGACAAGCGACCGGCACTTGAATAAAGGCAGCTACTTCGACCCGGAATTCGGGACCGTGGCGGTAAAGATCATGGCGGGAGAGCTCTTCGCCACCGCCGAACCGATCGCGATCAGCACGCTGCTCGGCTCCTGCGTCGCGGTATGCCTCTACGACTCCGATACCGGTGTCGGGGGGATGAACCACTTCATGCTCCCCGAACTGCTGCAGGGGGGAAAGCCGATTCCCTGCACCGGTGCCTGCAGTTCCAACTGCTGCGCCCGCTACGGATCATGCGCCATCAGGCAACTGCTGCAGCGGTTGGAACTGCTGGGGGCGAACCGCGGACGCCTGGCGGCCAAGCTGTTCGGCGCAGGACAGATCATGGCGACCAGAACGGAGATCGGCGGCATCAATGCAGCCTTCGCCGTTGATTACCTGAAGCAACAGAAGATCCCGATCATCGCCTCGGACCTGGGGGATTGCTGCCCGCGCAAGCTGATCTTCTTCCCCGTCACCGGACAGGCCTGGGTGAAAAGAATGCCGGATCTCCCGATAATGGAAAGATAAAAGATGCCGATCAAGGTTCTCATAATAGACGATTCGGCACTGATACGCGCGCTCTTGACCGAGATCATCAACGCGGAGCCGGACCTGGAAGTGGTCGGTACGGCCCCGGACCCCCTGGTGGCGAGGCAGCGCATCAAGGCGCTCAACCCGGACGTGCTCACCCTCGACGTGGAGATGCCCAAGATGGACGGGCTCGCCTTTTTGGAAAAGCTGATGCGGCTGCGCCCGATGCCGGTGGTCATGGTCTCCTCGCTGACGGAGAAGAGTTCAGCCGTGACGCTCAGGGCCCTTGAGCTTGGCGCCTTCGACTTCGTGACCAAGCCAAAGATCGATATCCGCTGCGGACTCCTGGACTACGCCCAGGAGCTCACCGAGAAGATCCGCTGCGCCTACCAGTCCAGCCAGAGAAGGGGCGTCAGAAGGCCCGCGCCGGCGCAGCTCATCGAAGAGAAACTGACCGCCGACGCGGTGCTGCCGAGCCGGCACCAGCACTTCTCCACCACGGAAAAGGTGATAGCGGTCGGCGCCTCGACCGGGGGAACGGAGGCGCTCAGGACTTTCCTGGCGGCGCTCCCCCCCGACTGCCCCGCCATCCTGGTCACCCAGCACATGCCGGAGGCCTTCACCCGGACCTTCGCCGCGCGGCTGAACGGGGTGTGCAGTCTGGCAGTGAAGGAGGCGGAGCACGGCGAGCGCCTGCTCCCGGGACACGCCTACATAGCGCCCGGCAACCGGCACCTGATGCTGTCCAGAAGCGGCGCCAACTATACCATAAGCATCGGGGACGGCCCGCCGGTGAGCCGGCACCGCCCCTCGGTCGACGTCTTGTTCCGCTCCGCCGCGAACTGCGCCGCGGGGAACTGCCTCGGCATCATCATGACCGGCATGGGGGACGACGGCGCGGCCGGCATGCTGGAGATGCACCAGGCGGGCGCGCGGACGCTGGCCCAGGACGAGGAGAGCTGCGTGGTGTTCGGCATGCCGAGGGAGGCGATCGCCCGCGGGGGAGTCGATCAGGTGGTACCGCTCAACGAGCTGGCCGGGGAGCTGGCGAGCTGGCTTTCCTCACACGGCAAGCGGAGCTTCAGGGTGTAACGACGCCATCGGCAGTGCAGCGGCGGCAAGAGCAGCAGCGACGACCTGGGCAACGGACGAGGCCAAAGGGACGTAATGAAGATATCCACCAACAAAATATCGAGCGTGGTGCTGATAAGCGCGGTGAGCGTGGCGCTGATCATGATGGTCGCCAACCACCTGATGCTCCGGCAGATCCGCGAGGAAGCGGTGCGGCAGGCAAACCGGCAGCAGGAAAGCAGCATGTTGGCCTTCTGGGAACTCATGAACCGCAGGGGGCAAAATTTCCGCATCGAGGACGGCAAGCTTCTGATCGGAGACTACTACTTCATCAACGACAACAACGAGATGCCCGACAGGGTGTTCAGCATCACCGGCAGCAGGGCCACCGTTTTCCAGGGGGACACCAGGGTCGCCACCAACGTTTTGCTGCCGGACGGGAGCCGGGCCATCGGGACCAAGCTGGTCGGTCCCGCGTTCCAGGCCGTCTTCCGGGAAGGGGTCCGCTACCGCGGAGAGACGCTGATCCTGGGCATTCCCTATTTCACCGCCTATGATCCCATCCGCAACTCCCGGGGGGAGATCATCGGGGCGCTTTTCGTCGGGGTCAAGCAGAGCGAATACCTGGCGCGCTACGACCATATCAACCTGAAAATCCATGTCATCAACGCGACGCTGGCAGTGGTCTTCGTCCTGTTCGCCGCGCTGCTGATTCTGGGCCGAAAGCGCGCCGAAAACGCCGTCCAGAAGCAGCTCAGCTTCCAGCAGTTGCTGCTGGACACCATCCCGAGCCCGATCTTCTCCAAGGATGCGCAGGGCCGCTACAGCGTCTGCAACAGCGCCTTTCAGGCCTACGTCGGGCTCTCCCGGGAGCAACTGATCGGCAAGACGGTGCACGAGCTTTGGCCCAAGGAGCTGGCGGATGGGTACCACCGGATGGATCTGAAACTCCAGGGAAGCTCCGGCACCCAGAGCTACGAGTCGCAGGTCAGGTACGCCGACGGCAAGCTGCGCGACGTCATCTTTCACAAGGCGGCCTTCACGGATCAGAAAGGGGCACCCGGAGGGTTGGTGGGGGTGATACTGGACATCACCGAGCGCAAGGCCGCCGAGGAGGAGAGGAACAAGCTGGAGGCTCAGAAGCACCACTCCCGGATGATGGAGGCCCTGATGGTCCAGCTGAGCCATGACCTGAGAACGCCTCTGACCCCCCTTTTCGCTTTGATCCCGATGATCCGCAGGGAGCCGCACGCCCCGCAGACGGAAAAGATGCTGGATATCTGTCAGCAATGCATCAACCAGATCCAGGGGCTCGCCGTCAAGTCGCTCGACCTGGTTCGGCTCTCCTCGGACGCGGACCAGCCCAAGCCCGCACCTGTCGCGCTCGCCGCAGCCGCCGACTGCGCCATGGGCGAGGTAGCCGCGTCCTTTAAGCTGCGCGGGGTGAGCTGCATAAACGCCATAGACCCGGAGCTTCGTGCGCTGGGGGTCCCGGACCAGTTGGCGCTGCTGTTCAAAAACCTGCTCAGCAATGCCGCACGCTACGCCGCCCCAAACGGCATGGTGCGACTCCATGCCGCGATCAAGGAGCACACCGTGGAGGTCTCCGTTCAGGACGACGGCGTGGGGCTCGATCAGCATCACCTCCCCCTGGTGTTCCACGAGTTCTTCAAGGCGGACGCGGCCCGCCAGGACCTGAACACGCAGGGGTTGGGGCTCGCCATCTGCAAGAGGATAGTTGCCAACCACGGGGGCAGGATCTGGGCGCAGAGCCCGGGCAAAGGGGAAGGGAGCACCATGTTTTTCACCATGAAACTGGCGCCTGGCAGCATCGGGGACAGTTTGCAGGACGGTGCCGCACCCAAAGGGAGATGCCTGTCATGAACCAGATCTCCATCGATCAGCTGAAATCCCGCATCAGGGTTACCGTCGGCATCATCGTCATTGCCGTCATCTGCATATCGGCCCTTGGGATCATCTCCGAGACCGGGGGGGGGCTAACTGCGGCAGAAGGTCTCGCCATGAACCAGCAGGGAGCTGCGCGACTGTCGCAGAGCGTCTCGCTGCAGCAGTCGTTCCTGACGCTCGTACTCTGCCTGGTGATCTTCATCCTGACACGGATTCTTTTCAGGCATCTGGACAGCCTGAAGGCGACGCAGGGCATTGTCGACGGACAGCAGGAGCAGCTCGCCATCAAGGCGGCCCAGATAGACGCGGCCAATGACAGCATCCTGCAGATCGACGAGGAGGGGCGGCTGGTGCATTTCAACCAGGCGCTTTGCCGGTTGACCGGCTACCAGCCCGAGGAGCTGGCCGGAGTCCGGCTGCACGAAATAGAGCCGCCGGAATACGCCTCGCAAATCGAGCCGATCATCAGGAAACTAAAGAAGCTGGGGGAGGCCACCTTCGAGAGCGCCTACCGGGCGAAAAGCGGGGAAGTGATCCCGATAGAGGTGCATTCCCGCCTCATGGAGAGCGAGGGGCGCTCGCTTATACTGAACATCGCAAGGGATA
>Ga0209317_1002063_pt1 | contig 15364 bp, 15 predicted proteins | sample RifGroB2_FD_183994 | JGI IMG/M metagenome (GOLD analysis project Ga0209317, IMG submission 183994) | Soil microbial communities from Rifle, Colorado, USA - Groundwater B2 (SPAdes) (version 2) | ecosystem: Environmental > Terrestrial > Soil > Unclassified | place: Rifle, Colorado | collected... | reverse complement strand
GGCGATATCCACCTCCACGTCGATGAGGATGGCGTCGATTCCGAGCAGCGCACTGGAGAGAACCTTGGCAAGCATGAGAACCCCCAACTAATCTTGAAATTACTCGGGCGAGTTCCTGCGTGGTCACAAAAACTGAGGTGTGCCGGGTGCGCGGAGGTAGGGGCGAATAATTATTCGCCCCTACGCATCTCTACCTGCCGGGGGATCAGGCTTTCAACATCTCCAGGTACCGATCGGCATCCAGGGCGGCCATGCAGCCGGTGCCGGCGGAGGTGATGGCCTGCTTGTAATTTCTGTCCTGTACGTCGCCTGCTGCGAAAACCCCCGGGATGTTGGTGGAGGTGGAGTTTCCTTCATACCCGCAGTTGGTGCGGATGTATCCCTCGTCCATCTCCAACTGCCCCTCGAAGATGTGGGTGTTGGGCTGGTGCCCGATGGCGATGAAGCAGCCGTGCACGCTAAGTACCTTGTCAGACCCGCTGGTGTGCCTGATCCTGATCCCGGTTACGCCGGAATCATCCCCCAGCACCTCTTCAAGGTGATGGTTCCATTCGATGGTCACGTTGCCGTTCTTGGTTTTTTCGATCAGCTTGTCGGCCAGGATCTTCTCGGAGCGGAACTTGTCCCTGCGATGTATCACGGTCACGTGGCTCGCGATATTGGAGAGATAGAGCGCCTCCTCGACCGCTGTGCTGCCGCCGCCTATGACCGCGACCGGCTTGCCGCGGTAGAAAAAGCCGTCGCAGGTGGCACAGGCGGAGACCCCTTTCCCCTTGAACGCGTGCTCCGAGGGGAGCCCCAGGTACTTGGCGGAGGCGCCGGTCGCGATGATCAGGGCGTCGCAGCTATAGCTGCCGTTGTCGCCTTCCAGCAGAAAGGGCGCCTTGGTGACCTGTGCGTTGTTGATGTGGTCATAGATGAACTGGGTGCCGAAACGCTCCGCGTGTTGGCGCATGCGCTCCATCAGCTCTGGTCCCATTACCCCTTCGGGGTCGCCCGGCCAGTTGTCCACCTCGGTCGTCGTCATCAGTTGCCCCCCCTGCTGCAGACCGGTTATCAGGACGGGGTTCAGGTTGGCACGGGCCGCGTAAATCGCTGCGGTGAAACCGGCAGGACCTGAGCCGAGGATGATGAGACGGTGGTGAGTCGGTTCCATTTATTGCTCTCCTCCAGCTGAAATTTAGCCGGAAAGATAACAGTATATCCGCAAAATTGCAAGGCGCCAAACCGCTAACTTATTGACCGGAATAGGTACCTCTGTTAAGATCAAATCCGTCGGTCATATAATGAAAGGAGGGGAAAGAATGAAAAAAGTTGTGGGTTTACTCGCCTTATCCCTGGCGCTTTTTGGGGGAACTCAGGCAATGGCAAAAGACATCCGCTTTGGTGCCCCCTTGACGCAAGGTCAGTTCAAAGAGCTGAGCAAAGAGGCTGGCGCCGCCATCTCTTTTAAAAACACCGCTCCCGCCGAACCGCTGGGAATCACAGGGTTTGACGCGGGCATCGAGATTTCGGCTGCGGACATCGGTGGTGATTACTGGGATACCGCCTTTGGTGACGACGCGCCTTCCTATCTCGTGTTGCCAAAACTCAGGGTAAGAAAAGGGCTCCCCCTGGGAATCGACATCGGCGCCATGTACTCCTACGTGCCCGACTCCAACATCAAGCTTTACGGCTTCGAGGTGAGCAAGGCGATCCTGGAGGGAACCGCTGCGACACCCGCGCTCGGTGTCCGCGCTACCTACACCAAGCTATCCGGTGTCGACGAACTCGACCTGCAAACCGTGGGTATCGATGCATCCATCAGCAAGGGTTTCCTCTTCCTGACCCCTTACGCCGGAGCGGGCGGAGTGTGGATCAGCAGCGAGGCCAAGGGCAACCTAAAGGCTACTCTGGCTCCTAATCTGGCATCCGAAGACATCTTCCAGCCGCGCGTCTTCGCCGGTTTGAAAGTTTCACCGCTCCCGCTGGTCGGCTTCACTGCCGAGGTGGAGTACCAGGAGCGCCCGATCTACTCGCTGAAGGCGGCGCTTAGCTTCTAAAAAACCGTGAGTCAGGAGGGGGCTCGTCTCCCTCCTGCCGGGGTACATCATGTATGCTCATGCCGAAACTCATCTGGACCGGAGCATCACCGGGCGTTTCAAGTACGCCATCCTCTTGACCTCCGCGACGCTGATTGCCGAGCTGATCGGGGGGATCTGGACCAACTCCCTGGCCCTCCTGTCCGATGCGGCACATGTCTTCCTCGACCTCTTCGCGCTGCTCCTCTCCCTTGGCGCCATCAAGCTCGCCTCCTACCCGGTAAGCGACACCCGGACCTTCGGCTGGCACAGGGCGGAGGTATTCGCCTCCTTCATAAACGGCGGCACCGTTTTCCTCATGGCAGTGGTCATCTGCTACGAGGCCGTAGGGAGGCTTGTCCACCCGGAGGAAGTGAAGAGCCTCCAGATGCTGATCATTGCCGGGGTCGGTCTGGTTGCCAACCTGTTTGCCGCGGGAGCGCTCCATTCACACGCCCACGACGACCTGAACGTGCACAGCGCCTTCCTCCACGTGATCGGAGACGCGGCAGCTTCCGTCGGCGTAATCGTGGGCGGCATCATCATGTACTTCACCAACTGGTACGTCCTCGATGCCATCATCTCCGTCGGCATCGGCTTCATCATCTTCTGGGGTTCCTGGCGTGTCATGCGCGAGTCGGTGCATATACTGCTGGAGGGGGTGCCGCGCGGCATCGAGGTGAATCAGGTGGCCGCAAGCATCCGCGAGGTCGAAGGGGTGGAAGAGGTGCATCACGTCAACATCTGGACCATCTGCTCCCATATAATCGCCCTGTCCGCGCATGTGGTGGTCCCGCCTACCTTCAGGGGGGAGCATGGCGGCATGCTGCGAAGGATCGAGGAGAAGCTGTTCGAGCAGTTCCACATCTCGCATACCACCCTGCAGTTGGAAAGCACCCGCTGCACCGACGCGGAGGGTGCCAAGCAGTTCCGCCACCGGCCGCGCGCTGCCGCCTTGGCGCACGCCCACGCACACCCGCACCACCACCCGCACGGCGGTTGCAAGGGCGGCCCTCATCACCATCACGACCACACACATTAACCCTCCGGACGGTAGAGAATGCTTGATTACAACCTGATCCTGGACGCGGCCCAGAACCTAAAGAAAAGGGTGCGTCGCACGGAACTGATCCACGCTCAACACTTCAGCGAGAAACTCGGCCTCCCTCTTTATTTCAAATGCGAAAACCTGCAACGCACCGGGGCGTTCAAGATACGCGGCGCCCTTAACTTCATGACCTCTCAACCCCGCCAGGCCTTGGCCGGTGGCGTGATAACGGCTTCGGCAGGGAATCACGCCCAGGGTGTCGCCTTTTCGGCGGACCTCCTCGGCGTGAAGGCGGTGGTCTACATGCCCGAGAGCACCCCGCCGCAAAAGGTCTTCTCCACCCGCGATTACGGGGCGGAGGTCGTGTTGGAGGGGAAGAATTTCGATGAGGCTTGTGCCGCCGCTCTCAGGCAGGCTGAGGCAAGCGGCGCCCTCTTCGTCCACCCGTTCAACGACCCGCTGGTCATGGCCGGACAGGGGACCATCGGCCTTGAACTGCTGGAGGAGCTCCCGGACCTGGCCAACGTCCTGGTGCCGGTTGGCGGCGGAGGCCTTATTGCCGGGATTGCCCGCGCCATCAAGGAAACCAATCCGCAGGTGCGGATAATCGGCGTCGAATCCGCAGCCGCGCCCTCCATGCGCCAGGCGCTGCAAAAAGGGGAAATCGTCACGGTCCCCATCAGGGCGAGCCTGGCCGACGGCATCGCGGTGAAGACCGCGGGAACCAACACCTTCCCCGTGATAAAGGAGTACGTCGACGAGATCGTCCTGGTGGACGAGGAAGAGATCGCGCTCTCCATAGTTTCCCTTCTGGAGAGGAACAAGCTGATGGTTGAGGGTGCCGGTGCGGTAGGCCTGGCGGCGCTATTGAACGGGAAGGTGAAGCGGCTTTCCGGGAAGACTGTCGCGCTTCTTTCCGGCGGCAACATCGACGTGAAAACCATCGCAGTCGTCGTGGAGAGGGGTCTCTTGGCGGCGGGGCGCTATCTGAAGCTGAAGATCGAGCTGGACGATGTGCCGGGTGCGCTGGCAAGGCTTGCCGCCGAGATCGCCGCGGCCAGGGCCAACATTTCGATCATCACCCACGACCGCCGCTCGGAGTCGCTGCCGATCGGGAAGACCGAGGTGCTGGTGGAGCTGGAGACCAGGGGGGCGGAACACATCCAGGACGTGACGAGGTACCTCACCAAGTGCGGGTACAAGTTTGAAGTGATGAAGTAAGACAAAAACCGAAGCCACGGAGTAACTCCGAGGACGTCTGAGACACCTTTACAGCGGAAAACCGAACGTTCTGCACTTTTTGTCTTTCTCTCCGACTTTCTCAGATTTTCTCCGTGGCAAGCGGTTTTGCACTTGGCGCTCCATGCGCCACGATCACCCTCAGAAAGGCGTCCCCGTAACGCGCCAGCTTGTGCTGTCCCACCCCGGTTATCTTCAGCAGCTCCCACTTATCCTTGGGCATCTGCGCCGCCATCTCCGCCAGCGTCGCATCGGCGAAGACCACGAAAGGCGGCACCTGCTGCTCCTCTGCTATCTCCTTCCTGAGCGCCCTCAGCTCCTGGAACAGCGCGCCGTCATAGGAAGGTTTCTTCGGCGCCGACTTCTTCTCGACCGCCCTGGTGTCCCGCGGCTTCGCCAACTCCAGCCGCACCTCTCCCCTCAACAGCGGCCGCGCCCCCTCGGTCAGCTTCAGGACCGAGAAATTGGCCAGGTCCTGCTCCAGGTATCCCAGGTGTATCAGCTGGCGCACCAGACTCCCCCAGACGTCCTGCGAGTGTTCCTTGCCGATGCCGAAGGTGGAGAGCTGGTCGTGCTTCAGCTCCAGGATCCTGTGGTTCTGGGAGCCGCGCAGCACGTCGATGACATGCCCCATGCCGAAGCGCTGGCCGACCCGATAGACGCAGGAGAGGGCTTTTCTTGCGTCCTCGGTCGCGTCGAAGCGCTCCGGGGGGCTCTCGCAGATGTCGCAGTTGCCGCAGTCCTGCTCAAGGCGGTCCCCGAAATACCCCAGCAGCACCCGGCGCCTGCAGGTCTGGGCCTCTGCGAACCCCACCATGCAGTTCAGCTTGTGCAACTCGATCCGGTTCTGCTCGGCGTTGCCGCCGTTGCCGATCAGCCCGCGCGCGATGGCAATGTCGCCGTAGCCAAAGAGAAGCAGCGCGTCGGCGGGGAGGCCGTCGCGCCCGGCACGACCGGTCTCCTGGTAATAGCTCTCGATGCTCTTGGGCATGTCGTAGTGAACCACGAACCGCACGTTGGACTTGTCTATACCCATCCCGAAGGCGACCGTCGCCACCACGACCTTCAGGTCGTCCCTCAGGAACTCTTCCTGGACCCTGTGCCGCTCCTTGTCGGGAAGTCCGGCATGGTACGCCGCCGCCTTGATCCCCGCTGCGCAGAGCTTCCTGGCGACCTCCTCCACCCTTTTGCGGGACAGCGCATAGACGATCCCCGCCTCGTCCCCGCGGCTGGAGAGGAACCCCGTCAGCTGGTTGAAGGGCTTGCTCTTCTCGATGACGCTGTACCGGATGTTGGGGCGGTCGAAGCCGGCGAAGTAGCAGGCGGCGTCGTCGAGGCCGAGCCTGGAGAGGATGTCCCCTTTGGTCTGGCCGTCCGCCGTGGCGGTCAGGGCGATCATCGGCACGTGGGGGAACAGCTCCCGCAGGACGCCCAACTGGGCATACTCCGGACGGAAGTCGTGGCCCCACTGGGAGACGCAATGGGCCTCGTCGATGGCGAAAAGCGAGATGGGTAGCTGCTTGATCCTTTCCAGGAAACCGTCGCTCAAAAGCCGCTCCGGCGCCACGTAAAGGAGCTTCAGCTCGCCCGCGTGCAGTTCGGCCAGCACCCGGCGCGCCTCTGCCTCTCCCAGCGCGGAGTTGTAGCAGGCGGCCCGGACGCCGTTCTCCTGAAGCGCATCAACCTGGTCCTTCATGAGGGAGATCAGGGGCGAGACCACCAGCGCGGTTCCCGGCAGACAGAGGGCAGGCACCTGGTAGCAAAGCGACTTCCCGCCGCCGGTCGGCATGAGCACGAAGGCGTCCCTGCCGGCCAGGACAGTTTCCACGATCTCCTGCTGCGGCGGCCGGAACGTCTTGAAGCCGAACACCTCGTTGAGGATGTTTATGGGGGATGCAGGCATAGTTTGCCTTTACGTGCTGGTAGAAGGGTTGCAGCGCTGCCGGGTGATCCGTGATCACGGCAGATGCGCTCCCACATATTCTTAAAGCGCTGCGGGACGGATGTCAAACCAAGGGGCTAGACGGCGTCGGCAGTCGCCGGGGTGAGGCCGAGACCACGAATGAAGCCGCGGGTCAGTGGCGCGCCGTTTAGAGGGTCGACAAGACCCGGGCGCAGAAGGTCGTCATAGCTATCCACGTCGTACCATGGGGGGAGCAGCGAGACGGACAGGTGGGAAGCATCCGCCTGCTCCAGGCTCTTCTCGAGTACCTGCGCGCCGGACCACGGGATCTCCCGGAACAACCCGCCATAGCTCCCTCTCAAGGCGACGAGATAATACCCGCCATCCGCTGCCGGGCCGAACACGGCATCGCTCCCCGCCTCAAGCAGTGCAAAGGATCGCTCTATGTATCCAAGCGGCAGGTCGGGGGCGTCGGTCCCTATCACGGCACGAGATCCGTACCCCATGGCACTGAGCTCGTCGAAGGCGTTTTCCAGGCGGGTGCCCAGGTCGCCGCTTCGCTGATGGAACAAGGTGGCTTCCGGTGCAGCCTCCCGGAAGAACTCCCGGTTCCCTTCATAAAAGATGACGGTATCTGCGTCAACGGCGCTGGCCCGTGCAACGGTATCGAAGAGCATGCAGCGGTACAAACCGGCAGCGTCATGCTGCGACAAGGCGGGCGACAGCCGGGTCTTGACCCGCCCCGGAAGCGGTGTTTTGGCGAAGATGGCGAGCGCACGTTTCATTAGATGATGCGACCTTAAAGGTGTTAAATGAAGAATAAAAGCTAGCTTTGTCCACAGTTTTCCGGTTTTTCAACAAAGTTATCCACAGTCAAGGCCTTGACTGAGTCAACTTTTTAACACTTTTCCCTCTCGATTGCGGCGTAGGCGGAGTGCTTGTGGATGGACTCGAAGTTCTCCGCCTCCACTGAAAACCACGTGATATTCCGCATAGATAACAGCCTGACCGTTGCTTCGCGAACCATATCCTCGACAAAGCGCGGGTTCTCGTAGGCCCGCTCTGTGACGTATTTTTCGTCCTCGCGCTTCAGCAAGGAATAAACAGGGGAGGAACCGCACTCTTCGATGGTTTCGATGAGGTCCTCTATCCAGATGAACTCGTTGTAGCGCACCTGAACGGTCATGATGGAGCGCTGGTTGTGCGCGCCGTAGCTGGAGAGTTCCTTGCTGCAGGGACAAAGGCTGGTTACCGGCACTTTGATGCCCAGGACGAAGTCGAAATGGTCCGACAGCGAAGCACTGAAGGTGCAGGTGTACTCCATCAGGCTCCTGGCGCGGGACACCGGTGCGACCTTCTCCACGAAGTAAGGGAATTCCATCTCAAGGTGCGCGTTGGAGGCGCCCAGCTTCTCCTTCATGCTCGCCAGGATGATCTCAAGCTTGTCGAGAGCGATCTCTTCCCGGTACTCGTTCAGGATCTCCACGAAACGGCTCATGTGGGTCCCCTTGAAGTGGTGGGGGAGATCCACGTACATGTTGATCCGGGCGATGGTGTTCTGGAAGGACTTGTTCTTGTCCATCACCACGATGGGATAGGAGATGTCCTTTACCCCGACCTTTCCGATCGCGATGTTGCGGGTATCGCGGGTCAACTGCACGTCGGAGAGGGCCTTTGCTACCTCTTTCTTAAGCTCTTTTTCTTTCATTTTGCTGTGTCCTCAGGTTCAGTCAGCGCCCGGCGCTGTTGCTCCTCGTCCATCGGGGAAAGGGTGGGTGGGGTGCCGGCGAAGCCGGTTTCCCGCATGGGGAAAGCAACCGCGGCCCCTTCCACAATGGCGGGCAGGGCCTCTACTGCGGCGCAGAGGCGTAATTATTCGCTGCTAGCTTCTCGAGTAACGGACCGGATCGGCAACTCCCACCTCGGAGAACCCCTTGAGACGCAAGCGGCAGGAATCGCAAAGGCCGCAGGCAGCACCGTCTTCGGAGGGGTCGTAGCAGGAGTGAGTCTTCGAGTAGTCGACCCCGAGCTCAAGACCCTTCTTGATGATTTCCGCCTTGGTGAGGGCGATCAGGGGGGTGTGTATCCTGATGTGCCGCCCCTCGACCCCGGCCTTGGTGCCCAGGTTGGCCATCGCCTCGAAGGCCGCGATGAACTCAGGCCTGCAGTCGGGGTAGCCGGAATAGTCAAGTGCATTGACGCCGATGAAGATGTCCAGGGAGTCCAGGGTCTCGGCCCATCCGAGCGCGAAGGAGAGGAAGATGGTATTTCTTGCCGGCACATAGGTCACCGGGATCTCCGCACCGACGCCGTGCTTGGGGACTTCGATGTCGGAGGTGAGGGCGCTGCCCCCCATCTTCCTCAGGTCGAACTCCACCAGCAGGTGGTCCACGGCGCCCATGGGGCGCGCGTTCAGCTTGGCCACCTCCAGTTCATGCTGATGGCGCTGCCCGTAGCTGAAGCTGAGCGCGTAGGGTGCGAAACCCTGCTCCCTGGCGATGGCCATACAGGTGGTGGAGTCGAGCCCGCCGCTGTACAGGATAACCGCTTTCTTCTGCATCTTTCACCTCGTTAGTCGTGCACCCTTGCCACTGGGGGAGGGCGTGGATGGCGAGTCTCCGCCGGGTTTTCCGCCGGGACCGCCGCGGGCTTTCCCCTGCACCCCTTCGTTTCGGGTTTTTCCAAAAAAGAAGGCCGCGCCGATGATCCGGTGCGGCCTGGATGCTTACTCTACGAAGCTTTTCAGCTTCTTCGCGCGGCTCGGGTGGCGCAGCTTCCTGAGCGCCTTGGCCTCGATCTGCCGGATCCTCTCACGGGTAACCTCGAAATCCTGCCCGACCTCTTCGAGGGTGTGGTCGCTCTTCTCGCCGATGCCGAAACGCATCCTGAGCACCTTCTCCTCGCGCGGCGTCAGGGTGGACAGGACACGGGAGGTCTGCTCGGAGAGGTTCGCCTTGATGACGGCCTCGAGCGGGGAGACTACGCCCTTGTCCTCGATGAAGTCGCCAAGATGGGAATCCTCCTCCTCACCGATCGGGGTCTCCAGGGAGATCGGCTCCTTGGCTATCTTCAGGACCTTCCTCACCTTGTCCAGAGGCAGCGCCATGCGTTCGGCGATCTCCTCCGGAGAGGGCTCGCGGCCGATCTCCTGAACCAGCTGTCTGCTGGTCCTGATCAGCTTGTTGATGGTCTCGATCATGTGCACCGGGATACGGATGGTGCGGGCCTGGTCCGCGATGGCGCGGGTGATGGCCTGACGGATCCACCAGGTGGCGTAGGTGGAGAACTTGTAGCCGCGCTGGTACTCGAACTTGTCCACGGCCTTCATAAGACCTATGTTCCCTTCCTGGATCAGGTCGAGGAACTGCAGACCGCGGTTGGTGTATTTCTTCGCGATGGAGACGACCAGACGGAGGTTCGCCTCAACCAGCTCGCTCTTGGCAAGCTTCGCCTTGTGCTCGCCTTCCTCGATGGCCAGCAGCGCGCTGGAGAGTTCGCTCGCCTTGAAACCGGACTCCTGCTCGATCTTCTTGAGCTTGGACTCGCTGGAGCGGTAGCGCTTTTCCAGCTTCTGCCCCTCCTCGGGGGACATGTTCAGCTTCTTGGAAAAATCGGCGTCGGAGGCGCCGCGCAGCCCCTCGAAGGCGCCCAGGAACACGTCCTTCTCGGTGCCGCTCTCCCTCTCAAGCTCGACGATCTCCTGCATCACCGTATCGACCTTGCAGGAAAGCTCTTTCAGGCGCTGGGCGATCTTCTCGATGTGCCTGTCCTTCAGGCGCAGCGACTTGAGGGTCTCGGCCATTTTCACCTTGAGCTCAGCGTGCTCGGCGTTCAGCGCCTCGCGCTCCTTGGCAGCCAGTTTCTCCGGCTCGAGCGCGACCTGGATCTGCTCCATGCGCTGGTCGATTTCCTTGATCTCGTCGATGATGGTGAGCACCTTCAGGGCCTGAAGATCCTCCTCGCCCTCCTCAAGCACCTCTTCCTCTACATCCTTGGAGATCTCGATGGCGCCGATCTGCATCTTCCTGAGACGCTCGCCAAGGGTAACGACCTCCCTCACCGTTATGGGGGTATTCAGGATGACACTTGCCACGTCGCGCTCGCCGACTTCGATCCTCTTGGCGATCTCAACCTCGCCTTCGCGGGTCAGCAGCGAGACGGAACCCATCTCGCGCAGGTACATGCGTACCGGGTCGCTGGTACGGCCGAGGGTGCCCGGCTCGAATTCGACCTCCTCCTCGGTACCTTCGTGCTCTTCCTCTTCCTCAAGGTCCATCTTGATCTTCGGGATCTTCACCTTCTGGGCGGAATCCACGATCTCGATGTCCATATCGCCGAACATGCTCATGACATCGTCAATCTGGTCGGATGAGACGATATCGGGGGGGAGGAGGTCGTTCACCTCTTCATAGGTGAGGAAACCCTTCTCCTTGCCCAGGTCTATGAGCTGCTTCACTTCGTCCATGCTTTTCTTGGCCATTTACCACGCTCCGCTACCGCTTGAATCCTACTATAGTAATTTCGATTTTTTATTACGCAACCGTTCAAGTTCCGCCAGAATCTCCAGGTACCTCGGGGAATCCGGATCGACCGCGGCGAGTTCACGCGCCAGGGTCTTGCCGTCGCCCTTGAGAGTACGCCGCTCCAAGGCCTGACAGCACTGTTCGAACGCCTTGACGGCGTCCATGTCCTCCAGGTGCGCATCCTCCACAAATAGCGAAAAGAGCCTGCTCCGCTCTTGCGGGGACTCTACCTGCTCCAGTACCAGGGGAAGGTCGACATCCCCCTGCTCGGCCTGGGACATTATCGCCTCGGCCACCCTCAGATGCCCGGCGCTGAATAGCTTATCGGCTCCATGTTCCCGAACCCTTAGCACGACTTCGGGATATTTCACCATCAAGGTCAGCAGCACCTCCTCGGTGCCGGCGTTCTCACGCGCCCCCCCTGCCGGCCGGTGGCGCGGCGCCGGGGCCTGGATGCCGACCTTCTTGCGCAGCATCGCCTGGTCGATGCCGACCGCACGGCAGATCTCCTTTTCGTACAGCCCGCGCTCGACAGGGTCCGCGATCTTCTGCAGCCTGGGAGACACCTCGTTCACGAAGGCGACCTTCCCTTCCACGCTGCAGATGTCCAGACTCTTCAGCAGGCCGCGGTAAAAGGACTCGAAGATCGGGAGCGCCTTCTCGAGGAGAGGGGCAAAGCCCTCCCCCCCTTCGCGGCGGATGAAGGTGTCGGGGTCGTCCCCGGAAGGGACCTCGACCACCCGTGCAGGGAACGCCTCCTCCAGGAAGAGCTCAAGGGAACGCACCGTAGCCTTGCGTCCCGCCTCGTCGCCGTCAAAGAGCATGTAGGCCCGCTCCGCGTAGCGCCTGAGGAGCTTCACGTGCGGCGGGGTCAGCGCCGTGCCGCAGGTGGCCACGACGTTGGTGAAGCCGGCCCGGTAGAGCGCCAGGTGGTCGAAGTATCCCTCGACGATGATGGCGCTTCCCTGCTCCCGCATCCCCTTCTTCGCCAGGTCGACCCCGAAAAGGACCTCGCTCTTGCGGTAGACCAGGGACTCGGGAGAGTTGATGTACTTCGGGAGCGAGTCGTCCATCACCCTGCCGCCGAAGCCGATGGCCCGGCCGTGCAGGTCCGAGATGGTGAAAAGGAGACGGTTGCGGAAGGTGTCGTAATAACCGTCCCGCCCTTCCCTCTTCCTCAAAAGCCCGAGCTTCTCGGCGTCCTGGGGAGATACCCCTTTTCTCTGCAGGTACTTCGCCAGGTTGTCCCAGCCGGCGGGGGCGAACCCCATGCGGTAGGTGGCTGCCGTTTCCCGGTCGACGCCGCGCCCCTCCAGGTAGCTTCTCCCGGGGGCGCCCGCTTCATCGGACTCCAGCACGCGGCGGTAGTACTCGCAGGCCAGGTCGTTGATCAGGAAAGCCTGCTCCTGCTCGTCCACCTTGCGCTTCTCTTCGCGCGTCATCGGCCGCTCGGGGATTTCCACCCCCACTTTCTTGGCTAGGAATTTCACCGCTTGGGGGAAGCTCAGCCCCTCCATGCGCATCACGAAGTCGAGCGCGTTGCCGCCGGCCCCGCAACCGAAGCAGTGAAAGATCCCGCGTGCCGGGTTCACGTTGAAAGACGGGGTCTTCTCGCCGTGAAACGGGCAAATTCCCTGGTAGTTGGCCCCGGATTTCCGAAGGCTCATATAGTCGGAGATTACCTGCAGGATGGGAGCCCTTTCGCGCACCTCCCTAACCTTTTCATCCGGAATCATCGACACAGCTTTAGGTCCTTATCTCTTGCGCTCTCCCTGCGGAGGCGATTGCCTGCGTACGGCCCCTTCCCATCCGGCGGCTATGCTGGCCCCGGTTGAGGCGAAGGCATGGGCGGTCTTGGAGCCAAAGACGATCCCCCTCACCTTGTCCGGCATGGGCTTCGTGGTCGCCAGGTAGAGGATGACGCAAAGGACGAATCCCCCCTGCAGAAAGCCGAACACGACACCGCCGATCCGGTTGACCCCTCCCAAAAGCATGACCTTGAAGATGACGGTGAGCAGATGACCGAGGAAATAGAAGAGGATGCCGAGCAGCAGGAAGATAAGGAGAAACGACAGCGGCTGCGCCACCTGCGGGGGGAGGTTGATGAAGTGCCTGACCCCCTGGCTTAGAAAGGAATAGTATCTGAAAGCGGCCCAGCCGCCCGTGACAAGACCGAGCAGAGAGCATGCCTCCCGCACCAGGCCTTTCGAGAACCCCTTTGCCACAAAGAAAAACAGTACCACCCAGATAACGATGTCGAGAAGGATCATGCAAACACCTAGTCAGCAGCCACAAAGCAAAAGAAGGGGGAATCGCTAGATTCGCCCCTACTCATGACACCGTAACCCGCAACCGCCCCCGAGAGGTCGTCCCGGGGGCGATATCTATGCGAGCTTTTCTTTCACAACTTCGCTCACCAACTTACCATCTGCGCGGCCGGAAACCAGGGGTTGCAGGGCCTTCATCACCTTGCCCATATCCTTTCCGCTCGCGGCGGCGGTTTCCGCTATGACCTTGTCCACCAGGGACTCAATCTCTTCCCGTGTCAGCTGCTGAGGAAGGAAGTCCATCAGGAGCGCGAGCTCCGCTTCCTCTTTATCCACCAGATCCTGTCTGCCTGCTTCCTTAAAGAGCCGGATGGATTCCCTGCGCTGCTTGCAGAGGGTAACTATGGTTTCGGTGATTTCCGTCTCGCTCAGTTCGCGCCTGAGCTCGATTTCCCGGTTTTTCACCGAGGAGAGCAGCATACGGATGGCAGAAAGGCGCAAGCTGTCGCGGCTTTTCATGGCATCCTTCATTCCTGCATTCAACCTCTCCCGCAGTTGCATGAACCCCTCTTAGTCAACCATCTTGCGCTGTTTTTTCAGAGCACGCTTGCGCGCTGCAATGGCCTTTTTCTTCTTCTTGATGCTCGGCTTCTCGTAGTGCTCTCTCTTGCGGACCTCAGAAAGGATCCCTGCTTTCTCGCACTGCTTCTTGAACTTTTTCAGTGCAAGTTCAAACGGTTCAGCTTCTTTTACCTTTACTCCCGGCATTCATATTCCCCCCCCTTCTCTTCTAGATTTACTAATTTCGTGGGTACGGGCCGGCAGACACTATTCAAGGAACCAGCAATATATCATCAACGCATTTTTTGTCAAGGAATTTGTGCCATTTCGGAGCACCGCTAGCCGACCCGGGACTGTTTTTCCTCGATGCCCGAAACGCCGAAGCGGCGCCGAAGCTCGGCGTACACCTCCTCGGGGTCGATATCGTAGAAGCCAAGCAGCACCAGGTTGTGGAAGATGAGGTCTGCCGTCTCGTAGACGATCTCCTCGCGCTTGCCCCCCTTCCCCGCGATGACGACCTCGGTCGCTTCCTCGCCGATCTTCTTCAGGATCTTGTCCACACCCTTGGCCATCAGGCTCGCCGTGTAGGAGTTGTCCGACGGGTTCGCCTTGCGCTCCTGGATCACGCGGTAAACCGCGGCTATGATGTCGTCTTTGGGCCCTTGCATGGCTTTGCTCCTTTACTGATTACGCGCTGACAAACGTCGCCTCAAAGCCTTACCGGGACGCCTCTGTCGCGGAGGTAGGTCTTGGCTTCTTCGATGGTGTACTCGCGGTAGTGGAAGATCGAGGCTGCCAGACAGGCGCTGGCGCCGGCCTGCGTGAAGCCGTCGTACAGGTGCGACAGTCCGCCGACGCCGCCGGAGGCGATGACCGGGATGCTGACCGCATCGACCACGGCGCGCGTGAGCGGCAGGTCGTAGCCGTCTTTGGTGCCGTCCCGGTCCATGCTGGTGAGGAGGATCTCCCCCGCCCCCATGCTTTCCATGCGCTGCGCCCACTCGACCGCGTCGATCCCCGTCGGGTTCCTGCCGCCGTGGGTGTAGACCTCCCAGCCTCCGCCTCCCCTGCTGCGGGCGTCGATGGCGACCACGGTGCACTGCGAGCCGAACTTCTCAGCCGCCTCGCTCACGAACTCGGGGCGGTGCACTGCCGCGGTGTTGATGGAGACCTTGTCGGCGCCCGCGTTGAGAAGGCGCCTGATGTCCTCCACCACCCGCACCCCGCCGCCGACGGTGAGCGGCATGAAGACGCGCTCGGCGGTGCGGCGCACCACGTCTATGATGATGTCCCGCTCGTCCGAGGATGCGGTGATGTCGAGGAAGGTGAGTTCGTCCGCACCCTGCTGGTCGTACAACTCGGCGATCTCCACCGGGTCGCCCGCGTCACGAAGGCCGAGGAACTGGACACCTTTCACTACCCGCCCCCCCTTTACGTCCAGGCAGGGGATGATTCTTTTGGTCAACATAGATGTTTCTCCGAAACATCAGGTCGAGGTTAAGGTTGAGGTTAAGCAGAGTCCTGCTTGACCGCCTGAAGCCGACCTGTCTTTTTAGATGAAGGGTTGATTGCTCAACCTTAACCTCAACCTAAACCTGTTTTTTAGTGAGCGCTATCGCATCGGCGAGGTTGATGGCACCGGAATAGATCGCCTTGCCGGTGATGACGCCGGTGACGCCGGAGGACTCGATGGCGATCAGGTTCTCTATGTCCTGCAGCGAGGAGAGGCCGCCGGAAGCTATCACGGGGATGCTGATCGCCTC
>Ga0209317_1002062_pt1 | contig 15367 bp, 11 predicted proteins | sample RifGroB2_FD_183994 | JGI IMG/M metagenome (GOLD analysis project Ga0209317, IMG submission 183994) | Soil microbial communities from Rifle, Colorado, USA - Groundwater B2 (SPAdes) (version 2) | ecosystem: Environmental > Terrestrial > Soil > Unclassified | place: Rifle, Colorado | collected... | reverse complement strand
CTGCTATCATAGACCTGCATGGTAGCCACTATTTAGATGCTACGAGTTGACCGCTCAATAAACGACGTAAAGCCGCAGGGCGGCTCATAACGAAGGAGAAATGACATGGTGAAGCAAGCAAAGAATACGGTTTGCCTTTGGTACGACCGCGACGCCGAGGAGGCGGCGCGATTTTATGCCAAGACCTTTCCAGATTCATCCGTAGACGCTGTGCACCTCGCACCGGGGGACTATCCGTCAGGAAAGAAGGGGGATGTGTTGACGGTCGAGTTTACCGTGATGGGAATTCCCTGCCTCGGGCTCAATGGCGGACCCGAGGTCAAGCACAACTGGGCGTTCTCGTTTCAGGTCGCAACCGCTGACCAGGCCGAAACGGATCGTTACTGGAACGCCATCGTCGGCAACGGCGGCGAAGAGAACGACTGCGGCTGGTGCCAGGACAAATGGGGTCTGTCCTGGCAGATTACGCCGCTGGCACTGACGAGAGCGATAACCGATCCCGATACCGCCGCCGCCAAGCGCGCGTTCGATGCGATGATGCAGATGAAAAAGATCGACATCGCTGCAATCGAAGCGGCGCGCCGCGGTTGAAGTTGGCTGGTAGTGGACGCAGCAGGCTGAGGTGGTCGGTAAAAGTAAGGTAGCCGGATGCCGACAACCTCGGCCTTGTTTTCTCAGACAAATGCCATAAATCTGGTGCATCACACCCCAGAATAAAGTATACTGACGCCATGAAAAATTCTCTTCTTGAAACCAATCGTTATCTGAAGAACCCGGCGGACAGAACTAAGGCTTTAGAGCGGAACATAACTTCATCGTCTGCAATCGAAGGCATCCGAGTTACCCGTGATGCCAAGAGCGGGCGTTTCGTATCGGAGGGAAAACCGTCCTTACTGGCTAAGCAGTCTGAGGCGAGGTCTTGATAATCCCTGCAAAAAGCTTCTGCATCGGTACATAATCCCTATCCAAACCGGCGCGAACCGCTGCAAAATAAGTCTCACGCTTTTCCCCATCCCAATCGCTGAAATCCAGAATCGGCAACCCCGCCTGCAATGCCATGAGCGTTGCCAGCATGCGACCTAATCTTCCATTTCCTTCCCTGAAAGGATGTATCAGCATCAATTCTACATGCACTTCAGCCAAAGCAAGGGTAATCGCATCCAATTCTGTGAAATTGCATGGAGTGTAGGTTTTCAACTGTTTTTGCTCAAATTCATCCAACAATGTTGGTATATATCTGGCTTGTGCGAACTCGAAACCGCCTTTGCCAATATTGACTGAACGCGGCCTACCCGCCCATGTATATATCCCCTTTAGCCACAGACGGTGCATATTGCAAATATCGTTTGCCGTGAAAGAGTGGTCGGCTGAAATTTCAGCAAAAAGCTTTTTCTGGGCACGCCATAACGCATTGGTTTCAGCCTCCCCCATAGCAACTGGGTCAATTATGCCCCGCTTGTTGCGAAGCACAGTATTGTCGGAACCAGGCTGATACTGGTCTTCCGGGAGATGTGATGTACTGTAGCGGTCTGTCATATCATGGCTCTATGCTGGCTTCGTTTATATGCACTTCGGGAACTGAGAGCAGCCATAAAACTGGCTCCCAGCTTTATCCTATCGCTTTGCATCGTCCCTGGCCCGTCCGGTGGTGGGAACTATTGATCCACTGCGTATAGCGTTGAGATATATCCTGTAGTATCCGGGAGAGAGGGACCGTCCCCACCTGCAATAGCAAATTGGTGTGGTTAGTCATGCAGCAGAAGGCATGAATACGGAAGGTAAACGCTTCAACCGCATCTTGTAGTAGATTGTAGAACTTGGCGAAGTCCCTGTCGCTGAAGAAGATGTCAGACCCATATTGCCACGAAGGATGACATGGTACACTGCGCCAGGAAAATGGAGGCGTGGTTTGCGGGGCATAGCAAAACCTTACAACCAAAATGTCCGGATGTCTACCACGAATGAAGGCCGACATCTTCGCAGATGCCGGCCTTTTTCTTTTCTCGGTGGGACAGTTATCGAAAAACCGGAGTTCCTTCCGGGGATGCTCCGTTTTTTCTATTCGGTCACTTTGCCAGCTCTGACAGCGCCTGTTGAGAGATGACGGTATGCACCATCTCGGTCGGATGGATGCCGTCCCAGAAGAGGAATGTGTCCGGTTTGTTGCAGGCGTAGGGGGCTGAGCCGGGGGTTAGGCATGGGGTGTTGACGACGCTCAGCCCGAAAGCGGCGGGATCGCCAACGACCTCCTCGAGCTTGCTGAAAAAACCGACCTTTACCACCTGCATGTCGGGAAACTGGGATGACATCGAAGTCAGCAGGTAGTCGAGGAGGAGGTTGTAGTAGAGGGACAATTGATGTGCGGCAGCAGCGGCTCCCGGCATGGTCTTGTCTGTGGCGATGACCGCCGGCGTACGGGAGAGATCCGGGGCGTTGCATACCAGGAACTTCCTGGCGCCCGCGCTGTAGAGAGACGTGATGTTTGCCTGCACCGAGGCCACCGCCTGTTCGATGATGGCAGCATTCTGAACCTCCAGCGCGTCCCGGATGTCATTGCTACCGAATTCCACCACGTAGAGCGCGTTCGCCGGGGCATGACCGCCGAAAACGTTGAGGAACGTGGTAACTTCGAAGGTGATAGTCGGCGCTCCGGCCTTGTCGTGCGCCCTGGCGCCGCCGATCGCATAATTGGTCGCGTCTACTCCGAGCTCCGTGAAAGCCGGGCGCGTGTTACCCGAAAGCGAGAATTGCCGTGCAAGCTGCTCCACCCAGGTTGCACCGTTAGTAAAGTGATGACCGCCTCTCGCATAGGGCATGTCGGGTACGAGGAGTGGGTCCAGGGACTGGTAGGGGGGGGTGTTTGCCTTGCCCAGGATGACGAAAGCGTTGCCCGGGTCGGAAAGACTGTCACCAAAAACCACGATCCGGTCGAACGACGTCTGTGCCGAACCCCATCCCGGGACCATAAGCATGAGGGCCAGAAGAAGACCCAGTATCGCCCACATCTTGGAAAGAATCACTGTCATAGAATCCTCCTTTGTGAGTCACTGCCTGTGAAAGCAACCAAAGACCGTATCCCTGTGCCTTTTACCTACCCTCCTTTCTGCAGGTGCCATGAGAACAAGTATATGACTTTCCGTCATTAATTCAAGAAAGTGATGACAGACGGGCAGAAGGGGCACCCCCAAGCATAGCCGGTGAAACCGGCAAAGTCACCGCTACAGCGGCGAGACGTTAAAGAGTATCGGAAGTCACTTCGGGTTGGACGATTCGGGTGTCGGGAAGGCCAGCATACGGTTGGGAAAAGCAGTTGGAAACGGATGATACACTCGGCAAGAAGGTAAAATAAAACCTCCACCACCTCGGCTTTGTCAATGTCCAGACCTGACCCCTCAGGTTTCCCGCGCCGAGGTACATAAGGTCCATTCAGCATTTAACACCAAATTTAAAATTTCAGTACTCGTCAACTTTCCAACCCCTAATAGTTGCTTCCTCCCAAATTTTATTACAAGCAATGCAAAGCTTTGCACTTGGTCCTGGTTTTTTGCTTAGCGCCCTTCCCATATTGAAACATTGACTGCGAGCTATACCTGTGAGAAAGTTCCTTTCTTTGAGCCATTTCGATAGCCCAAACCATTCAGCGGCAGAGAACCTATTACAAAATTCGTATGCATCTGCGACATCAGGCTCAGCATTGAAATAGCTGGGACTGGCCTTTTCTGTACTGGAAATGTAATCAAGGGCAAGGTTTTCTGGCATATCAGCTTTACGCTTTGCCAAGGAATTCCAGCATTCTTCCTTTTTACAGTATTCGGTAATGTTAGCGGAAGATTTACGGATGTGGTCATCTACAAAAGGTGCTAAAAACTCTAATGCCTCTTTTATGGGGTCACCTATTTTCTGTGTCATCCAGATTTTATCAAGGTCCACTTTTGATAGGGTCAGATGAAAAAACCATGACAATGTATAAGCAACAATATTATGATGGTACCCTTGGTATTTTTGGCGCCTCACCATCCTTTCAGTCCAATCCCACAGCATTATCAGGGCAACGGTTTTTTTGAAGAATTTGCACCAATCTTCGCCTTTTTGATTTTGTAACCATGAATTAAATTTGACAAAGTTTTTCTGGCCGCCGACACTTACAACATGGGGCTGCCTGAGATAAGTATTCCACGCTTTCCCAAACTTAATCTTGTCGAACTTTTGGTTTTTCGGCCGCATTTCATCAAATTTACGTTTTTGCAGGTCCGTTCTGGCATCGAGATTGCGCATTTCCTCGTAGCTTCCACGAGTTCGCTCGTAAAACCAATATGTTTGTCTAGAACCTCCTGTTGGATCTGGTGCCAAAATAGTATTTGAAATAGTTTGAATTTCAGGGTGCGGTGGGTGGTTTGCTGCCAAATCTGCAACCTGCACCTTATTCTGCGTATTGGAATACTCACTGATTTTAGGGACAATATCCTCTATATCTTCCGGATTATGCACTACGGTAAGCTTCATTTGAACTGAAATTTTGTCCAAATTGGCTTTATCATTTAGCCGAGTATGATATAAGGATGCTGTGGTCTGCCCGCCATTTACTATTTGAAAATCCTCCGCACTCACAATCCCAACCTGTTTATCGGTTTCCGTAAGGTGGACATTCCGTGCAAATGCAGTAATACCGTTATTGTAGGCACAAAACATTCCAGGTTTATTTCTAATAGTCTCTCTAATTTTTTTATTTACGTTGCCTCTGGCTGAAAGGAAGACCCTGACATTCATATCAAGCATCTTTATCCCCCAGTGACCATACATATCGGCCAGAGCTGCGCCTGGCACAAAGCCTAGGTACGTAGTATATGGTGCGTCGTCTTCCTTGACCACACAAGACAGAGCTCCCCCACAATATTTAGAAAAATCAATTATGATTTTAGGACGCTCACCTGTTCGGCAGTAGTGGTATGTTCTTTCCAAATCCCAGATGACATATACGATCTCTATACCGTCAATCACCTCGTTTTCAGCAGAACGCCTTTGAGTTATTCCATCAGTGATAAGAATTATCTTCACCGATCGTATCTCCTGCTTACACTCAAAAATAAGGTTGGCTAACTCGTGCGCCTGAAGCGAAATTTCAATATCATTCTTAAGGTTGTTAATGCTTCGCAAGAAGAAGGTTTTTGCCCATTTAAAATACTTATCAACTTCACTGGTTGGTAACTTCGCTTTTCCAAGGTTATCTTCATCTTTATAATTCGAAATAACAAGGGTTAAGTCATTGAATTCATAATCAAAATAGTAGCCATCTATTTTCACGCCTGTATTTTTATACGGAGATGAAACGAGACTTTCGACTTCACCATATTCTTCAAGGATGGCTCCTTGTTTTATAACAAAGACTTCTTCACGCATCGCTTCAATCGAATGAGCTTGAGCTCTAATTTCAGCATGGAATTCAGTAGAAAAAGCGGTCAGGTCATCGCTAGTCATGATGGATGCTCCCGATTAGTCTGGTGGCATAGCTTTCAATTTCAGCAATAAAGGGAGTACAAGTCGCGAGAACAACTGAATAATTCAGATCACCTGTGCCTAGAGGCATGGAAATAATTCTAGGAAAACCTTCCAATACTTGGAAAAATTCTTCTTGTTTGACTGTATAGCGGCTTGTGTACAGAGCTTCGTGAATATCTAGATAACCGGCCTCACGGAGGGAATAAAGAAACTTGGCCACTGCTGATCCGGTTAAGATTGACTTGATAGAAGCCACCAGATCAGGAAGACTTTGACCGACACCTTCGTTTCCAATTAAAGTCAGAACGAATAGATGTAGATCTTGTAAACCATTCTCGTCTAACTGCCGTTCATTACTGATTTGAACTTTCCGTGGTTCCTTACTCATAGTAGTTTTAACTTCGACAACATGCCCCGACAAATCGAAATCGTGATATTCCTTATTACATCCCGTCCATGCTTGAATCGTATCTAAAGGGGCAACCCCTAATTCAATGATCCTTTTTATCCACCAGAGTTCCCCAAAAAGCCCACGCTGGTGCTCAGGTGAAATTCCGTCATTCCCATGACGTTCAAAAAAGCGGCTCCATCTATCCAAGAAGGTAGACAGTTCCATACGTCTATCGGTGTTGGTCTGACACTCATCAAGCCCTTCAATCAAATCAGAGCAAATAGTGGAAAAAATATCTCGAAACCGATTATCCTCAAGGAAAAGCCTTATATGCTGAGTTCCTTTTTTAGGCACATCTAAAACTAATATTTCAAATCCCATTCCCTGCCAATTTGGGAAAGCGATTGAGACTGCTTCGCCACATTCACCAACTTCTATCAACAATTCCAATGTTTTGCTCGGATAGGTACATGAGACCCTTATACCATCCTCTTTATCAAGGCCGAGTCTGCGGTAAGTCCTGTATTCCGGTGAGGGGTCATGCAGTGTCCCATTTTCAATTTCCCTCCAAATACTTGAAATAGAAGCCAGTAGATCCTTTCGTAAAAGCATCATAGTTCCTCTGCACAAACGGGATTGGCCCAATATCTAATCGGCTGAGTTGTATCACTAGAAGGGAAACTTATCGCGAGACCGACTACCTCTTTGCCTGCAAGTCCATATTTTAATGGTTCTGGCTCCACGCAACATGGCATGTAAATAAGCATTAGGCCCCTTTCCTTTGGCCGAACATGTCTTATAGCAATGGAGGTTGGAGTACCGTCTGCCTTGACTTTATCTCGTTCTTTATCAAATTCGACAGCTGAGTCATACTCATCCTGCGTTAAATCAATAAATTCATCAGTAGGACTAGTGAGAGCTCCAATAGAGATTTTATCATGGGCCATTATTTCAGCGGTTCTTTTGACACAACCAATTGTATATTTATTCAACAAATTATAGGTGTGCATAGAATGTTTCATTTCATTTGATACGATTACTACGTGCCACTCGTTGAGTTCCTTATTGCTGTTTTGTTTCTCAATAAAATCTGCAATTCTCTGTGGGTTGACAACTGTTGCCGCTTCTTCGTGAGTTGTGTAAGCCCTCAAGAAATTTAAAACTACTTGAGACTCTACTTCATCCCAGTGGTAACGAAGAGGTTTGGCCGGATCTAATTTCCTCGGGGGCTTTCCGATCTGTTCAATCATTGACGATAGAGCGCTCAAATTTGTCTCAAGATAGCGGGGGTCAAATACAATTGTCTGTTTTAATTCACCTGAGAAGGTAATTGCAATTTCTTCAGCATTTCGTGACTTACCAGCAGACGTTACCGCGAGCCTCCCAGGGGAAGTCCTCACCTTTAACCCAAACTTTTCAGGCTTACTCTTAATCGCGGCCATATATTCGAGCTGGTTTCTTAACTCCTTAGTTGCAAGGGAAATATGCCTGTACCATGTTTTTAATTCGTTGGTAGTGAATATCCTGCAGAGATCATTATACCCATCCCGATAGCCAAACCACCGTCCCATTTGCATCAGAGTGTCGTACATTCTGCATGATCGGAGGTAATATGATATTGACAGACCATCAAGTGTTAAGCCTCTCGATAATTTATCACCTCCAATTGCTATTACGCTAATCCCTTTTTCTTCCCAAGGAACAGCTAAACCATTTTCAATTTTTTCACGAACACGAGCATCTTGGTCTCGGTAATCAAGAATATCTCTTATCTCTCCATTTATGCCCTTAACTTTTATCCGTTTTGCTGCCTCATAGAGTTCTATTTTAACACTGTTCCACTCTATAGGTTTAGCTTCAATAAAACCAAGCTCAGCCATCTTAACTGTTTTTGGTACAAAATCAGCTTCCCACATTTCGGCAAAATCAGTGAGGGGATCTGTCCCAGATTGGATTCGACCGATTAAGCAACGCAACTCCTCCTCGACCAAGTCTTTTACTTGTCTCTGAACGGCATTCCATTTCGTGACATGGATAAGCATGGAATTGTGAACATTGCCATTTTTTCTCACTCTTCGGGCAGCACATACGATAAGAAAGGACTTAATCGCGGCCTTCATCGAATCAGGAATATGGCTAACTTGCCAGCCTATTTTGTGATTATCAGGAATTACGTTGGTATGATCGTCTACCTGAACCATTAGCGGCAAAGGTTCTACAGATTCAATTCCGACGCTATCATCACCTGGCATCCCAAACAATCGCTCTGGACCGATATAATTGCCTGGTTGTGGTAGACTTGTTATGAAATGTCTTGGAAAGAGGTCTTCACCATAAGAAGGATGATAATCGTCCTTATCGATGAAAATATTTGCGTAAGGTGTTGCTGTATACCCAACATAGGCACGTTTGTGAAACAGGTGAAGAAGTTTTCTTATCATTTTGTTGGTGGCTGTCGGGTTCCAATCCTCTACCAATTTGCCATTGCCATCATACTGCGGTTTTTTAGTATTCACTGAAGCGTAGTCACATTCATCATCTATTAGTAGCATCGGAATTTCAGGAATCACTTTTCTATTATGCTCTTTAACAACCACGGGTAAGGTTGATAACCAACCATAGAGATTTTCCATGATTCTTGTATGCTTCTTGATAATAAGTATTATTGGATCCCCCGAATTGGACGGAATCATACCCGCTTGCCCAGCAATTTTACTATTGAAATCGCCATTCTCACTGCTACTGGTAAGAGTATTAACAATTTTATGATTTGCTTTAAACATTTTACCTACGCCGATACGCCGTTCTTCTCCAGTAATTTTCTGTATTCTATCGAGATCATACCCAAGCAATTCTTCGTTGAGACGATCTTGCGTTTGGCTCCTCAGGCTGTTATGGACGCCCGCGAGTACAATTATCAGTTTGTACCCCCCATCTAAAGCTTTACATATCAAGGCCGTGTAATTAGCAGTTTTGCCCGACTGAACACTTCCCATTACCATTCCACGTCGGTCCCATGAACCTGCACGCAATGGATCTTCTAGATGGCTTAGGATCTCGCTAGAATCACGATCCAAGCTGTCAATGACACTCTTTGCTCTATTCTTCTGCGTTAAAAGGTATTGCCTAAAATGTTCCCAGAAGTGCCAAGGGAAATCCCTGTTGACAGGTAAATTTGTTGATACGTTAAACCAGTCATCATGCCCCTCAGCCTCATCCAAAGTGATCACAGAGCCACTAATTGTCACAGAATGGATATTTTCCAGTTTCTTGAAAAGCTCATCATCGTCACAGACGTGTTCGGGAAAGGCGGATTTCATTCTTGAAATAAACGCATTGATCGTATCCGGGGTTGCTCCGTGAAGGGCAAAGTAAGCATACGACATATTTATAATTGTGTCTGAACTGACCATTTTTCCCCCTCGTGAATGCTATCGTCAAGGCATGCCCTATATTTTGGATGCGTAGAAAATGCATCCATGCTGCAAACGATGTCTACTGCCTCCTGATGAGTTTTTCCTGAAGCACAATAATCATTATAAAATTCAAAACACAGAGAGATTAGTTCACTGGGGGGGGGATTTATTTCAAACGGAAGATCCACGTGACAGTCCTCGTGTTCAAGACCATCCATTATTATAAGCCTATGGGGCACCGTGGTTTCTATGACGTGGAATAGCTTGGTAATCCAAGTTTTTTTACTTTCGACCTCTTCAAAAATTTTAGTTAGCACCTTGTTGTTTTTATTTAGTTTGTATACTATTTTGTCTCCGGATATCTTTTTAAGCCAGACATCATTGGCGCCTTCCCGCAAATTGCGGCTCCCGCCCCCCCCTGATCGTGCCCTGTAAACCTCTGAGGCTTTCTGCCGACACACTCTTGCGATCCTTAACAGATCCCCCCTCAGCCGATCAGGAGGAGTCGCCACTGCTTTTCGTACATCGATTGACCACTCGTGATCCATATCATTTGTTATGTCTATACTAATTCGGGCAAGTTTGAAATGTTCTTCAGCTTTGAGATCAAAGTTGAGATAGCCACCCGAGACTATCATGCGATTATTTCTATAAATGTAGAAGCCTTGCTGCGCATTCCAACCCTTGATACCTCCCCCCATCAAACTTTCATCCTCGGTTCGTTTGGAAATGTGAGGTAATACATATGGCATGATCTCAACTCTAGAGTCTTCATATTTCTCTGATGACATAGTGCAGGTAAACTTGTTTCTAGTCAGATATGGGTCCCATGGTTCACATTTTGCGATTCCTACCTTGATAGATACCTTCTTATGTTTACTTTCCAGGTAACGATGAAACACTGTGTCTAAATATGTTTTTACTGATACAAATCGTTTGTTAAATGAATCCTCAGGATTATGAGAACAATTTGGTGCATGATCAACAACTCTATCCAATTTTTGCCAAAGAATTGCAGTCCCACATTTTTGATCAGTAAGTTCTGCCAGCAAAGTGATTGCATCTGCACCTAGTTTTTTCCCTAAGTCCCATGATTGGGTTTTCTGAACCCTGTCAAGATCCCAAAACCTGCTTGAGATGATACCATTTGCAGTTTTTGTCAAAACAGAGAAAAGTTTACACTGAGAAAAGGACGCGGTTTTAAGGCCCAACCCAAACCTACCCAAGTCCTTTGGGTCGCGGTCCTCAAGTGGACTTGTTGATCCCAGCCTCATCGCTTCGAAAAGACGCTTGTCGCTCATTCCCTTGCCATTGTCAATTATCATTACCCATGGATTCCCATCGTTCCAAGAATAACTTACTTTAATTTCACTGGCTCCTGCGAACAGACTATTATCTATTAAGTCGGCTACCGCCATTCCTAAATCATAGCCAAATGCACGCATTGAATGGATCATTGCATCAGCCCGTGGTGGACATGGTTCGAAGTTATCATCCATTACTCTGTTCCTCTATCGATGTCGTTTTAGCAGAGGTAAGCTCAATAAAGTTACTGTATGATCCGGTTTTTATTATTTCTGCGAGATGTAAAATTAGTGAAGGTATCATTTTACTTCTTTTTAACACGCATTCCCATACAACAATAACTTTCCATCCGGCCGCTAACAGTAGGTCAATATTTTTTTTATCATTGCGTTGATTTTTTGCAATTTTAGTTTCCCAGAAAGAAGTATTGGTTGAGGGCAACTTAAATAAATGGCAGTTATGTCCATGCCAAAAGCACCCATGTACAAAAACAACTGTCTTGTACCTCGGGAACACTAGATCAGGCTTACCATAAAGTTTATGATAATGGATTCGGTACCTCAGACCAAGAGCGTGTAACCCGTACCGGACCAACAATTCCGGCTTTGTGTTTTTACTCCGAATCCCCGACATCATTTTGCTTCGGTTCTCCGCGCTAACGATGTCAACCATCGTTCACTTTCCCAAGAACCCCTTTTACGATTTTAGCAATTTTATTCGCAAGCAAGGGGGGGACAGCATTCCCAACCTGCACGTATTGCTGTGTTTTATTGCCGCAGAAGAAATAATTATCAGGGAAAGTCTGTAATCTAGCGGCCTCCCGCACTGTAAGGCTTCTACATTGAAATGGATCTGGATGAATAAAGTAATGACCATCCTTAGAAATATGGCTGGTAATAGTGGTGGACGGATGATCTGCCAATTGCACTCGAAAGCGATCATCAAAATGACCGGATTTGGCATTTTTATGGTCTGGCATCAAATCTGACGGAAAATCGTAAAGTCTTGGAGCAAATCCCTGTTCCTTAGTGAAACAAGAGGCAAACAGGTAGCGCCAGATGTCTTTTGACATATGTCCGCGCGTCTCATGATTACAGACGCCCCCTAGTCGGGGGTCTCTGTACCACCAGTCCAATTTGATTTTTGATTTGGCTGCCACCGGTATAAACGGTCGACCTCTTTCATTTTTAAACCCAGATACACCGTTCATAACTTCTTCGAGCGTGTCTGACAATTCCTGCCCCCAACGTTTGCGTACATCAGCAAACCACTTTCGCTCAAGACCATCCTTAATAAGCCGGACCCAAGCCTCAGTTGAATCTGGCTCTTTAGACAGACCGCTTCTCAACTTTGGCAGATCTGCTAACACGTCCGACAGTGATATTTTTTTACAAGGCTGAAGGATTTCAGGCTCGTTAAGAGATAGATCTTCTCGCACACCTAACAAGATCACACGGTGCCGCGCTTGTGGTAAACCATAGCGTTCGGCCTCAACGATGTAATCCCTTGGCTCCAGGTGAAAATCATTTTCCTCTGATTGTTTTACTGAAAGCGAATGTATTTTATAAAAACATCCCGGTGAGGGTTCCCGTAGATCTGAAATAACGTTATCAAAAACTCGTCGACCGTTAATTCGTGAGGAAAGAAGCCCTTTTACATTCTCCATCACAAACACTGCGGGTTTGTGTTTTGCAATTATCCTGAGATATTCCAAATAAAGAAAATTTCGAAGGTCATCTTCCGGTTTGTACCCATCTTGCCCAGCATTCCTCGCCCTGCCAATTACTGAATAGGCTTGGCAGGGTGGCCCTCCTATCAGAACCCATTTTTCATGCCCCTTAAGAGCTTTCTTAATCCAGCCGTCAAGTTTTGCGTCTTCCTTTTTACTTTCACCAAGTACAAATAACCGCGCCTCTTGACGAGCGCTTTCTGCCTGTTTCGGGTATTTGTTGTATAGCTCTTCCACAGAGGAGAGATCTCCGCGCAAAAGGGCATAATACTCCTCTGGCGCCTGTCCGTATGGGAATTGTCTAAAGAAGCTTCTCAATTTTAGAGTCTTATGAGCGGATACCTCCTTTTCTACAGATAGATGAATTTTGAAATATGGCGACCCTTCCTGTTGGCCTAGTGCCGAAAAGCCCTCACCAAGGCCCCCTGGACCAGCAAAAAGATCAATAATAGGAATCAACGAACTCATGCTTGAATTGCTCTCCTATTAGTTCGTGCTGATTTGGCAACTAGTTTTCGAAAATTTTTATTCACATAATACATATGGTCTACCTTGATACCAGATTCAGAATCTTCCACTCTGCGCCACATCTCGGCACAGATCATTTTCAGTGAATTTGGCCAGCCACTTTCGTTGTCGTCAAAACCATCAGGATGTAGTCCTGGATATTGTTCAAAAATCTGATGATAGCCTTTCATTAGCGTGAGGGACTTTAGAGAGTCTAGTTGGTCGACATGTCTCTTAGCACATTCCAATAATTTTGATTGGTGTTCCATTCCTAACCTCAGTTAAAGTACGTATTAGCTTCATCTAAATTCTTATCCTAATGATATATGGCAAATATGCTGACTCCCCGCGGGTCTCTGGGATTGCATTGCGTGATATCGACAATATTGGCTTAAATGTCGTGTTGCATAAGCTCTTAGTTTCCTGACAGTGACCTCCCGCGACAGTTGCCGTGGCTATCCCTCGCAGACTAAATCAACCGAGAGGCGAAGTAAAGTCCTTTTAATACCGATTATTTGTAACAAAAGGAATCTAGCTTTGCCCTTCTATTCCCGATCCGACTACATTCCCAGTAACCGCACAAAAAACCGGCACCTAGGGAGGGGGACGGGCCGAGAGATAGCTAAGTTGTTGAGTTGGCAGGGAGTGGGAGGGCGGCGGGGCTAGACATCAGACGTATGGAGCCGGGACTGAAGAAACTGCGGTGGACAGCCGAGGGATTAGTTGCTCTCCAAAAGCGCCCCTGTCGCGGCTTAACGACAGGGGCGCAAGATGTTGGGGGTAAAAACTTAACCTCTGACAAAACTACTGCCTAGCTTGTGAGGGAGCCGCCTCTTTTTTTGTTACGCACCCAGAGGGAAGAGGTCGGGGAAGAAACGTCCTGCGGCGTGTGTCGGGAACCCCATTCTGACGGGGCCTTTTGACGAAGAAGATACGAGGAGGCCTTCAGCTAGAAGCTGTGCGAGGATGTCTCTACCCATACGAGGGGACGGGCAGGCGGCAGCAGCATCACCACGGGTCATCTCTCCCCGAAGCAGAACTTCCTGGAGGATCTGTGCGGCTTCCACCTTCAAGGTGGGATACTGATCGGGTAATGGTGCCGGAGCCATCTTCAACTCGCGGAGTTTGACGTATCCGAGGATTCTTCCCAAGAGGCCATCAAGAGAAAGCATGGAAGTCATATACTCCACCTGATCAAGACAGGTCAGCAGGAAAAACTTACAGAAAAAGATGAGTCCTTCGTTCGACAGGTTTCCTCTTCCGTCCAAGTCATTTCGCCTGCGAGCATCGGCTACCGCCAAGGCTTCCATGTATTTGTCCTTGCCGCGGGCCAAGCCTCGACTGACATTCCATAAGCCATATCCAGGCATAGGAATGGATCTCAGGTAGGTGTCGGAGAAAAGCCGCGCAACCCGGCCGTTGCCGTCCAGGAATGGGTGAATCCAAACTAGCCTGTGATGAGAGGCAGCCGCGGCAATAACGGGTTCCAAACCATGGAGTGTTTTGGTCTTGTACGCATCGTGGAATCGGGCCAGAAACATCGGTAGCGAGGTGTGCTCCGGAGGGAGGTGTCTTCCTACCTCTACGTCACGTTCACGGAATTGCCCACCGATGACCTCTACTTTTTCCCCCGTCTTTTCATTTGTCACCCAGCGCATTTCATCCGGGATTAGCTTGTAGAACTCGTGATGGACCCACGAGAGGAAGCCATCTGTCGTAGGATCGAAAGCCTCGGGCGTGTCTGCCATCAACTCCTCGACGGCTCGCTGGCAACTAATGTGCGCCAAACTCTCCAATTGGAGATTGCGCCTCGCGGGGTCCTGAGAGTAATCGGCGCGCATGGCGCGCTCGATCTCCACGGGGTGCGTGTTATTGCCTTCGATGAGGTTGGAATAGTAGCTGTTGATGATCCGCACCAGCTCGATAACGCCCTCTTGTGTTTTGGGGTGCAAGATTCCGCTAAGGACGGAGGAGCGGGAAAGGAGATCTCGCGCTAAGTCCGCGAGTTCACCCGAAGGATCGGTAGGGAGCAGAGGAAACATTTTGGATGGTAAGTCAGGCATGGCGTCAATATTATCGGCGATTTGAAAGTCAGTCAACCTCTTTATTTTCGATGCCAATTTATATTTTTAGCCTGTGGATAAATCACTTTTAGCGTCAATCCTTCCGTCAATTTTTCCGCACGGTTATTACCACTTTTTCTAGGATGTCGTATAGGGTCGGACCAAGCTAAGGCACAGAGGGACGGGCACAGAGGGACGTAGTTTAGTTCGTTAAGTTGATCCGAAGAGGTTTTGCAGGCTGGGGGCCGAGAGGTAGCTAGGGTTGTTGAGTTGGCAGGGAGTGGGAGGGCGGCGGGGCTAGACATTCAGACGTATGGAGCCGGGACTGAAGAAACTGCGGTGGATAGCTCTTTGCCCTTCCGTGCCTTCAGCCCACTCTTTCGCTCAAATAGCTGACAAATTGTTTGTCCATGTTTTTGATGTGCAGGCTGAACCAACGAATGAGTTTCCCTTTGGCGAT
>Ga0209317_1002061_pt1 | contig 15367 bp, 12 predicted proteins | sample RifGroB2_FD_183994 | JGI IMG/M metagenome (GOLD analysis project Ga0209317, IMG submission 183994) | Soil microbial communities from Rifle, Colorado, USA - Groundwater B2 (SPAdes) (version 2) | ecosystem: Environmental > Terrestrial > Soil > Unclassified | place: Rifle, Colorado | collected... | reverse complement strand
TCCGGATGTGAAACTATTGGTTTCCGATTCGGAAGGCGGGGATTTTTCGTCCTGGCAAGGAAACCGAGGGGTTGCGCGGAGGCGTACATAAGTACGCCGCACAAGCAAGACCGAAGGTTGACACCGCCAGGGCGGAAAAGCACCCCTTCCGGACGGAAACCAGTTAACAGCTATCAGGGGATCATCCAGGGGAAGACGTAGGCCTGGAGCGTCACGATGATGCCCATGATCGTGGTCAGGAAGATCGCGTGCTTGAAGGTGAAGCGGAACAGGTTTCCTTCCTCGCCGACCAGTCCGGTTGCCGCGCAGGCAACTGCAATGGATTGCGGGGATATCATCTTGCCCATAACCCCGCCGCTCGTGTTGGCGGCGCCGGTGAGGAGCGGATCCAGTCCGAGCTGTTCGGCGGTCACCTTCTGAAGTCCTCCGAAGAGCACGTTACTGGAGGTGTCCGAGCCGGTCAGGAACACCCCGAGCATACCAAGGAAGGGCGAGAGGAACGGGAACAGGGCGCCGGTCTTGGTGAAGGTGATGCCCATGCTGGTGGTCATGCCGGAGGCGTTCATGACGAAGGCGAGACCGACCACGGAAGCGACCGTTACTGCAGGCCAGCGCATGTCGTAAAGGGTCTTGCCGAGCACCTGCAAGAAGGAGCCGAACCCCACGCCGCAGATAAGGGCGGAGATGACGGCGGCGATCAGGATCGCTGTGCCTGCCGCGGACATGAAGTTGAAGTTGAACTTGGCGGCGACTTTAGCCGGCTGCTGGTCTGCCACCGCCTTGTCGAGCGCCTTGAACTGGGCCTTATCCACTATTTCTGCGGTTACCAGCTCCTTTTGGAGCTTCTGCAGGTCCTTTTGCTGCTTATCGACCGCGTCAAAGGCCGCCATTCTCTCGGGGGTGAGTACCGGGGTCCCGACCGGGAGGGTCTGCTCGATGGCAAGCAGCTTTTCTTCCAGCAGCTGCAGATCGGCAAGGCCGATGGCAAGTGCTGCCTGGTTCGGGTCTGCCGGGGAGAGCAGCGCGATCTGCCTGGCTGCTTCCTCTTTGACCGCGTTAATCTTATTGATGCCGTCCTCGGGCTTGGAAACCTTCTTGACGATGGCGTTGTCAAGTCCTGCGATGGGGATGACGATCTTGCTCTTGTCTAGCGAGGTCTTCAGGGAAGGAATGCCCCAGATGAGGACCATGACGGTGAGTACCAGGTAGGGTGCCCAGGCGCGGAACAGCTCTGCTCCTGTGTAGCTGTGGCTTTCTTTTCCCACGAATTCTGGCTCGTGGTCGAAGGTCCAGACCGTTTTCGGCTGCCAGAACTTCAGCAAGACGACCAAGGCGGCCAGAGTGGCAAGCGAGGCGGTGACGTCGGGGAGATAAGGACCCAGGTAGCTGGCGGTGGCCCACTGCACGACGGCGAAGGTGACCCCGCAGACGATGATGGCCGGGAGCACTTCCACGGTCTTCTTCCAGCCCACCATGATCATGATCACGTAGAAGGGGATGAAGATGGAGATGAAGGGGAGCTGCCTGCCGACCATGGTAGATAGCTTCATGAGGCCGCCGTCGTCATAGCCCATGACGCCCGCGAGCGCCACTACCGGTATGCCGATGGCACCGAAGGCTACCGGTGCCGTGTTGGCGATCAGGCAGATGGCTGCGGCATAGAAGGGACGAAAGCCCAGGCCGACCAGGGTGGCGCCGGCGATGGCGACCGGCGTGCCGAAGCCGGCGGCCCCCTCGATGAAGGCGCCGAAACAGAAGGCGATCAAGAGCGCCTGCAGGCGGCGGTCACCGGTTAAGCCCGCAAGCGAGGCCCTGATCACCTCGAACTGCCCCCCTTTTACGGTTACGTTGTAAAGGAGAATGGTGGTGACCACTATGTAGAAGACGGGAAAGAGGCCAAATGCGGCGCCCTGAAGGGTGGCCAGACCGGCAAGTTTCACCGGCATCTGCCAGCAAAAGATGGCGATGGCGACGGCGGATGCCGCGGCCAGCGGACCCGCCTTGTGTGCCTTCATCTTGAAGACGGCAAGACAGATAAAGATGACCACTAGCGGAATAGCGGCGACCAGGGCCGATATCCCCAGGCTTCCGGCAATTGGGGTGTAACTCTGAATCCATGGCATTGCTGATTTCTCCTCTGTTGGGGGTAGACACTCTTATAGAGATGGCGATACGGCAGCGAGGTAAAAAACCAGTTTTATGCAGCGTAAACAGGCACCCCTTGGAGAAAGTGCAGCGTTATCTGCAACCTTCGATGCCCCGGCACCCTCGCCAACAAGAGGAGAGCAAGGCCAATCAAACCAGGTTATAGCATCTTGGTATGACCAATTAACCATCTTTTCAAAACGGTGTCAAGTTTTTTCATATTCGCCTGTAAATAGTCGACTCATTACGCTTTTATCTAGATTAATGCATTTGTCAGTTGGTAATAACAGTTTGAAACAGACGTTCAAAGGCGCCTCGCCGCGTCCAGGTTATCCTTTCAACCGGAGAGCCCGAAATAAGCAAAGACCGCTCCGCGCAACTGCCAGCGTACAGTTGCAACAGGAAGAGCCGAACAGAAGACTGGAACATCTGCCGGCAGACGGAATTCAGTCGATCGGCTCAGCCAAGCCTCTACCCCTCTGCCATCACCAGAGATCGGGATATGTATCGGCGCCCTCTCCGCCAATCCGTGCATCTTCCTCCCAAGGAAGCAGAAAACTTTTCCCCTTGCCCGAAGGCGCAGCCAAAAGTTGGCCCCCTTCGCCACCAGCCCGAAAGCCGATTGGCCCCAGAATGAGGGTATCAAACCAAGTTATATCGGACGGTCTGACCAATTTACAATTATCCGTAAAAAATACCGTCACACTTGGCTGAACCTGCTAAACTGCTTTACTATGCGGATATTATCCATTATCATGCGGTCGCAAGTTGGTAATATCAATTTTAACCACATCAGTAATGTGGGCAGAAACGCCGAGCCAGCACCGGCCGCAACCGCCCTGGAAGCAAGAGGGGTAAAACAGTTTTCCGGATCGGCAGGAAAGGTTCGCCCCAAGAAAAGCGAAGCGGCAGGGGGAAAACGGCCAAAGAAGCAATGATAGGCTGAAACCACAAACGAAGGAGGAGGAACAATCTTATGTATGAGCAATTCAAGGCTAAAGCGGCCGGCGTCGGTGCGGAGGTTTATCGCTTCGAGAAGAAGCGGGATGCGCTGGATTTCCTACTGCCCTTCCTGGAAAAAGAAGGGATGGCTGACGCTGCCGGCTCCTACGCCCTTTGGGCCGACTCCCCGTTTCTCGATGGCATGGATAAAAAGGCGCTCCAGGAACTGCCAGGGCTGAAATTCGAGGTGACTCGGTCGCTGGCCAGCCAGGCGAAATTCGGCATCAGCCAGCTTGATTGGGCACTGGCCGACACCGGCTCACTCGTGCAGGACCAAAGCGCCGTCGAGCAGAGGCTGGTCTCTTCCTTGACCAGCATCCATATCGCCCTGATCGCCTCCGGGAATATCCTGAGCGGCAAGGCCCCACTCTTCGAGAGGATCAATCCGCAGACAAGCAGATACATCGCCTTCATTACCGGCCCAAGCCGCACCGCCGATATAGAGCGCGTGCTGACCATAGGCGTGCACGGTCCGGAGCGCCTGGTCATCATCTTCGTCGATGAGCTGGGAGGGGAGAACCCATGAAAAAAGAATTCAAGGCATCCATCACCCGCGCGGTAAACGACGCCAATCTTACCGGCGCTCTGGGCAAGTTTTCCGAGGCGTACAAGGTGAACCGGGTCAAGGCATACGAGGGTATCGATTTCGAGGCGCTCAGATCAAAGATCGCCGAAGTCAAGTCCAGCGCCGCAGACCGGCTCGACGAGCTGGCAGACGCCTTCCAGAAGAACGCGCAGGCGCTGGGAGCCAAGGTCTACCGCACCCGCGACCCGCAGGAGGTAAAGGATTACATCCTGCAGGTGGCGAAGGACAACGGGGTAAAGACGGTGGTCAAATCGAAGTCGATGGCGACCGAGGAGATCCACCTGAACCCCTACCTGGAGAAAAACGGCATCTCGGTGGCGGAGACCGATCTGGGCGAGTGGATCATCCAGCTCGCCGGCCAGACCCCGTCGCACATGGTGATGCCCGCCATCCACATGACCAAGGAGGAGGTGGCCGAGCTCTTCAGCAAGGAGGTTGACGAGCGCCTGAGCACCGACATCGCGAGGCTTGTCAAGGTGGCACGCGACGAGCTGCGACCGAAGTTTCTAGCGGCCGACATGGGGATCTCGGGCGGCAACATCGCGGTGGCCGAGACCGGCAGCATCGTGCTGGTGACCAACGAGGGGAACGCCCGGCTGGTCACCACGCTCCCGAAGATTCACATCGCCCTGATAGGCGTGGAAAAGCTGGTCGAGAAATTCGAGAGCGTGATGCCGATCCTGGACGCGCTTCCCAGAAGCGCCACGGCGCAGCTTTTGACCAGCTACGTCTCCATCATCTCGGGCCCCACCGCAAACGACGACGGCTCTCTCAAGGAACTGCACATCATCCTGATGGACAACCGCAGGACCGAGATGGCGCGGGACCCCAAATTCAAGCAGGCGCTGCAGTGCATACGGTGCGGCTCCTGCCTGAACGTCTGCCCGATCTTTCGCCTGGTGGGGGGGCATGTCTTTGGCGGCATCTACACCGGCGGGATCGGCACCATCCTCACCGCCTGGTTCGACGAGCTGAAGAAGTCCGAGGACATCCAGGGACTTTGCATCCAGTGCGGCAACTGCACCCAGGTCTGCCCGGGAAAGCTCGACATCCCGGAGATGATCATGGAAATAAGGCGCCGGCTGGTGCTGGAGAACGGCCAGTCGCTGGTCCAGAAGACGATCTTTGGCGTGGTCAACAACCGGAAGCTGTTCCACGGCATACTGCGGGCGGCATCGGTGGCGGGAAAGCCGTTCACCTCCGGCAAGTTCATCCGTCATCTTCCGCTTTTCCTCTCCGATTTAACCTCCGGTCGCAGCCTCCCCGCCATTGCGGCAGAGCCGTTTCGTGACACCTTCCTGAAGATCAAGCAGCCAAAGTGCCAGGAAAAGGTGGTCTTCTACGCAGGGTGCCTGATCGACTTCGCCTACCCCGAGATGGGGGTGGCGCTCGTAAAACTGCTGAACAAGGCGGGGATCGAGGTACTTTTCCCTCAGGAGCAGACCTGCTGCGGCGCGCCCGCGCTCTACAGCGGCGCATATGAAGTCGCCGCCCAAAACGCCGTCGACAACATAAAGGTCCTCCTGCAGGAGGATGTGAAACACGTGGTTTCAGCCTGCCCTACCTGCACCGTCGCCCTGGTTCACGAGTTCGCAAAGACGCTCGACACGCTCGGCCAAAAAGAATGGCTGCCGAAGGCGAAGGAGCTCTCGGAAAAGGCCCTAGACTTCTCGACCCTGGTGAAATACCTGGTGGATGAGGGGCGCCTGAGCTTCAAGGAGGGGGTGCAGCTGGGTAAAATCACCTATCACGACTCCTGCCATCTGAAACGGACATTAAACGTTTCAGAACAGCCAAGAGAGATCCTGCAAAAGGCGGGATATGAGGTGTCCGAGATGTTCGAGTGCGACATGTGCTGCGGCATGGGCGGCTCCTACTCAATGAAGCTTCCCGAGATCTCGGCGCCGATCCTGCAGAACAAGCTGAAGAACATCAAGCAGACCGGCGCGCCGACTGTCGCCATGGACTGTCCGGGCTGCGTCATGCAGATCCGCGGCGGCTTCGACCAGGACGGCTCCGGCGTCCGCGTCAAGCACACCGCAGAGTTGCTGGCCGATCAACTGAAGGACTGACGTTCCCGGGCCAGAGTATGCAGCAAAAAGAAAAGCCGCTCGTTGGAGCGGCTTTTCTTTTGCAATTATTTTCAAGTATATGCGGCGCTTCTGGGTGAGTTCTGGCGTGCCAAGGCAAACCTTTATCTGCTGCCTGTGGTGCCGCTGGCATCCTCTGGTCCGACCGTAAAAGGGTCTGCTTCTCTCTGCGTCTTTGCGTCTCTGCCTGAGCTCGTCCTTCGAAGCTACTTGGCCTTGATGATCTCGATATCGATGCTGATGGCAATCTCGTCACCGACGACTACCCCGCCTGTTTCCAGAACCTTGTTCCAGCCGATACCGAAATCCTTTCTACTGATCTTGGTGGTGGCAGATGCGCCGCGCCTGAGGTTCCCCATAGGGTCCTTCCCCTCCCGCGATAGTTCCTCCACGTCGAGAATGACCGGGCGGGTGACGCCGTGCAGGGTGAGATCCCCGGTCACCTTCAGCCGCCCTTTGCCGTTCTTGGCGACTTTGGTGGAAACGAAGGTCATGGTGGGGAATTTGTCGACGTCCAGGAAGTCGGGACTCCGCAAGTGCGCGTCACGCTTGTCCACCCCGGTATCGATGGAAGCAGTGTCTATCGTCACCTTTGCGCTCGACCTGGTCAGGTCTTTCTCATCGATATTGATGATGCCTTGCACCTTGCTAAAACTGCCTTTCACGTTGGACACCATCAGGTGTCGGACCTTGAAACCGATGTTGGAATGCTCCTGGTCGATGTTCCAGATGGACGCCAAGGCGAGTGTTGGAAGCATGCAGAGCACCGCTGCCGTAAATATGCCTATTAGTCTTTTCATCGTACTCCTCCCTTTTCACCCTTATTTGAATAGATCAACTATTTGCCACGTCCTTTTCTGGCAAGGCGACCAATTGCCTAAAGGTTTGGCAAACCACTAATGGCTCAACAATACCATTATGATCCTTTTTGTCCACATTTTATTTTGTTATGACAGAAAGTGCCTTTTACAGAGTGCCTCAGATAGACATTATCACCGGCCAAGAGGAAAGCCGCAGGTGAAACAGAGGTCTTAACGCTCCTTGGGCAAATCGGGTCTTATAGCAAATCTAGAGGTCCGCGTATGACAATATTTAGCATTGACAAGGCTTGACAATTGCTCACGAGATGTGAGAATTCACGCAACCGCTGCCTTGGAAGGCCTGCTTTGTTTAAGATTTCATACGGCTTTAGCACATTGGCGACAGAGATAAGATCAATAAGGGAGGTAAGCTCAATGAATGTTTTCGATTTCGCCATGCAAATGGAGCTTCAGGGCAAGGGATGTTATGAGACCCTGGCAGCATCAACCGAGGTACCCGGACTAAAGACCATCTTCAACGGATTGGCAGCCGACGAGCAGAAGCATTACGAAATCCTGCAGGAACTAAAGGCAGGCAAAGCATGGAACATGACCGACTCGCAGATGCTCGATCAGGCTAAAACGGTCTTTGCCGACCTGCTGGGGGACAAGGACCGCCTTGGCGACCTGCACGAGGACCTGGACGGCTACCGTCTGGCACTGAAGCTGGAGGCAGACAGCGTCAGGTTGTACGAAGACAGCGCTAAAAAAGAACAGGACCCGGAGACCCTGCAGCTCTACCTGAGACTCGCCAACGAGGAGAAGAAACATTTCAACATCATAGACAACATCTGCGACTTTGTCATGAGGCCAAAATACTACCTCGAATGGCGCGAGTTCAGCAACCTGGGACAGCTATAAGCAGATACGCAAGGTCTCCCCTCCCCCGCAGCCGCAAGCCTTTCCAGTAGCGCAGCTCACCATCGAGTAGGGTGAGGTGAACTGATCAGGTTCATCTCATCCCTCTCACAGAACCGGGACTTCATCACTACTACGGATTCATCTGCCACCTTGCACCGCTTCGTTCGGCCCTCAATCACTCCACGGGTCTGACCAGGAATAGGGCTTCGCGCTATTGTGCACGCTTACCCACCCGTGAAGCCGTATCAGGTTCACTTGCGCTGTGTGCAGTTCACTTCCTATCGCTTCCTTCAGACCCTGCGTTACCAGCAGCGCCCTTGCGATTCGGATTGTCTTCCCCCACGCCTGCTTCTTGCAGCAGGCTGTGTTTGCCCGCTACGCTGGGCAAACACAAAACATGCCCAGGACAAGGTCCTGGGCATGTCTAAAACCGCCGCGGCAAAACTGACGGCTCTTTATTTCATTTTCGAGTACTGGTCGAGAAGCTCCTGCAGGCGCTTGGCACCCTTGTCGATATTTTTGCCCTTGCCGGCCAGGATATCCGCTGGGAGCAGGTTTTTCTCGTAAAAAGCCGAGTTAGCATCGTGGTCCATCAACAGCGCCGCCCCTTCCAGTGAGACACCGGCGAAAAGGCCACGGCTTCTGGAGTAGGAGAGAATCTCCGATTTCAGCATCACGTCGGAAGCAGCCGAGGCGTTTCGTCCAACCGGTCCGGCCGCCACCGCAGCGTCGGCTCCCAGGGTGAACCTTCCTTTCAGAAGCGCCTCCACGCTCCTCAGACTCTTGAAGACGAGGATCAGGTCGGTGGAAGATCCTCCGATCTGCCAGCCGACGCTGCCGCCGGTCAGGCTGACGAACAAGGGATCACTCCAATTGCCGTCCTCGCCGCGCACAGAAATGACCCCGGTGCCGTGCCGTCCGCCCACGATAAAGGCGCCCTTGATGACCCCGGGAATGATGGCGATGGCGCGCGCATCCCGCAGCAAGACCGGCGGAATCCCTTTTTCGGGGATCTGCATGATCTGGCTTAGCACATCGGCGGATTCACTGACTGTTTTCACCTCGTTTTTCGCCAGGGCAGCGGTAGCCCAGGCACCGATCAGCATCACGGCCACGATTGCGATTGAGATACCTTTCCCGATCTTCATGATGTTACCTCCTTTAACTCTTTGCCCTGCCTTGGGCACGGGCGCAAAACGGGTGCAACGGTAACTGCTTGCTCCGTTTACCTCGCGTGTCGATCGCGGTTAACAGTTAACCATCACTAATGACAGGAATAACACACCCTCGCCTCTTGTCAATGATGCGGCGGGAGCTGACGACCCAAGCTGCTTCGGTGGCCGAAGGCGGATCGATCTGAGATAGTTGCCAGGAAGAATCTAGGGGTAGACAGCTTTGTAGGATTGTGGGCTGATAATTGTGGTCGACGTGCAGGCGGGGTTGCTGAATCTACAGATGGGCTGGACGGGGAGATACTTCCAATGGGTTTGGCAGCGGTCGAGCAGACTTCTATCATCTCAGATTTTGGGCAAAAAAAAGTCCCGGATTTCTCCGGGACTTTTTTCAACTGAGACTGGATCTTGTTACTAGACCCTTGTCACGTTAGCAGCCTGCAGGCCTTTAGGGCCTTTGACTACGTCGAACGTTACCCTATCGCCTTCAACAAGGGATTTGAACCCGTCGCCGGTGATGGCGGAGAAATGGCAAAATACGTCTTCGCCGCTTTCCTGCTCAAGAAAACCAAAACCCTTGCTGTCGTTAAACCATTTTACAGTACCGTTTACCATGTTGTTTACCTTCTCCTAATCTTTCTTGCTTTATTTTGTCAGAGAATGCCCCTGAACTTTCTGTACATTAACAGCTTGATTCGTACAAAGCAAGCTATCTTTTCTCTTCAAAAAATTATTCCACCAGATGCTGCTTACTGCCACGGCGTCAAGCGCCAAAGAGCCGACATCGTTCACGTTATCCAAGGCTGACGCCCAGTCCGGATTGCAGGCGGCAGGCAGATCTTGGATTCCAGGTCATAGATGGGACAAGTCAAGGGAGATATCAATAGTGTCAATGGTCAAGATGGTCGTCACGCCAGCCACCGGAATGGTTCTCACGTAGATTTGCCTGCCGTTTAGAGCCCTGTTTGTCTGGGTAAGTTTGCCAAAAACAATGGAATCGTTATTGGGTTCAACGATGGCAAATTCTGGATTGGCGCTGCCGGCACTGTCTTTAATGCTGACCGTATGCAGTGGATTGTCAAATGAACTAACCGTAGTACTTACCTGAAGAAATGCACCGGATTGTATGGGTGTAGAGAAAATTGGAGTGACGACAGACCGTGATCGACTGGTGAAGGTCCCACTCCTGGTCCCGATGGTCAGAGTGGACACTGCCTCACTGGCAGGACCGGTTGCAGATGTATGAATGACGGTGACCTGGTCACCGTTTTTGACAGTACCAGCCACATCAGTGGCAGCAGTTCCATTTATCGAATATTTGCTGTTGCTACCGGGGGAACCCGTAATGCTGATCGGACTGGAATCGCCCGTGAGCCCGATGACGGTTGCGGGATCTGAGGTAACCTCCGAACCTGGCGGGACGTTTGTCTTGCTGGCAAAGGAGAACTCGTTCGGCGTAGTCGGCAGCCTCACATATTCAGGAAACCAGTCTACACTTCCGCAGCCGGCGATAGTAAAGAGTAGCAACATCAAGATGAGAGATCTGATCGACAGCAACGTTCTGAGGAAAAAACTAGGCATCAGAGTCTCCATATTGAAAAGTGGCCGGTGGATCTATCTGCTATTTTGAGAGGAAGGCCTGATTGAATATCACCCGGGATAATCCAGAGGACGCCAAATACTATATCAAGGATGGCAGCTTGACAAGCTCATAAGGCTTCAAAGATCTGCGACCAAGTAGTGCCAGATAAAGTCGCCGATCAGCGGACCCCATCGCGGCAGGAATGCCGCTCCTACCTTTTCCCAGCCCCTGCCTCATCCCCAAGCGCAGAGATATCCCATCCGCCGCCAAGGGCGGTAATCAGCAGTACGCTGGCAATCAGGCGCCTGCCCCGGATTTCAACGGCGGTCCTCTGATTGGCAAGGGCGGTACTTTGCGAGACGATGACGTTCAGATAGCTGACGATGCCGGCCTTGTACTGGTTGAGAGTCACCGCCAGCGACTCACGGGAAGCTTCCACCGCGTCCTCCTGCGCCTGTGCCTGCGCCGCCAGGATCCGCAACTCCGCGAGGTCGTCCTCCACCTCCTGAAACCCGGTCAGCACGGTCTGACGGTAGGCGGCGACCGTCGCGTCGTAAGCGGCTCGCGCCTCTTCCGTCTGGGCGCGCCTGAGCCCCGCGTCGAAAATGGTCCCCGACAAGGCGGAGCCGAGCGACCAGAAATGGCTGGGCCAGGTGAACAGGTCGGCAAGGCTCAGGGCCTCCAGGCCCGCCGAGCCGCTTAGCAGCACGTTCGGGTAATAGGCCGCCTGGGCGATGCCGATCTGCGCGTTTGCGGCCGCCATGCGCCTTTCAGCCGAAGCGATGTCGGGCCTGCGCTCCAGCAGTTGCGAGGGAAGGGCTCCGGGGATAGCAGGAAATTCATTCAGCAGGGGCGCCGCGGAAATGGAGAAGGAGGAGGCTGGTTTGCCGATCAGAACTGCTATGGCATGCTCCAGCTGAGCCCGCTGCACACCCAGTTCAAGCGCCTGTGAAACGGTCGTTTTCAACTGGGCTTCCGCCTGGAGCAGGTCCGCCCGGGCGGCGACTCCGCTTTGGTAGCGATTGCGGGTCAACTGCAGCGTCTTCTGGTAATTCGCCACCGTTTCCTCCAGCAGCTGCTTCTGGGCATCCAGGCTGCGGAGCAGAAAATAGCCCCGGGCCAGTTCCGCCTGGGCGCTCAGGCGAACAGCGGCCAGATCCGCTTCGCTTGCCTGCGCCAGGTCCTCGTTCGCCTCCACGCTTCGGCGTATGCGGCCCCAGACGTCCGGCTCCCAGGAGAGATCGATCGGAAGCGAGTAGGCGGTGATGACTCCGGAGCCGCGGCCACTGCTGCTCAAGACCGGCTCACCAGGCGTGACGGTGCCTGTGTCGCTTGCGCTGCTGAGACTGCCGGATCTCTGGGAGCGGCTGGCCGAGGCGCCCGCTGTGACCATAGGATAGTGACCGGCGCGAGCCGCCTGGACCAGCGCCCTTGCCTGTCGCAACTGCGCCTCGGCGGCCAGCACATTCTGATTGGAGATAACCACCTGCTCTGCGAGGGCCGTCAGTTGCGGGTCGTTGAAGAGCTCCCACCACTTTTGCCCGAGCCTCTCGTCCATCGGTTGGGCAATTTTCCACCCCGCTCTCTCCTTGAAAGCGACCGGAACCGGCGCAGCCGGACGGACATAGTCCGGACCCGCCGTGCAGGCGGCCAGAGCGAGCATCCACGCTGCGATGAGAATGCGGTACAAACAGCAGTCAAAGCCTGTAGCGCAAAATCCTCTGTCGTCCATATAGCATTTCCCCCATTACCGCCCGATCACAACCCGGCCCTGCCTGCCTCATAGAGCCGTCTCTGCTCGCTTCTGCCGCGCTTTTTGTCGAGCCAGACCCTCAACCGGTCCATATAGAGATAGACAACCGGCGTCGTGTAGAGGGTGAGCATCTGACTGAAGATGAGGCCTCCCACAATCGAGATCCCGAGCGGCCGCCGCAGCTCGCTCCCTATCCCGGTGCCCAGGGCAAGCGGCAAGGCCCCGAGCAGTGCCGCCATGGTAGTCATCATGATCGGCCTGAACCGGAGCAGGCATGCCTCATAGATCGCCTGCTGCGGGTCTTTCCCCTCATTTCGTTGGGCCGCCAGGGCAAAGTCGACCATCAGGATACCGTTCTTCTTGACGAGACCGATCAGAAGTATCACCCCGATAACGGCGATCAGGCTCAGCTCGATCCTGAAGGCCATCAGGGCGAGCACCGCGCCGACCCCCGCCGAGGGGAGCGTGGAGAGGATGGTCCAGGGGTGCATGTAGCTCTCGTAAAGGATGCCGAGTACGATGTAGACCGCGACCAGGGCCGCCAGGATCAAAAAAGGCAGGTTGGCAAGCGAAGCCTGGAAGGCCTGGGCTGTCCCGGAGAAAGCCCCGCTGACTCCCGCCGGCAGGCCGATTTCCGTGGAGGCGGCGCCGATCGCCTTGACCGCGTCCCCAAGCGCCACACCCGGGGCGAGATTGAAGGAGAGCGTTACCGAGGGGAACTGCCCCTGGTGGTTCACGGCCAGCGCCGACGCGGCAGGCTCGAAACGTGTGAAGGCCGAGAGCGGCACCAGATTTCCGTTGTCAGCCGGGACCTGGATGTCCCTGAGTGTCTGGGGTCTTTGCCAGAAGACCGGATCCACCTCCATGACGACATGGTACTGGTTCAAGAGGGTGTAATGGATCGCCACCTGGCGCTGACCGAAGGCATTATAGAGGGTGTCGTCGATCACCTGCGGCGTGATCCCCAGGCGCGAGGCGGTCGGCCTGTCGATCACCACGCTCGCCTCAAGCCCCTTGCTCTGGAGATCGCTGGAGAGGTCGACAAGCTGCGGCACACCCCTTAACCTCTGTAGCAGTTTCTGCGAGGCCTCGTTCAGCCGGGCGGTGTCATCCCCCTGCAGGGTGTACTGATAAAGGGCGCTACTGACCCTGCCGCCCACGCGCAGGTCCTGCACCGGCTGCAGGAAGGTCGGCGCGCCGGGAACCGAGGATATTTTGCCGCGCAGCCTTCTGACGACCTGCTGGGCGCTGGCCTTTCTTTCCTGAAACGGCTTAAGCGCAATGAACATCCGCGCCGTGTTCGTGGCGCCCCCCCCGCCGGTGAAGGCGGTCACGTAATCCACCTCGGGATCGCTCTTTATGATGGCGACGATTTTTCCCAGCTTTTCGCTCATGGCCTGGAAGGAGATGTCCTGCGCAGCCTGGATGCTGCCGGAGATCCGGCCGGTATCCTGCTCGGGGAAAAACCCCTTCGGCACCAGGTAAAAGAGGATTCCGTTCACCACGATGGTCGCCAGCATGACAGTCAGCATGAACCTTGGGTGGGCGAGCGCCCAGCCGAGCGTGGTCTGGTAGTTTTGCTGCAGCCAGCTGAAGCTCCGCTCGCTCACCCTGAAGATGACGCCGTGCTCGCGCGGCTCCTGCGGCTTCAACAGTAGAGCGCACATCATGGGGGTGAGCGTCAGGGAGACGACCAGCGAGACCAAGATGGCAGCCGAGAGGGTGACTGCGAATTCGCGAAACAGCCGCCCCACCATCCCCTCCATCAGCAGGATCGGGATGAAGACGGCAACCAGCGAGATGCTCATGGAGAACACGGTGAAGGCGATTTCCCGGCTTCCGGTAAGTGCGGCCTGCAGGGGCGATTTCCCCATCTCCCGGTAGCGGGTGATATTTTCCAGCACCACGATAGCGTCGTCCACCACGAATCCGGTGGCGATGGTGAGCGCCATCAGCGAGAGGTTGTCGAGCGAATAGCCGCAAAGGTACATGACTGCAAAGGTGGAGATGATGGAGACGGCCACCGCCACGGCCGGGATAAAGGTCGCACGCAGATTGCGCAGGAACCAGAACACCACAAGGATGACGAGTACCCCCGAGATGACCAGCGTCAGCCCCACGTGGTGCAGCGAGCCGCGGATGGGCGGGGTGCGGTCCAGTACGACCGAGAGGTCTATGGCGCCCGGAAGCGCCGCCATCAGTTGCGGCAGCAGGGCCCGCACCTTGTCGACCGTCTCGATGATGTTGGCCCCCGGCTGGCGGAACATGATGACCATGACAGCCGGTTTGCCGTTCACGATCCCCGCATTGCGCAGATCCTCCACCGAGTCGTGCACGCGTGCCACGTCCGAAAGCCTGACGATGGCGCCGGAGCGGTGCGCCACCACCAGCGGCAGGTATTGCTGAGCGGTCCTCAGCTGGTCGTTCGTCCTTAGCTCCCAGCTCCGGTCCCCGTTCATGAGCGTACCCTTGGGGCGGTTGACGCTCGTCTCAGCGATCACCTGGCGCACCTGGTCGAGGCTTATGCCGTAGCGGTTTAACTGCAGCGGGTTCAGCTCGACGCGAACGGCCGGAAGCGAGCTGCCGCCGATAAAGACCTGCCCCACCCCCTCCACCTGGGAGAGCTTTTGCTGCAGGATGCTGGAGGCGGCGTCATAGAGCGCGGGCTTTTCCATGGTCTCCGAGGTGAGCGCCAGGATCATGATCGGGGCGTCCGACGGGTTCACCTTCCGGTACCTGGGATTACTGGGCAGGTTCGCCGGCAGAAAACCGCGTGCCGCGTTGATGGCACCCTGCACATCCCGGGCGGCGCCGTCTATGTCCCGGTCCAGCTCGAACTGCAGCGTGATGGAGGTCGAGCCTCGGCTGCTGGTCGAGGTCATTTCCGTGATACCGGCGATGCGGCCGAACTGTCGCTCCAGGGGAGCCGCGACCGAAGTGGACATGGTCTGCGGGTCGGCTCCGGGCAGCGAAGCGGAGACCGAGATGGTCGGAAAATCGACCTCCGGAAGCGGCGACACCGGCAGCAGATGGAAGGCGACGATGCCGGCCAATACCATTCCGAGCGTCAGCAGGGAAGTCGCGACCGGTCGCCGTATGAAGATGGCCGAGAAGTGCATGGGTTTACCGTTAGAAGAAGCCGTTAGAAAGAGATTGATTCCCAACAGCGAGCGGGCTTTGCCTTTAGTCCCCCCCTTTGCAAAGGGGGGTCAGGGGAGATCGCCTTTAGTCCCCCCCTTTGCAAAGGGGGGTCAGGGGGGATTTAGCCTCTCCCCGCACACCCGGAAGATCTCGTCAAGCACCGAACCCGATGCAA
>Ga0209317_1002060_pt1 | contig 15370 bp, 13 predicted proteins | sample RifGroB2_FD_183994 | JGI IMG/M metagenome (GOLD analysis project Ga0209317, IMG submission 183994) | Soil microbial communities from Rifle, Colorado, USA - Groundwater B2 (SPAdes) (version 2) | ecosystem: Environmental > Terrestrial > Soil > Unclassified | place: Rifle, Colorado | collected... | reverse complement strand
GAAAAGAGTTGCGGATGGTCTCCTTGAGGAGCTCAACACCATCACCGGTGTGGGCTGAGATGGGAATGCACGGCACACCAGCGAATCGTTCAGGTAGCTCAATAACCTGCGATAGGTCGCTCTTGTTCAGTACAGCAATGATCCTGCTCTCCGTAAGTCCCTCAAGAATGAGCTGATCTTCCCGATCAAAGGGGTGGGAAGCATCGAGGACAAAAAGAACAAGATCTGCCAGGGGAATCTGATCGAGGGCTCGCCGTATCCCTTCCCGCTCAACCAGGTCATCAGTATGACGGATACCGGCCGAATCAAGAAGACGGACCGGAAGACCGCCGAGGTTCAGGGTTTCTTCGATGATGTCGCGGGTCGTCCCCGGAATGTGAGTCACGATAGCACGATTTTCATTAAGAAGGCGATTAAGCAGGCTGGACTTTCCTGCATTGGGCTTCCCGATAATCAGCACGGAAATCCCTTCCCGCAGAACACGTCCATCATCAAAGCTCGATAAAAGATCGTTGATCAGAACATGGGCAGACATAACCCGGTCTGTGACGGAACGTACATCCATCTCCCCCAGGTCATCCTCCGGAAAATCGATGTAAGCCTCGACAAGGGCAAGGGCATACAGTAATTCGGTGCGAATCTGCTCGATCTGCCGGGAAAGCAGCCCCTCCCGCTGGTGTTGCGCCAGACGCAAGGCGGCCTCGGATTGAGAACTAATAATGTCCATCACGGATTCGGCCTGGACCAGATCGATCCTGCCATTCAAAAAAGCGCGACGCGTGAACTCACCTGGATCCGCCAGACGGGCTCCATTTTTAAGACAGAGCGAAAGAACCCGATCAACAACCAGCATTCCGCCATGACAGTGGATCTCGAAGACATCCTCGCAGGTGTAGGACCTGGGCGCCCGCATGAGCACCGCCATCGCCTCATCCACGATCTCTCCCCCAACGGGATCGACAACAGTACCAAAATAAAAACGGTGGCTGGTAAGGCCACCGTTGCAGACAGGTTTGAAAATGGTATTGGCGATATCTGCAGCCTGCTCACCGCTCACACGGATAATTCCGATGCCGCCGTTACCCGGAGGCGTGCTCACCGCTGCTATCGTATCGTGTACATACATGCTCTGCTCCAGCTGGCAACAGGAATCAGTCCTTCACCAACTTGTTGATATACATCTGCTGTCCGATGGTCAGGATGTTGTTGACAAGCCAGTACAGAACCAGACCGGATGGAAAACTGAGAAACATAAAAGTAAAAACAACCGGCAAAGCCAGCATCATCTTCTGCTGAATCGGATCCATCTGGGAAGGCGTCATTTTCTGCTGGATGAACATGGTGGCGCCCATGATGATGGGAGTCACGTAGTAGGGATCTTTGTCGGCAAGGTCGGTAATCCAGAGCATAAACGGAGCATGCCGCAACTCGATAGAAAACATCAGCGCCTTGTAAAGGGCAAAGAAAACCGGAATCTGCACGATCATCGGCAGACAGCCACCCATCGGGTTGACCTTGTTATCGCGATACAGCTCCATGACGGCCTTGTTCATGCCGTCACGATCGTCCTTGAATTTCTCCTTGAGCGCAACCATCTTGGGCTGAATCTTCTGCATGTCCTTCATGGATTTGTAGCTTTTATGGGTCAGCGGGAAGAACAGAACCTTGAGGATGACGGTGATGATAATGATGGCAATTCCGTAATTATGAACATACCCGTTGAAAAACTTAAGGCTGTAAAGCAGCGGCTTGGCGATTACGGTAAACCACCCGAGATCAAGCGACTGCATCAGGGAGTTTCCCTCGGCTTTGAGTATATCGATGTCCTTGGGACCGACAAACAGGCGATGAGACACGCTGGAGGATTGCCCGGGAGAAACTGTCAGCTGGGGGGAAGACACAATCGATTCAAAGTATCCGGCTGCATTTTTTTTCAGTTCAACCGCTGCAATGCTTCTGTTCTCGGCCAGGACACTTGTAAGGAAGTATTTATCGGCAAAACCTGCCCAAAGGATATTGTTGTCATATTTTTTTGTCGCACCCGATACATCCTTGATCTTGTCACTCTTCAGGCTGTCATCTGAGAAAAGGTATGAGCCGGCGGTATCATAGCGGTTGTCCTTGACCTTGGGCTCGGCCGGATAGGTCAGAACATGTTGGATGTTGCCAACCAATGGAGCACCGGAATTATTATATACCTGGGTCTCGAGATTGATGCCATAGGCATTCCCCGCAAAGGTGTATATCTTGCGTACCGTAAACCCCTGACCGGAAACATAATTAAAGCTCAGCTGTTTTTTTTCTTCAAGTCCAAGCAGCACTGAATCTTTGTCAGGAGTAAAATATGTGCCGTCCGGAAGATTAAACCCGGTTGCCCTGGTTGCGAAAGTAAGCGTGTTTGGATCAGACGAATCTCCGAGGACAACCGGCTTTGCGTCAGGTTCATTGGTTTCGCGATATTTCTTGAGGGTCAGGCTCTTGAGCGCAGCACCGCGTGCAGAAAAAACAGCGTGGTAGAGATCTGTTTCTACTACAATATCCTTTTGAACAATTCCGGGGTCAGGCACAGAAGGAGCAGCCGCCGTTTGGGCAACCGGTGCCGACTGTTGCTGGATAACCGCCGGAACATCGGATTGTGATGGAACAGGCTGTTTTTTATCCGGACCGAAAAAAAAGGAAAACAGATAAAAAACGGCTATTGATAATACAACTGCGATAATTGCACGCTTTTCCATGAAAGCTCCATTAGTGGATCGTGGTTATGGCACAGGGTCATACCCGCCAGGATGAAAAGGATGACACTTGCAAACCCTGATCAGAGTGTAGCCGGTGCCTTTGGCAAGTCCGTATTGTTGGATTGATTGTCGGGAATACTCTGAACAGGAAGGATAAAAACGACAGGCGCGGGGCAAAAGCGGAGAGATCAGCTTCTGATACAGCCTGATTACGAAGAGCACAATTCTTTTGAGCATGTGGACGCGCCGATGTGCCTGAAGGCTTTTTCAAGTTCCCGTTTAATACTGGCGAAATCCATCAGTGCTGATTCGCGCCTTGCAATGACGTTAACATCCACAGCTGGCAGCTGATGTCTGTTATGTCTGAACAGTTCCCGGGTACTGCGCTTGATCCGGTTACGAACTACTGCGCATCCAACCTTCCTGCTGACGGTAATTCCCAGGCGCGGATCGTTCAGGCTGTTTGTCTGCCAGATGATTAGAAAGCCTTTGGCACTGATTTTATTCGGAGAATCAAATAGTTTAAGGAAGTCGGCACGTTTCCTCAATCGCACGGATTTGGGAAACGTGCCGTCATCGCGGTTTTGACCACCGGGCAGTAAGCTATTTAGCGGCAATGCGTACAGAAAGATTCTTGCGGCCTTTGGCCCTTCTGCGCTTGATGACGAGGCGGCCGTTCTTGGTGGCCATTCTTACCAGAAATCCGTGGGTACGCTTGCGTGAGGTATTACTTGGCTGAAATGTTCTTTTCATATGGACACTCCGAATTTATTTTTACAGGAAACAAGTCTTTAATCATGAATGGGTCCTGTTGTCAAGAACATATTTAAATTCCCTGAAAGATCAAGCACGTTATTTGCCTTGAAAAAAGGGGCATCCTCTGTTAATCTGCTGCTTCGTAAAAAACCTTATAATTCTAGATAAATGCATTTAAGTGACTGATTTTATAAGATAAAAAATTATCAACAGGTGTTGAGAATCATGTTGATAACCTTCGGTAGGAACTCCCGTCTTCATGTATGAACCAGCTTATTCCATTGATGTTTTTACCATTCGCACCAATGTGGATAACCATCCCGTTATTATTGAAGTGACCTTATGTTAGAAGCATGGCAGCAAGCAGTAGAAAACCTGGAACGAGTTCTATCCGAACGAGATTTTACGACATGGATAAAACCGGTCCGGTTTAGCCACAATGAAAATGAATCTGTGTATCTATCTGTACCCACTCTTTTTTTCAAGGAATGGCTCGAGGAGCATCATCAAAAATCTTTGGTGGATGCCCTCTCCAAAACAGCCGGCAAAAACATCTCCATCATTTTCACCCTCAGGGAACATGATGCCGAAGCAGAGGCGATGCAACCGGAAGACCTTATTATCAAAGGTCATGAGGAGTCGGAACAGGTCAGGGGTCCTTCATTAGAGTCAACATTCACTCCTCTCAACTCCAAATACACCTTTGAACTTTTTGTCAGCGGGACCGGAAACCAGTTTGCCCATGCTGCAGCAATGGCTGTGGCCAACAATCCAGCTGACACCTACAATCCGCTTTTCATCTACGGTGGCGTGGGACTCGGTAAAAGTCATCTGTTGAATGCCATTGGACACACCATCCGCAGTACCTCACCCGAGTTGAAGGTATGCTACTGTTCTGCTGAAAAGTTCATGTATGAGATGGTCAATGCACTCCGACAAAAACGAATGGAACAATTCAGAACCCGATTCAGGAATCTCGACGTGCTCCTGATCGACGACATACAGTTTATCTCGGGAAAAGTTGGCACCCAGGAAGAATTTTTCCATACTTTCAATGCTCTCTATGATCTGCACAAACAGATAGTGATTACATCAGATAAATTTCCCCGTGAGATCCTGGACTTGGAAGAGCGTTTGCGATCACGCTTCGAATGGGGACTGATTGCCGATATCCAGCCACCTGACCTGGAAACGAAAATAGCTATTCTCAAGAAGAAATCACAGATTACCGGCATCAGGCTTCCGGAAGATGTCATCTATTTTCTGGCTGCAAGCGACACCCGCAATATTCGGGAACTTGAGGGAATGCTTATCAGGCTCGGTGCCTACAGCAGTCTTCAGGGTGTTCCAATAACTCTCGACATGGCCAAGGAAACGTTGCGGGATATCCTCGGTGACCGGCGCAAGGATATTACGGTTGAACTGATTCAGAAAGTGGTGGCTGAACATAGCGGCTTGAAACTGGCTGACATGAAGTCCAGCAAAAGACTTAAAAATCTCGTCCAGGCACGTCAGATAGCAATCTGGCTCTGCCGTGACATGACCAAGGCATCGTATCCTGACATAGGCGCACGATTCGGCGGCAAAGACCATTCTACCGTTATCTACGCAGCAAAAAAAATAGATCAGCTGATGAAAGATGACATGAAGCTGGCACGCTTCATCGATGAAATAAAGAATGAGTTACTTAAATAAAAAAACCTGTGCATATCCTCTTTGCAGTATGTTAATAACTTTCGGGCTGTTGGTAACTGATCTGTTATCACTTAAATCATCAACAGGGCATTGATTTAAATTTATCTTTTTAATCGGACAGATACAAGGTTATCACCCAATTCACAGCCCCTATAACAACAACAAGGTTTTAAAGATTTAAAAGATAAAGACTGTAAGGAGTGACATATGGAATTTAGAATCGATAAGGAAATGTTCCTCAAGTCGTTACAAAAGATCCAGGGAATCGTGGAAAAGAAAACTTCAATGCCCATCTTGTCAAATGTACTGCTTGAAGCCACGGAATCAGCTCTGTATGTCACTGCGACCGATCTTGAAGTTGGAATGAAAAGCAGTTATCCGGCTGAGATCATTGCACCCGGTAAAATCACTGTGGGAGCTAAAAAGCTGTATGAAATCGTCAAGGAACTTCCCAACCAGATAATCACCTTTTCCACAAAGGATAATGACTGGGTTGAAATCAAATGCGGCAAGGTTCATTTTAATATTGTCGGACTTTCCTCGGAGGAGTTCCCTTACTTTCCTGCTGTCAAGGATGAGAGTCTTTTTGAGATAGAGAGCGGGCTTCTCAGAGGAATGATTGAGAGAACCTCCTACGCAATCTGTACCGATGATACGAAATATAATCTTAACGGCCTGTTTACCAAGGTTGAAATTGCAGCGGATGGCAGTCAGACCCTGAAAATGGTTGCCACTGACGGCCATCGTCTTTCCATTGCCAATGGACCGCTCAAGGGAACTGCAGGGCCGGAACTACTCAAAGGGGTCATTCTTCCTAAAAAAGGGATCAATGAGCTGAAAAAAATAACCGATGAAGACGATGGAATCCTGATGTTCGGTTTCATGGACAACAGCGCCGTTATCAAACGGGGTGATTCCTACATGGTCATGCGTCTGGTGGATGGTGAATTTCCGGATTATACCCGTGTCATTCCAGCTACCAATGATCGCGTCATTACCGTAAACAAGGAAGAATTCACCCATTCGGTACGCAGAATGGCAATTCTTTCCAGTGAGAAATTCAAAGGCATCATGCTTGAGATATCTGCAGCAAACATCAAGATTTCATCCAGCAACCCGGAACTTGGCGATGCCATGGAAGAGATAGATGTTACCTACGGCGGAGAGCCGCTCGTGGTGAGATTCAATGCCCGTTATCTGCTGGATGTTCTGGCTGTGGCGGAAACCGAGCATGTGGACATGAAATTCAAGGATGAACTTTCTCCATCAATCATAGTTCCTGAAAAATCGGACAGTTTTCTGGCAGTTATAATGCCCATGAGGCTCTGATAAGGGTACATGCGCCTCAAATTCCTTGCTATTGCCGGATTCAGAAATCTTGAAGCGGTGCGGATAGAGCCAGGCAAGCGGTTCAACCTTTTTTACGGGCTCAATGGCCAGGGCAAAACCAATCTGCTGGAAGCGGTTTATCTGCTTGGAAACACCAGATCTTTCCGGTCTGCCAGATTGCCGGAGTACATCAGGCATGGCCAGCCCCAGGCCTGGATACAGGGCGAGATTGATTATGCAGGCATACAGAGTACTATCAAGGTAACCCTTGAACATGCCGGACGCAGGGTTGAGCTGGATGGAAAACCGCTGCAGCGGGCATCGGATCTTCATGGCAGGCTGAATGCCGTGGTTTTTTCACCTGATGACACCGGTATGGTCCGCTCCGGACCCGAGTCTCGGCGCAGGTATCTTGATCGCGCAGTTTATGTGGGCGATATCGGTTATCTGCACTGTTGGCACAGTTATCACCGTGTCCTCAAACAGCGCAATCATCTTCTTAAAAGCGCTGAAAGAGCCGGTCTGGACACCTGGACAGAACAGCTGGCCCTGGCAGGTGCAGAGGTTATCGAGCGTCGCCTGCAGTTCGTGTCACAGCTTAATGAAATTATGCAGTGTCATTACGCAACTATCAGCGGCGGTAGTGAAACTGCCGGCATAGTGTATAAACCTGAAGGTATACAGGCAGTACGGAGGGAGGGTATATTCCCCCAACTGATGGATCTGTTTACCCGCCACAGTCGCAGTGATGAACGTTTCGGCACCACTACAGCCGGTCCGCACAGAGATGATGTACACTTTTCCCTGGATGGCCGTTCGCTCAAGGCTTTCGGTTCCCAGGGGCAGCAGAAAAGTTTCATACTTGCATTGAAAATGGCTGAAATGGAAAATCTTCAATCCACATTTGAGGAACCTCCCCTGCTGCTGCTGGATGACATGAGCTCGGAATTAGACTCCCGCAGACACGGTAACCTGATGGACTTTCTTACTTCTCGGGATGTCCAGGTTTTTATGACAACAACAGAACGATCACCAGCCCTATTGGGCCACGCCGCGGCACATTGCAGTATTTTTCATGTGCAGGGCGGCAATCTGACGTTTGAGGGAAATGAATCGCATGAGTGAACAGACAAACACGACGCAGGGCGCTGTCGAAGAGTACGGCGCAGAGAATATCAAGATACTGGAAGGGCTGGCAGCGGTACGTAAACGGCCCGCCATGTATATCGGCTCCACTTCCAGCGCCGGCTTGCACCACCTGGTGTATGAAATCGTAGACAACTCCGTTGACGAAGCCCTGGCCGGACATTGTGACAAAGTCACGGTGACCATTAATACCGACGGTTCCATCACCGTGGTGGATAACGGCCGCGGCATACCGACCGACATTATCCCGGCCGAAGGACGATCAGCGGCGGAAGTCGTTTTGACCGTGCTGCACGCCGGCGGTAAATTCGACAATGACTCCTACAAAGTTTCCGGTGGTCTGCACGGTGTAGGGGTTTCGGTAGTAAACGCCCTTTCAAAATGGCTGGAACTGGAAATACGGCGCGATGGCAAGGTTTTCCGCCAGTCCTACCGCCGTGGCGATCCTCAGGCGCCGCTGGCGGAGGTCGGCGAGACCAAGAAACGCGGAACCAAGATCACCTTCATGCCGGACGAGGAGATCTTCGAGACCACTGAAATATCTTTCGACGTGCTTTCCCAGCGGTTGCGGGAAATGGCCTTCCTCAACGCCGGTGTCCGCATTACGATCACCGACGAGCGCGTTGATAACAAATCCCACGAATTTTTCTACGAGGGTGGCATCAACTCCTTTGTTGAATATCTCAACCGCAACAAGACCGCGCTGCATCCCAAGCCGATTTACTTCAAAGGCGAAAAGGGGGGCGTGGAAACAGAAGTGGCCATGCAGTACAACGATTCATACGACGAAAAGATTTTCAGCTTCGCCAACAACATCAACACCCACGAGGGTGGTACTCACCTGGCCGGCTTCAAGGCTGGCCTGACCCGTACCATGAACAGCTATGTGGCTGCCAACGAGATGCTGAAAAAAGAAAAGGTTGCCATCTCGGGGGATGATTTGCGCGAAGGGATGACCTGCGTCATCTCCGTAAAGATCCCTCAACCGCAGTTCGAGGGGCAGACCAAAACCAAACTCGGCAACTCCGAAGTCAAGGGGTACGTCGAATCCCTGATCAACGAGAAGCTGGCCCAGTTTCTGGAAGAAAATCCGCAGGTTGCCAAGCGCATCCTGGAAAAGTCCATTGACGCCGCCCGGGCCCGCGAAGCTGCCCGCAAGGCCCGTGAGACCGTCCGCCGCAAAGGTGCCCTGGATCTGGGAGGCCTGCCGGGGAAGCTGGCCGACTGCCAGGAGAAGGACCCCAGTCTCTGTGAACTGTACCTGGTCGAGGGCGATTCCGCCGGCGGCTCCGCAAAACAGGGACGTGACCGTAAAAATCAGGCCATCCTGCCGCTTAAGGGTAAGATCCTCAACGTGGAAAAAGCCCGTTTCGATAAAATGATCGCTTCGCAGGAAATTCGCACTCTGATCACCGCCCTAGGAACCGGCATCGGCAAGGATGATTTCGACATTGCCAAGCTGCGTTACCACCGCATCATCGTCATGACAGACGCCGACGTGGATGGTTCACACATCCTGACCCTGCTCCTGACCTTCTTTTACCGCAACATGCGCGAGCTGATCGAGCGCGGCTACCTTTACATCGCCCAACCGCCGCTGTACAAGGTCAAGCGCGGCAAGAAGGAGATGTACCTCAAGAATGAAGCCGCCATGCAGAACTTTCTGCTGGAGGAGGGAGCCGAGGAGCTGGTCCTGAAGCTGGAGAAAGGTGACCGCGTCTATTTAGGGAAACAGATCATTCCTGTTATCAAGCAGTTCATCGAAAACCGCGCCATCTTTGACAAGGTTGTTAAAAAAGGGATTACCGCAGAACTGCTTTCGATAATCGTGCGCAGCAACATACCTTCCGGATTGGAGGAACTCTCCCAGTTCGGGCCGTACCTGGAAGCAATGAAAGCTCTCTCTCCCGGTTCCGAATATCAGGTAGAGGAAGAGCGCATCACCTTCCGTCTCGGTAACATACGCGCCATTATTGACCAGCAGACACTTGCGGTGCTCGCCGCTCATGAATACGAGCTTCTGGTAGATAACCATCGCCGGGTGGTTGAGACAATGGCCGACGGTCGAGCTGTTCTGGAGTTTCAGGATGGAGGCAAGCAGCTGCTGGAAACCGCCAACCACGAAGAACTGCTGGTCTTCTTTCTGGAGCAGGCGAAGAAGGGTCTGTCCATCCAGCGCTACAAAGGTCTGGGTGAGATGAATCCGGAGCAACTTTGGGAAACCACCATGAATCCGGAAAACCGGGTGCTGCTGCAGGTTAAAATCGAGGACATGGTCGAATCCGACGAGATCTTCACCATCCTCATGGGCGATCAAGTGGAACCGCGTCGCGATTTCATTGAGCGGAACGCGCTGAATGTGGTCAATCTGGATATATAAGCAGCAACAACCAACAACAACAACGCAGCAACAACACAACGCAGCGACCGACTACGACATGATGGTGGACGCAGTAGCGCGCAGCAGTAATTAAGGATTTTTGGCCTCAATTAGTATTTTTGCCCTACAAAAAAAATAAAATGAAAAAGAGGGATTGGTTATTATTGCCAATCCCTCTTTCAGTATCAACAAAACTTCTCACAGCTTGAAATCATATGGCAAGAGCTCCCTTAGCTTAAAGATTACAATCTCACCCCTGAACTCAAAAGTATCATGTCGCGGCAAACTCAACGATTACGAAAAGATATGTCAGCAGAAAGGTAACATCATTTAAATTATAATATTTTATTTAAAATACTTTATTGACATTATGTTTTTTTGTGGGTAACACAGTTTTACATTTTACTGATGATGCAGGGAGGTAAATGGTTTCTGTTGAGTTAAAGGCCGCACCGGTAAGCATGTTAAATCAGGTGGTTTTTTTGTTTGGATTTCAATGGTGGGTAATGGATCTGCATTTTGTACCTCCAGTAGTTGTGACCTCCCCCCTGTAAACTGTGCAATTGGCATGCTCAGCATAAAGATTTAATAATATTGAGGGAAAGGATGAGTGTGTCAAGAAAATGGAGGGGCCCAGATATTTGGGTTGCCAGCATGGTTTTATTAGTTTTGTCGATTTCATCCGCCTTGGCGGAAGGGGTATCGTGCAGCCTACCGGTAACTACATCCACAGAAGTTGCGGGATGCGGGTGTAATTCAAACATATTTGCTTACAAGTATAATGGCGATGGGACATGGGATGTAGTGTATTGGGGTTTATTGGGGTTTAAGCGGTGTCCCCGAAAACACGATCATCAAGACTGCATCAACAGCGATGGTTGATATGTCCCTAACGGTACATCAAGTTGTGGCTATCCAGGATATTGGTTGGGATACGATCCTGCAATACCGTAGAATAATTTTAATTACATAAACCAAACAGATTATATATACAGCCCAAGACGGCATGTATTGGACAACAAGTAACATCCCCGTAAACTTGGAAATACATTCAGTATCTGAGTTACATCAATACGTGAGTGTTCCCGCACAACCAAATACTTGTGCTTCAAGTATGTATCAAATGATTAATGCAAATGTTCAAGGCTTATGGTTCAGTACACCAGAAGGAATACAACAATGCGTTTGGTCTCAAGGTCCGGCAGGCTGGCTTTCTGGATGTGAAGCTCCTTCTAATGGCGTTTGGGGATACGAATGGTGGATGAATGGCTCAACTATTGAAGTAATGACTCCATATTGGCATCAATGTGGAAACTATCCGACCTGCGATAGAGGTGGTTGGGCATACAGCTATGCACACTACCATTTCGGCAATCCAATCTGCAACTCGTGGCTTCCCACACCGACAACCGGCCTTGTGGATGTCGCAGGCAATCCAGTAACATTACCTGATTCCGTAAACGGCTTTTGGGTTAAAGTCTGCAAAGTGGAACACCAGAAATGCCAATGTAACCTCACCACAACAAGCCTTTCTGGCGATATATTCAATCCCAATCTTTGCCAACCATTAAATCTTTCGGGTTCTGTAATGGAGGCATACAACAACACAGTGGAATGGACAGTAAATATCTTAGGTAGAACGTACAGTGGCTTAGGAACTTCGGTTTCTGTCGCGGGGGACGGCAAAGATACAAACGGTAATTTAGTTGCACCAGGTTCATATTCCGCAATCCTTAACGCGAAGGTTCCCAATAGTATTTGTTCGGACAGCAAGACTGCTGAAATAACTATGCAAGGGTGCAACCTGTCCGTAAGTCTGAGTTCCAGCAATTCCCCGATAAACCCTTCATCAGGAGAAACCATAAACTTTCCTGGAGTGTTTCCGATCAAACAGCTACTACGGTGCTTAGCATTGCAGGCAAGGCTATTGGCGGAAATTCCTGGGATGGAAAGGATGCATCAGGGAAATTGGTTCCGCCCGGGGTATATATTACCACGCCGACCGCCACCAATACGTGTGGCTGCACTGCTTCCAATACATTGGCAATTACTGTGCTCTACCCCAAGTGAATAGCTGCCCCCTTTATGTCAAAACCAACTGAGGCGTAAGCAGCCTTTTAAAGGGTGACGATTTTGCTGGACTTGTAAAGTGGCTCTTTTCAATGTATGTCCTGTATTTACAAGGCATTATCCAAGATAAATCTTTACATATTTAAAATATATTTAATTTATATCTATTAAGCTATTTTGTAATATGTCAAAATTTTAGAACTAATTATACAATAAAAACAACGTTAAACCTGTTTGAGCGCATTAATTCACCCATGGTGTTTGCCGTTGAACATATTATTTCAGGAGTACATAAAAATGTTCGTATATGTGAAAAAGCTAGTTTCTCGTTGCTCCGGAATTCTCCCGAACCTTTTAATCAGCTTCATTTTAGTATTCTCTTATTCACATCCTGGGCACGCGGCCACGAACTGTACCCCCGGTCAGGCATCAGTCATTGGCATCGAGTTCGTGGCAACCAACTGTCCATGGGAAAGCTCAGTCTATAGCTACAAGGGAATCGACCTCATCTGCCAAAGCGGGACTGTCGTCAGAGATCCCAACAGTTCTGGCGACACCAACTATGCAGGCTTGTCACCACAGAGTCTTCAGAACATGCTCGTTTCACAGGCGCAGTATTTCAGTATGAAAGTCTTTCGGAACACGGAAGGGACACGTTTTCTGCTGCTAAACAGGTACTTTGGCAACGGCGGTTCAATAGACGGCAAAAGCATGACTCCCTACCCAGCAGCACCGACCGTCAACTCCGATGTGTTCAACAAAGTCATTTATGTCGATCCGGCGGCAAAACCACCTTGCTGCCTAAAGATCAAGAGTTTTACTTCCGACAGTGCTGCAATTACCCCTTCGACCGGCGAGAAGGCGACATTCAACAGCAGCATATTCGCCAATTATCCGGTTACCTGGAATCTGTCAATAGTCGACCGTCTTTTTTCCGGCAGCGGCACAACGGCGACAGCGACTTGGGACGGTAAAAATGCGGCCGGTTCAATCGTGGCAGCCGGATCCTATTCTGCCAATCTAGCCGCTCAGACAAGCGAGATTGCCTGTACCGACAATGCCTCAACCGGCGTAACAGTAACCAGTCCATGTAACCTCATCATAACTGCATTTAGCGCCAGTCCACTAACAATTAATCCATCTGCCGGTGAAACCACAAGCCTTTCCTGGAATATTTCCGATCCATCCGGCTTGCCGACGACCTGGAAAGTGACAATTGCCGGAAGGACCTTGACCAGTCCCACTTGGGACGGCAAGGAAAGCTCGGGAAGGATTGTGTCTCCAGGGATCTACACCGCCACCCTGACAGTCACAAATACGAACGGTTGCACTGACACCAAACCATTGACGATTAAAGTGATACCTCCAGTGAATAGCTGCCCCCTTAATGTCAAAACGAACTGAGCGCTAGCAGGATAACAAGCCGGAAGCAAGCAGTAGGAACGAAATGACGGCGCCGTCTGCCGCCGCTTTAAGCAAGTGTAGTCGAACCACTGTATCGACATGATATTTTTATTGGCGTCCATGCTGCCAACTTTGATTTAGGAGCCTCCCGATGGTCAGAATCCCGAAAAAATCATTCCTGCTGAATTTACTGATGCTGGTATCGATGTCTGTTGCCTTGCCGGCATGGGGGGGTACGACGAGCAACGTCGCCAGCGGCGACCTCTCCCACAGCCAAGAGCTCTTCGTCATCAAAGGAGCAACCCTGGCGATTGAGATGGGGCTTAATTATAACAGCCTTTCCTCCTACAACGGCAACCTCAGCCTGGGGTGGACCCACAACTACGTCATCACCCTCACAGACGGTGGCAACGGCTCCAAGGTCCTGCGTCAGGGGGCGAGCACCCAACTCTATCTTGCAAATGGCAGCACGTTTGATTCGCAACCGGGTGACACAACAAGTCTTACCATAAACGACAGCGGATACCTCATCACATACCGAGATGGCTTGAAGCAGTACTTCGGCGCAGATGGCAAGATAACCAGTATCGCCGATCGCTTCGGCAACACCCTCAACTTTATCTATACCGGCGGCGACCTCACCAGCATCAGCGACTCGGAGAACCGAAGCCTAACAATCGGATACGACACCGCAACCACACCCCATCGACTGACGACCATCACCGACCCCAATCAGAATATCTATACCCTCCAGTACAACACAAACGGTCAGTTATGGAAGGTTGTCTATCCGGTCACTGACAGCGGTGTGCCGGCCGCATATTGGGAATTCACCTATGTGGCAGGCAACCTGGAAACAAAGCGCGACCCTGGTGGAAACCTTACCCGCTATGAATATGATACTAACGGCAGAGTAAAAACTATTTATGACCCGCAGTGGACGGAAGGTTCGCAGGGACATACCCGTAGTATTGTCTACCCAACCACCAGCGGCAATATCCGCACTTCCACGTTCACCGAAAAGGATGGTGGTCTGTGGACCTACAACTACGAGGTTTCTACCGGCACACTCAAGGAGAAAATTGCGCCGGATGATGGTGTAACTCCCGTATTGATGCGCACTACCAGCTATACGTACGACAGCAATGGCCGCACAAAATCAAAGACCGAGTCCGGCATCAACGGAGTGCGCTACACAACTTTTTATACCTACGACGCCAACGGAAATACAATTACCGAGAGTGTGCCTCTGGACTGCGTGGCATTGGGGATTGATCCGGCAACAGTAGCCAATCCGGTCAACGACATCCGCATCAAAACTGCCTTCCGCTACAGTTACGAAACAGCGGGCCAGAACCGCATCCTCAGTTCCAGTGACGAACGCGGCACGGTGGCGCTCACCACCAGCTATGCCTACACTACCGATGTCGAAGGGTATCTTGTCACCACCGTCACCGATCCTGCCGGGGCTAACACAGTCACCCGCCAGTACACGGACGGCAGGACCAAGGACGTAATCGACGCCAACGGCAAGATTACCAGCTACACCTACCGGACCGACAAGCAGATCGAAACCATCACCGACCCAACCTGGATTGTTACTTCCTTCACCGAATACGATGCCAACGCCAACAACACCGAGATGCAAATTAAGGACAACACCGGAACGTTACGTAAGACCATCATCATGAGCTACGATGCCAAAAACCGTCTGCGCACGACCACCGCACGGGTCCCCGGCCATCCCGATGTCATTACCACCTACGGTTATGATGACAGCGACAACCAGAATTACATCAAGGATGCCGAACTGAACGAGACCAGACATGAGTACAACTACAACCGCCAGTTAATC
>Ga0209317_1002058_pt1 | contig 15391 bp, 2 predicted proteins | sample RifGroB2_FD_183994 | JGI IMG/M metagenome (GOLD analysis project Ga0209317, IMG submission 183994) | Soil microbial communities from Rifle, Colorado, USA - Groundwater B2 (SPAdes) (version 2) | ecosystem: Environmental > Terrestrial > Soil > Unclassified | place: Rifle, Colorado | collected... | reverse complement strand
CGTGGACGGCGGCAACGGCGTGTACAAATACGGGGCCAGCGGCTTCCCGACCGAAACCTGGAACGGCAACGGCTATTCGGTGGATGTGGTGTTCCGCTTAAATGGCACCGGGGATACCACTCCGCCCGCGGTGACACTCTTCACCGTGCCGGCCGAGGCCGACTCCCTGACTGTTCCGATCACCGCCTTTACGGCAACAGACGATGTCGCGGTGACCGGGTATCTGGTCAACGAATCTCCCGCCGCGCCTGCGGCAACTGCCGGCGGTTGGTCGGCAACGCCTCAGACCTCCTATACCTTTGCGACTGCCGGCAGCAAGATGCTTTACGCCTGGGCCAAGGACGCGTCAGGCAATGTCTCGACCTCGGCGGATGCTTCCGTTACCGTAACCCTGACAGAGCCGGTCTCCTATAGTATATGGAACAGCGATTGGGTGCCGAGCCAGGCTGCGGTCAACGACGGCGAGCCGATCGAAGTCGGCGTGAAATTTCAAGCCGACGATAATGGCAATATCACGGCGCTTCGATTCTACAAAGGTGCGGCCAATACCGGCACCCATGTCGGCCATCTCTGGACCGGCACCGGCACCTTGCTCGCCACTGCAACCTTCACGGGCGAAACAGCCTCGGGCTGGCAGGAGGTGCAGCTTGCAGTTCCTGTGGCAATCCAGGCCGGTACGACCTATGTGGCCTCATACCATTCCTCCTCCGGCTACTTTGCCCTGAATGAAGGCTATTTCACCACCGAGGTATACAATCCTCCGCTACGCGCCCTGGCGAGCGGCACGGACGGCGGCAACGGGGTGTATAAATACGGGGAGAGCGGATTTCCGACCGAGACCTGGAATGCCAACGGCTATTCAATAGATGTAGTGTTTGAGCCGTAGCGAAATGTTCATAAAGGATCTTTGGTTTCATCAATCCTAATCGTTTATATAACCCTATAAATTACCCAATAACGATTCGGTGGCTGTGAGTTCGTCATCGAATCGTTACAATCGTTACCTTCCCCTATCAATAGACTCCTTTCTTTCATCCAACTCTTCTAATAAGTTTAAGCTCTCATTCCTCTTCCTTACGATTCTAGCAGGAGCAAAGTCTCACCATTCTGAAGCAACTCAAATATCTCGACACTCCCCATATCACGATATCAATTCGCCTACCCTTCATCACGTTTCAATACAGACAGAAATTCATGCTGCTATTAACACTCTCGTTCCAAATAAGGCAATGGGCTAATGAATGATGTTTTTATTGATTAATTAATTAAGACCGATAATTTGTAACAACAATATATTCATTAAATAACAATATCTTATGAATTTTCCACAGCTCAGCCAATAGCAGAAAGTGCTACAGCAGACCAATCCTGGTCCGTATATGACATGTTTTAAGTATAAACCATATGAACTAATAGAATACAGTTTATACTGACATAAGTTTGAATATTTACAGCATCGTTCCAACTTAAATTATAGTCACATTCACAGCAATTTAATAACCCAAAATCATGAGTTATTTTTAACTGTTATTTTATTTTGTTTGCCAGTATAATCGGCCAATGCGTACAAAAATACAACACTACTTCTACAGCTGAAAACTCCAGATCGACATACTTCTGGGTAAAATCGACAGTACTAGATAGGTATTCATACTGTTAATTTTATTTCCCCAACGCAATGGGCTTTGATAACAATAACCTTAACAGAGGAGATTGTGCCAATGTTCATGTATCGAAAGCAAAGATCGAGAAAAAGACTTTCCTTCCTTCTAAGTTTTTTGACACTTTTATTTCCCTTGCTCACCCATGCGGCAACTATCTGGGACGCATCGGACACACCGAGTAGGCCGGAGGTAAACGACGGTGTGCCGATTGAAGTGGGAACGAAATTCCAAACAGATGTCGATGGCTCCATCTCGGCTCTGCGCTTTTACAAAGGTGCGGCCAATGCCGGCACCCATGTCGGCCACCTCTGGACCGGCACCGGCACCTTGCTGGCCACTGCCACCTTCACGGGCGAAACGGCCTCGGGCTGGCAGGACGTGCAGCTGTCACCCCCCGTGGCGATTCAGGCAAACACCACCTATGTGGTCTCGTACCACTCCTCCTCCGGCTATTTTGCCATGACTGAGCGCTACTTCCTCGCCAGCGATGTCTACAACCCGCCGCTCAGGGCACTCGCCACCGGCGTGGACGGCGGCAACGGCGTGTACAGGGAAGGGGAAAGCGGCTTTCCGAACCAGACCTGGAATGGCAACAACTACTGGGTTGATGTGGTTTTCAGCCCGAATGGTACGGGGGATATCACCGCGCCCACGGTAACATCGTTCACCATGCCGACCACGGCGACTTCCCTCACCGTGCCGATCACGAGTTTCACGGCAACCGACAACGTCGGGGTGACCGGTTATCTCGTTAGCGAGTCCCCCGCAGTGCCGTCACCGACCGCAGGCGACTGGGCGGCAACGACCCAGACTGCCTATACCTTCGCCGCGGCCGGCAGCAAGACGCTTTATGCCTGGGCGAAAGACGCTGCAGGCAACGTCTCGGCCTCGACGAACGCTACCGTCACCATTACCATTGGCGAGCCGACTCGGAACACGATCTGGACAACAGCGGATACCCCGAGTCGGGCGGAGGTAAACGACGGCAATCCTATTGAAATCGGCGTGAAATTCCAGGCCGATGTCGCCGGCTTTATTACTGCGCTGCGTTTCTACAAAGGCGCGGCGAATACCGGCGCCCATGTCGGCAGCCTCTGGAGCGGCACCGGCACCCTCCTGGCCAGCGTCGCCTTCACCGGCGAATCTGCCTCGGGCTGGCAGGAGATGCAGCTTGCAGCTCCCGTAGCGATTCAGGCCGGGACGACTTATGTGGCATCGTACCATTCGGCATCCGGCTACTTTGCCATGAACGAGGGCTATTTCACCGCCGATGTCTACAATCCACCGCTGCGGGCTCTGGCCACCGGCGTGGACGGCGGCAACGGAGTGTATAAGAACGGAGACAGGGGCTTCCCGACCGAGACATGGAACGGCAACAACTACTGGGTAGACGTGGTCTTTAGCCCGAATGCCACGGGAGACAACACCGCGCCCACGGTAGCATCATTCACCGTGCCGACCACGGCAACCGATCTCACCGTGCCGATCCTTAATTTCACGGCAACCGACAACGTCGGGGTAACCGGTTATCTCGTCACTGAATCCGCAACCGCGCCTGCGCCCACCACCCCAGGCTGGTCGGCAGCGCCCCAGACCTCCTACACCTTCTCCACATCCGGCGACAAGACCCTTTACGCCTGGGCCAAAGACGCCGCCGACAACGTCTCCGAAGGCCTCAGCGCCACCGTGACCGTCACCCCTGTCGACACCATATCACCCACGGTCACGGTCTTTACTGTCCCGGCCACGGCCAACTCCCTCACCGTGCCGATCACCGGGTTTACGGCGACCGACAACGTCGAGGTGACTGGTTACCTCGTCACTGAATCCGCAACCGCGCCAGCACCCACCGACCCAGGCTGGTCGGCAACGGCCCAAACCTCCTACACCTTCGCCACCGCCGGCAGCAAAACCCTTTACGCCTGGGCGAAAGACGCCGCCGGCAACATCTCCGTGAGTCTCAGCGCCGCCGTGACCGTCACCGGCAGCGAGCCTAGTCTCTACAGCATCTGGACTAATGCCGTGGTGCCGAGCCAACCGGCGGAGACCGACGACCAGCCGCTGGAACTGGGCGTGAAGTTCCAGGCCGATGTCGATGGCGTTATCACCGCACTCCGTTTCTACAAGGGTGCGGCCAATACCGGCACCCATGTCGGCAACCTCTGGACCAGGACCGGCACGCTTTTGGCCAGCGCCACCTTCGCGGGCGAAACCGCCTCGGGCTGGCAGGAGGTGCAGTTATCCGCGCCCGTGGCCATTCAGGCCGGCACCACCTATATTGCCTCCTACCATTCGTCCTCCGGCTATTTCGCCATGAATGAGGCCTATTTCGTCACCAACGACTACACCCCGCCCTTGCAGGCCCTCGCCAACGGCGTGGATGGCGGCAACGGCGTGTACAAATACGGGGCGAGCGGCTTCCCGACTGAAACCTGGAATGCCAACAACTATTGGGTAGATGTGGTCTTCCGCAAAAATGGAGGGGAACCCTTCCCGCCCACCGTCACGGCCTTCACCGTGCCGGCCACAGCCGACTCCCTCACCGTGCCGATCACCGCATTCACTGCGACCGGCGGCACCCCCGAGGTGACAGGATATCTCGTCAACGAATCCTCCGTCATGCCTTCGCCCAACGCTGCCGACTGGTCGGCAACGCCCCAGACCTCCTACACCTTCGCCACCACCGGCAGCAAGACCCTCTACGCCTGGGCCAAGGACGCCGCCGGCAACGTCTCGACCAGCGCAAGCGCTTCGGTTACCGTTACGACGGGTGGCGATATCATCGCACCCACGGTGATCACCTTTACCGTGCCGGCCACCGCCGACTCCTTTGACGTGCCGATTACCGCCTTTGCGGCAACCGACAACGTCGGAGTGACCGGATACCTCGTCAACGAATCCGCCGCCGCGCCTCTATCCACCGCCGCCGGCTGGTCGGCAACACCCCAGACCTCCTACACCTTCGCCACCACCGGCAGCAAGACCCTCTACGCCTGGGCGAGAGACGCCGTCGGCAATGTCTCGGAGAGCCTCAGTGCCGCCGTGGCCGTCACCATTGTCGATACCGTTTCACCCACGGTCACACTCTTTACCGTGCCGGCCACGACCGACTCCCTCACCGTGCCGATCACCGGTTTCACTGCGACTGACGACGTCGGGGTCACCGGGTATCTGGTGAATGAAGCCGCGGCCGCACCTTCTCCCACCGCCGCGGGTTGGTCGGCAACGACGCAGACCTCCTATACCTGTGCCACCGCCGGCAGCAAAACCCTCTATGCCTGGGCGAAAGACTCCGCCGGCAACGTCTCGGCAAGTCTCAGTGCCGCCGTGACCATCACTACCGGCGGCGAGCCATTCAACAGCATCTGGAGCAATGCTTCGGCGCCGAGCCGGGCAGCGGTGAGCGATGGTCAGCCATTGGAAGTGGGCGTGAAATTCCAATCCGATGTCGATGGTATTATCACGACGCTCCGTTTCTACAAGGGGATGGAGAACACCGGCACCCATATCGGCCATCTCTGGAGCCGGACCGGCACCCTGCTGGCCTCCGTCACTTTCGCAAACGAAACTGCTTCGGGCTGGCAGGAGGCACAACTGGCGATCCCGGTGGCGATCCAGGCCGGCACCACCTATGTGGCTTCCTACCATTCGTCCTCCGGCTACTTTGCTTTGGATGAAGGCTTTTTCACCGCCGACATCTACAATCCGCCGCTCCGAGCCCTGGCAAACGGCGTCGACGGCGGCAACGGCGTGTACAAATACGGGGAGAGCTCCTTTCCGACCGAGACCTGGAACGGCAACAACTACTGGGTAGACGTGGTCTTCAGCGCGACAGGCATCGGCGACACCGCCCCGCCCATCGTCGCCTCCTTCATCGTGCCGACCACGGAGACTTCCCTCACCGTGCCGATCACCGTTTTTTCAGCGACCGACAACGTCGGGGTGACGGGGTATCTTGTCACCGAAGCCTCCGCCGTGCCTTCGCCCTCCGCAGCCGGCTGGTCGACTACACCCCAGACCTCCTACGCCTTTGCCTCCGCCGGCGACAAGACCCTCTACGCCTGGGCGAAAGACGCCGCCGGCAACGTCTCCGAGAGTCTCAGTGCTGTCGTGAGCGTTATCCCTGTCGATTCGATAGCGCCGACGGTCACGGCCTTCACCGTGCCGGCTACGGCCGATTCCCTCACCGTGCCGATCACCACGCTGACGGCCAGTGACAACGCCAGCGTGACCGGCTATCTGGTAACCGAAGCCGCAACCGTGCCCTTGCCCACCGATACCGGCTGGTCGGCAACGGCCCAGACCGCCTTCACCTTTGCCAGCGAAGGCAGCAAAACCCTCTACGCCTGGGCGAAAGACCAGGCAGGAAACGTCTCGGCCAGTCTCAGTGCCGCCGTGACCATTACCCTTTTCGATACGACTCCGCCCACGCTGACGGCCTTCATCGTGCCCGCCACGGCCGATTCCCTCACTGTGCCGATCACCGGTTTCACTGCGACCGACAACGTCGAGGTAACCGGCTATCTGGTCACCGAATCCGCCACTGCGCCCTCGCCTGCCGCCGCCGGCTGGTCGGCGACCGCCCCGATCTCCTACACCTTTGCCACCGCTGGCAGCAAGACCCTCTACGCCTGGGCAAAGGATGGTGCCGGTAACATCTCGGCCAGTCTCAGTGGTGCCGTGACCGTCACCGCGACCGATATTCGGTACAGCATCTGGACGCCCACCACAGTGCCGAACCTGGCCGCGGTGAGCGATGGGCTGCCGATGGAACTGGGCGTTAAATTCCAGGCCGATGTAGATGGCTCTATCACAGCGCTGCGTTTCTACAAGGGAGCGGAGAACACCGGCGTCCATATCGGCAACCTCTGGAGCAGCACCGGAACCTTGCTGGCCAGCGCAACCTACGCGAACGAAACGACCTCGGGCTGGCAGGAGGTGCAGCTGGCGACTCCAGTGGCAATCCAAGCCGGCGCCACCTATGTGGCCTCCTATCATTCACCATCCGGATATTTTGCCATCAATGAAAACTACTTCACCACCGAGATCTCCAACCCGCCGCTGCGGGCCCTGGCCAGTGGTGCCTCCGGCGGCAACGGGGTGTACAGATCCGGAGAGAGCAGCTTCCCGACCGCAACCTGGAATGCCAACAACTATTGGGTGGACGTGGTCTTCAGGCCCTAAGAGGATTGCCGTCGCGCGTTATTCATGGCCATAGACAATAACCTAACCTTTACAATAAACATGCAAACCAACAGGCAACGATTCGATAGTATCGAATCGTTGCCTGTTCCCTCGACAACTCACCTCGCCCTACTTCCCCTGTTGTTACAATAAGTCATCTGGCTCATTTGGCTAAGTTCAAGCTATTTTCAATAGATATATTCATCACTTATATTTTCCTGTCAGGCAAATAAGCTTCCGCCTTTTTTTCCGCAAATCACCACATTAATTCCAACTATCCGGAAATATTTCGCTATGTTTCTTCGGAAAAGATACAGGAAAATCAAAAATACGCCTAACAATTCATGTCAGACAAATACCTTACCAACTTTAAATAAATCATAAGCTTTTGTCGGAACACAGATATAATCAAATTATATGGCATGTTATATGCAAATCAGCCAAATGAATATCAGATCAGCATCGCTTCTGCGGCAGCTGGTCGATTCCCGCCTCGAGAAAAGCAAAACAATAATTAAGCCCATTTTGTTCATTCTTTTTCAAAGAATCGAGCTCAACCTAAAGCACTCAGAAAAGGACTTCTGATCAATCCTTCGAAGATGCAAAATAGCAGGTTTTGCGCCAGAGAATTCCATCGGTTATCTGTGCTGCGCTTTGAGGGCATAACCTTTACAGAGGAGAGTGTACCAATGTTCATGTATCGCAACCAAATATCAGGAAAAAACCTTGCCTTCCTTCTGAGTTTTTGGACATTTCTTGTTTTTTTTCCCCTGCTGTCTCATGCAGCAACTATCTGGAATGAGTCGGAGACACCAAACAGGCCGGAGGTAAACGACGGTGTGCCGATTGAAGTGGGGACAAAATTCCAGGCCGATACCAATGGTTCTATCACGGCACTCCGTTTCTATAAAGGTGCGGCCAATACCGGCACCCATGTCGGCCATCTCTGGACACGCACCGGCACCTTGCTGGCCACTGTGACATTCACGGGCGAAACGGCCTCCGGCTGGCAGGAAGTGCAGTTGTCCGCGCCCGTAGCGATCCAGGCGGGCACGACTTATGTAGTCTCGTACCATTCCTCATCCGGCTATTTTGCCATGACTGAGGGCTACTTCACCGCCGACATCTACAATCCGCCCCTGCGGGCCATAGCCACCGGCGTAGACGGCGGCAACGGGGTGTACAAAGAGGGAGAGAGCGGCTTTCCGACCCAAACCTGGAACGGCAACAACTACTGGGTGGATGTGGTCTTCAGCCCGAATGCGACGGGAGATATCACTCCGCCCGCGGTAACTTCCTTCACTGTGCCGGCCACGGCAAATTCCATCACTGTACCGATCACTGCTTTTACTGCCACCGACAACGTCGGGGTAACCGGTTACCTGATCACCGAATCCTCCACCACACCCCCGGCAACCGCCGGCGGCTGGTCGGAAACGCCTCAGACCTCCTATACTTTTGCCACGGCAGGCAACAAGACTCTCTACGCCTGGGCGAAAGACGCAGCAAACAACATCTCGGCCGGTTCGAGTGCTTCCGTTGCCATCAGCCTCAACAGCATATGGGACAGCGGTACGGTGCCGACCCAGGCGGCGATCTCCGACGGCAGTCCGATCGAAATCGGCGTGAAATTCCGAGCCGATGTCGAGGGCTATATCACGGCACTGCGTTTCTACAAGGGTGCCGCCAACACCGGCACTCATGTCGGCCACCTCTGGAACAGCACCGGTGCGCTCCTGGCCAGCGCCACCTTCCTGAACGAAACGGCCTCGGGCTGGCAGGAGGCGCAGCTGTCTGCTCCTGTGGCAATCCAGGCCGGCACCACCTATATCGCCTCGTACCATTCCTCATCAGGCTACTTTGCCTTGAATGAGAGCTATTTCACCGTCGATGCCTACAACCCGCCGCTACGCGCCCTCGCCACCGGTGTGGACGGCGGCAACGGGGTGTACAAGTACGGGGCAAGCGGCTTCCCGACCGAGACCTGGAACGGCAACAACTATTGGATGGACGTGGTTTTCAGTCCGAACGCCTCGGGGGACACTGCCTCGCCCATCGTAACATCCTTCTCCCTGCCAACCACTGCCACCACTCTTACCGTGCCGATCACCAGTTTTACGGCAACCGATAACTTCGGGGTGACCGGCTATCTCGTCATCGAATCCTCTGCCGTGCCGTCGCCGACCGACAGCGGTTGGGCGGCAACGTCCCCGACCGCCTACACTTTCGCGACAGGCGGCAGCAAGACCCTCTACGCCTGGGCAAAAGATGCCGCAGGCAACGTCTCAACCAGCCTCAGTGCATCGATCACCATCACCCTTACCGATTCGACACCGCCCACAGTCACGGCATTCACCGTGCCAGCCACGGCATCTTCCCTCACTGTTTCAATCACGGGTTTTACGGCAACCGATAATATAGGGGTGACCGGTTATCTCGTCACCGAATCCCCTGCTGCCCCTGCATCAACCGACGGCAACTGGGCGGCAACGGCACCCACCGCCTACACCTTTGCCACGGGCGGCAGCAAGACCCTCCACGCCTGGGCGAAAGACGCTGCAGGCAACGTCTCGGACTCCATGAGTGCAGCGGTTACCATTACCGTCGATGAGCAGCTTTACTCCATTTGGAACGGCGGCACCGTGCCGAGCCAGGAGGCGGTCTCCGACGGCACTCCCATTGAAATCGGCGTTAAATTCCGAGCCGATGTCGAGGGCTCTATCACGGCTCTCCGTTTCTACAAGGGTGCAGCAAATACCGGCGCCCATGTCGGCAACCTCTGGACCCGCACCGGCACCCTCCTTGCGAGCGCCACCTTCGCCGGCGAAACCGCCTCGGGCTGGCAGGAAGTACAGCTTTCAACTCCGGTGGATATCCAGGCCGGCACGACCTATGTGGCCTCCTACCATTCCGCATCCGGTTACTTTGCCATGAGCGAAGGCTATTTCACCGCCGATGTCTATAATCCGCCGCTGCGGGCTCTGGCCACCGGCGTGGACGGCGGCAACGGGGTGTACAAAAACGGGGCAAGCGGCTTCCCGACCGAGACTTGGAACGGCAACAACTATTGGGTGGACGTGGTTTTCAACCCGAATACAACGGGGGACACTATCGCGCCCACGGTAGCATCGTTCACCGTGCCGCCCACGGCAACTTCTCTCACCGTGCCGATAACCAGTTTCACAGCGACCGATAACGTCGGAGTTACCGGCTATCTCCTTACCGAATCCTCCGCCTCGCCGTCACCGACCGCCGGCGGATGGACGGCTACGGCCCAGACTTCTTATACATTCGCCACGGAAGGCAGCAAGATGCTCTATGCCTGGGCCAAGGATGCCGCAGGCAACGTCTCGGCCTCAAGGAATGCTGCCGTCACCATCACCCTTGATGGCCAGCTTTACACGATATGGAACAGCAGCACGGCGCCGAGCCAGGCGGCGGTCTCCGACGGCACGCCCATTGAAATCGGCGTCAAATTCCGAGCCGATCTCAACGGATCCATCACGGCTCTGCGTTTTTACAAAGGTACCGCGAATACCGGCACGCATGTCGGTCACCTCTGGACTCGCACCGGCACGCTACTGGCGAGCGCCACCTTCGCCGGCGAAACCGCCTCTGGCTGGCAGGAGGTGCAGCTTCCCGCTCCGGTGGCGATTGAGGCCGGCATGACCTATGTGGCATCCTACCATTCAGCATCCGGTTACTTTGCCATGAGTGAAGGCTATTTCACCGCCGACGTCTATAATCCGCCGCTGCGGGCCCTCGCCACCGGCGTAGACGGCGGCAACGGCGTGTACAAAGAGGGGACAAGCGGCTTTCCAACCCAAACCTGGAACGGCAACAACTATTGGGTGGACGTGGTCTTCAGTCCGGGGGAAGGCGATGCGGTCTCACCGACCGTCACATCGTTCACCGTGCCGGCCACCTCCTCATCCCTGGTTGTGCCGATCACCGCTTTCACAGCCACCGACAACGTCGGGGTGACGGGGTATCTCCTCACCGAAACCTCCGCCGAGCCGTTACCCACCGCCGGCGGCTGGACGGCAACGGCCCCAACTGCCTACACCTTCGCCACGGCCGGCAGCAAAACGCTTTACGCCTGGGCGAAAGACGCCGCAGGCAACGTCTCAGTTTCACTGAGTGCACCGGTGACCGTCACCGTCGACCAGCAGTTTTTCTCCATCTGGAACAACAGCACCGTGCCGAGCCAGCCGGCGGTCTCCGACGGCACGCCCATCGAACTCGGCGTGAAATTCCAGGCCGATGTCGTGGGCTCTATCACTGCTCTGCGCTTTTACAAGGGTGCGGCGAATACCGGCACCCATGTCGGCAACCTCTGGACCCGCACCGGTTCGCTCCTGGCCAGCGCCACCTTCACCGGCGAGACAGCCTCGGGCTGGCAGGAGATACAGTTAACGACCCCTGTGGCGATCCAGGCCGGCACCACCTATGTGGCGTCTTACCATTCTTCCTCCGGTTATTTTGCCTTGGATGAGGCCTATTTCACCACCGATGACTATACGCCGCCGCTGCGAGCCCTCGCCAGAGGCGTGGACGGCGGCAACGGGGTATACAAAGTCGGAGAGAGCGGCTTCCCGACTGCAACCTGGAACGCCAACAACTATTGGGTGGACGTGGTCTTCAGTCCGGCGCCAAACGATGCTGATCCACCCACCGTCACATCGTTCACCGTGCCAGCCACCTCCTCGTCCCTGGTCGTGCCGATCTCCGCTTTCACGGCCACCGATAACGTCGGGGTGACCGGTTACCTCGTCACTGCATCTTCTGCCGCGCCGTCGCCGACGGCCACCGGCTGGTCGACAACGGCCCAGACCGCCTATGCCTTCGCCACGGCCGGCAGCAAGGCCCTCTATGCCTGGGCGAAAGACGCCGCAGGAAACGTCTCGGCCGCCGCCAGTGATTCCGTTACCATAGCCCTGACCGATACGATCCCGCCGACGGTTACGTCCTTCACCGTGCCGGCCACTGCGAGTTCACTCACCGTGCCGATTACGAGTTTTACTGCTACCGACAACATCGGGGTAACCGGTTATCTGGTCAACGAATCCTCGACCGTGCCTTCGCCGATAGAGAGCGGTTGGTCGGCAACGGCCCAGACATCCTACACTTTTGCCTCGGCCGGCAGCAAGACGATGTATGCCTGGGCGAGAGACGCCGCGGGCCACGTTTCGGCCGCCGCCAGCGATTCCGTCACCATCACCCTGACCGGCGATACGATTGCGCCTACAGTAACGTCCTTCACCGTACCGAGCACGGCATTTTCCCTCATTGTGCCGATCACCGCATTTACGGCTACCGATAATGTCGGGGTGACCGGTTATCTGGTCAACGAATCGGCCACCAAGCCTCTACCCACGGCCGTTGGTTGGTCGGCAACGGCCCAGACATCCTACACTTTTGCCTCGGCCGGCAGCAAGACGCTGTACGCCTGGGCAAAGGATGCCGCAAACAACGTCTCGGCCGCCCTGAGTGCTTCCGTCAACATAACCCTCGATCCGACCGCCCCTGTTGTAGCGACGGTGATGCCCCCCGGCAATGCGCTGAGCGTCAGTACCGGAACAACCCTCAGTGTCGTCTTTAGTGAGGCCATGACCGCTGCAACAGTGAATGAAACGACGATCGAATTGTGGACTTCTTCGAATTCTCCTGTGCCGGCCGTCGTGACCTATGAGAGCGCGACCAACACGGCGACCCTGACCCCGAGCAACCTGCTGGCGGTTTCAACCTCCTATACGGCCGTTGTCAAGGGAGGATCCGCCGGTGTTAAGGATGCCAGCGGCATTCCGCTGGCAACCGATTACACCTGGACATTCGCCAGCAGCGCCTCAACACCCTTCGACAATGGCCCCGGCGGTCCCATCCTGGTCATCACCTCGGCGGCCAATCCCTTCAGCCGGTACTTGACGGAAATCCTGGCGGCCGAAGGTCTGAACGCCTATGCCGTCCGGGATATTTCCTCAGTAACGGCGGCCTTGCTGGCGCAGTATGAGGTTGCAATTTTAGGCAATATAGCGATAACCGTAGCCCAGGCAGACATATTTGGCGACTGGGTCATCGCGGGGGGCAACCTGATCGCCATGCGGCCGGACAAAAAGCTGGCCGGCATTCTCGGGCTGGTGGACACCGCGACCACCCTTGCCGAGGGCTACCTTCTGGTAAATACCACATCCGGACCGGGCGCAGGTATAGTCGCGCAAACCATGCAGTACCACGGCACAGCCGACCGCTATACTCTCGGAGACGCGGTAAGTCTGGCAACGCTTTACTTTGACGCCACAACAGCTACTGCCAATCCGGCTGTAACCTTGAGGAGTGTAGGGTCAAACGGCGGCCAAGCTGCTTCATTCACCTTCGACCTTTCCCGTTCGGTCGTCTACACCCGGCAAGGCAACCCGGCTTGGGCGGATGAGGATCGCGACGGCCTGCCCCCGACACGGGCCAACGATCTTTTCTACGGTGCTGCGGCAGGAGACTGGCAACCCGACTGGGTCGATCTGACGAAGGTCGCCATACCGCAGGCTGACGAACAACAGCGGCTGCTGGCCAATCTGATTATCCGGATGAATGCCGACAAAAAGCCGTTGCCCCGATTCTGGTACTTTCCGCATCAGTATGAAGCGGTGGTCATCATGACCGGGGACGATCACGATGGTCTGTACGGCAGTTATGGAACGGAAGGACGCTTTGCATACGAACTGGCCAACAGTTCGGCCGGATGCTCCGTCGACGACTGGGAATGCATCCGCAGTTCCAGTTACTTGATTTCCGACTACCCAGCCGGGCTTATAACGGACGGTGAAGCAGTAGCCTACAATGCCCAGGGGTTTGAGATCGGCGTTCATGTCAACACGAATTGCCAGGCCTACACGGAAGGTTTGCTTGCAACCTTTTTCCGGGAACAGATGAATGAATTGCAGACCTTGTTCCCCAGCATTCCGCCTCCGGTCAGCCATCGTCAGCATTGTATCGCCTGGAGCGGGTTCACGATCCTGCCGGAAGAAGAGGTAAAACACGGCATCCGGTTGGATACGAACTACTATTACTGGCCTGCCGCCTGGGCTGCAAGTCCCGGTTTCTTCACAGGATCGGGGATGCCGATGCGATTCACCGACCACAACGGCACCCTCATTGATGTATATCAGGCAGTCACCCAGCTGACCGACGAGTCCGGGCAGACATATCCTTACACCCTGGATACCCTGCTCGACCGGGCGATCGGCCCCGAAAAGTATTACGGAGCCTTTACCGCCAACATGCATACCGATTATGAGATCTCCAATGATTACAACGCCATGATCTCATCGGCACAGGCGCGAGGCATACCGATTATCTCAGCCAAACAGATGTTGAAATGGCTCGACGGACGCAACGGCTCGAAATTCAGCGGCCTGACGTGGACGGGCAATGTGCTGGACTTCACGATCACCCAGGGCCAGGGGGCAACCGGTCTCCAGGCAATGGTGCCGATTCCGTCCGGCCTCGGAATCACCGGTTTCACGCGCAACGGCAGCGCCGTCAGCTACAACTTCAAGACGATTAAGGGCGTAGACTATGCGTTTTTCTCCGGTCTGACCGGTACCTATTCCGTCTCGATGGCGGCGAATCCATAATATACGTCTCCACACACTTCCATAGATGGATGTCGTGAACACCGCCGGTTCCGGAAACGGGATTGGCGGTGTTCCTGTTGCAGGCCAGGGGAAGTAAAGCAAACGACCTTCAACGTGCACAAATTGATTGTCAGAAAAATGGAAATGGCTCATTATAGTTGAACTATGTATAGGTCAGGTTTATTTTACATGACGTTAAGATTGTCAGGATGTTGCATACAGATATAGGCTGTAATACATCACACCTGTCTCAAAAGAATAACAAGCGACTCTGCAGTTTCGAGGTAAGGGATGAGAAAAAAAATAGTTGTGATCGGTGGAGGCCTCGCCGGTTCACTGTTATGCAACAAGTTGGTGAAAGACGCCGATGTCACACTGCTTGAAATTGGCAGGAAAAACTCCATCCAGTATCCGAAGATCGCTTTCGACAGAAAAAAGCTCGCGGAAGTGGCCACCTTCTGTTACGGCGGCGGAGGGACGACCAATCTATGGCATAACGGCTTGATCCCTTTGAGCCAGGGCGATATCGTCAGCCGTGATTTTGCCGAAGTCGTGGCCGAAGCCCTGCCGTTTACCGATGCGGCGGCCTCCGCCCTATTCTTCAGCAGGGATTCCTATTCCCTGGCCTATACCGGGTTGGTGTCGGAAGTTTCGGGAGTCGCAGCACGGATCGGCATGGTCGCGGACGGTATCGACTGCCTTGTCTACCCGAAAAAATTCAATCGGCTGGAGATCGACAGCAGGGTCGATGAGTTGTATTCCGTGGCCAAAATCGGTTTTGTCTGCGACGGCCAGCGGATCACAACCGTCACCTGCACCGCCGGAGAGAGAGCGTATTCCGTTGACGCCGATGTCGTGATTGTCGCTGCCGGGGCGCTGGGCAGTCCGAAGATTATCAAAGAGCTGCTCACG
>Ga0209317_1002057_pt1 | contig 15393 bp, 8 predicted proteins | sample RifGroB2_FD_183994 | JGI IMG/M metagenome (GOLD analysis project Ga0209317, IMG submission 183994) | Soil microbial communities from Rifle, Colorado, USA - Groundwater B2 (SPAdes) (version 2) | ecosystem: Environmental > Terrestrial > Soil > Unclassified | place: Rifle, Colorado | collected... | reverse complement strand
CCAAACGGTGTTTGGTCCAACGAACAATTCTTGCTGCGGGTGGCATTTTCATTCCACCGGCTTTGCCAATGGCATCTTGCTGGGCAGATTCTATCCATAATATCTCCTGTCAGTTGGGTAATTTTTACCTGATGCTCAATCTTTTGGGCGTCTCCTTTGCATTTAATTGTTCAGAATATCAATGAACTAAGTAGTTTTCTCAAAATGGCATCATGGTTGCTTTGCCCGACGCAATAACATGACAGCTAAACGAACCGTATGAATAAGGCCAGCCGGCAGTCGACATTCTTGCCGCAGCAAACAACTGTTGACAAGGCGGAAGGAGGACATTATATAAGCCGGACTGAATGTTCATTCCGCAAATTCAACTCCATTTATGCAAAAATGCAACTCCAGAATCTCGATAAAAATGCAGCAATACTCAAGGCCGCCGTTGAGCTGATCGCCGAGAATGGCTTCCATGGCTCGCCGATGTCGATGATCGCCACCCGGGCAGGGGTGGGCATTGGCACCATCTACCGGTATTTCGTCAATAAAGATGTCCTCATCAAGGAGGCCTTCAACGAGATAGAGACCCGGCTGAACCAGGCCTTGCAGCAGGATTATCCCGTCGGGCAATCGATCCGGCGGCGGCTCGACCACTACTACATCGGCCTGATCCGGTTTTTCTTCAGCCATCCGGTGGAATTCAAGTTCCTCGGCCAGTTCTACGATTCCCCCTACGGGGTGGAGAAGCGTCGGGACAAGATCTTTGCCGAGTCAACCAACGAATGCGGCAACGAGACGATAAAATGCCTCTTTGTTCAGGGCGTCACCGACGGTGTGATCAAGGACCTGCCGATCGTCATTCTCTTCTCGCTGTTCATCGGCAGCATCATTGCCCTCACCCGCGATCATATTCTCGGTTTCATCGAGCTGGACGACCGGCTGTTGCAACGGACGGCGGACGCCTGCTGGGATGCTATCAAACGATAATTTTTTAATTTTAATAATAAACCTGCATTGCCAATTCCAATTTCAACAAGGATTACGATATGAAAAAGATACCCAAAAGGATCGCATTTGCCGCGCTGATTCTCGCGGCCGGCCTGCTTGGCGCCTGCAAGGACGGCAAACAGGCCCAGCAAGGCCCACCGGCAGCCGGGCCGATGGAAGTAAGTGCCATCACCGTTGCCGCCCAACCGACCCGGCTCACCATCGAACTGCCGGGTCGAACTGCCGCCTACCGGGTGGCAGAGGTCAGGCCGCAGGTTTCCGGCATCGTCCAGAAGCGTCTCTTTACCGAAGGCAGCGAGGTCAAAGCCGGAGAGCTGCTCTATCAGATCGACCCCGCCACCTATCAGGCGGCCCTGGCAAGCGCGGAGGCTAATCTGGCGCGGGCCGAGGCCCAGGAGTATTCTTCCCGACTGAAGTCCACCCGCTACGCCAACCTGGTCAAGACCAAGGCGGTCAGCGAGCAGGAGCAGATCGATGCCGAGGCGGCCTGGAAACAGGCTCAGGCCGAAGTGGCCGCGGCCAAGGCCGAGGTGCAGCGCGCCAAGATAAACCTTGAATTCACCAGGATAACGGCGCCAATCGCCGGCCGGATCGGCAAGTCCCTGGTCTCCGAAGGAGCCCTGGTCACAGCCCAGCAGGCGACGGCGCTTGCCAGCATTCAGCAGCTCGATCCTCTCTATGTTGACGTCAGCCAGTCCTCCAACGAACTGCTGCAGCTGAAGAGAAAGCTATCCACCAAAAAAGCAGAGGAGGACAGCCAACTGAAAACCGAGGTCCGGGTGGTCCTGGATGATAATTCGGAGTACGGCGAAGTCGGCCTGCTCAAATTTTCCGACGCCTCGGTCGACCAGTCAACCGGCACCGTAACCATCCGGGCGATCATCGGCAATCCGCACCAGGGACTCTTGCCCGGGATGTTCGTCCGGGCCCGTCTTACCTCCGAACAGCCCCAGAACGCCATCCTCGTCCCCCAGGCCAGCATCGTCCGCAATAACCGCGGCCAGGCCATGGTCATGCTGGTGAACGGCCAGTCGATTGTCGAGGCGCGGCCGGTCGAGACCGGACAGAATCTGGGTGACAAGATCATGATCACCAAGGGCCTGACCGACGGCGAGCAGCTCATCGTTGCCGGTCTGCAGAAAATTAAGCCGGGTGTGCCGGTGAAGGTGGCCGCAGAAAAGTCAAAGGTGGTAACCGCTCAACCCGGATCCGAAAAGCAGACAGTTCCTGCAGAACAGAAAGCCACAGAAAAGGTGAATTAATATGGCAAGGTTTTTTATCGATCGCCCCATTTTTGCGTGGGTTATCGCGATCGTCATCATGCTGGCAGGTGCCATTTCGGTGGCTAATCTGCCCATCTCCCAGTATCCGGAGATCGCCCCGCCATCGGTGCGCATCACCACCAAATACCCGGGGGCCTCGGCGCAGACCATCGAGAACAGCGTGACCCAGATCATCGAACAGTCCATGACCGGTCTCGATAACTTTATCTACATGAAATCCGAGAGTTCCTCGTCGGGCAACGTCACCATCAACCTCACCTTCGAGGCCGGCACCAACGCCGACATTGCCCAGGTCCAGGTGCAGAACAAGCTGCAGCAGGCCATGGCCTTGTTGCCGCAGGAAGTGCAGCAGGAAGGGGTGCAGGTTAACAAATCGAGTTCGACCTTTCTGATGATCGTCGGCTTGATCTCCAGCGACAACAGCCTGGAGAACTTCGACCTCGGCGACTACATGGTCACCGCTCTGCGCGATCCCCTCAGCCGTACTGAAGGCGTGGGCAGTATCACGATCTTCGGCAGCCAGTACGCCATGCGCATCTGGCTTGATCCCCATAAGCTCCAGAGTTTTCAGCTGACGCCGGCCGATGTGGCGGCCGCCATCAAGGCCCAGAACCATCAGGTCGCCGCCGGTAGTCTGGGCGGCAGCCCGGCGGTGGAAGGCCAGCCGGTGACCGCCACCATGATGGCCAGGACCATGATGAGCTCGCCGGAAGAGTTCGCCCAGATCCTCCTCAAGGTAAAACCGGACGGCGCCCAGATCCGGCTGAAAGACGTCGCCCGGGTCGAGGTGGGCTCGGAAGCCTATACCACGCTCAACACTTTCAACAACCAGCCGGCCGCCGGCATGGCCGTCATGCTGGCGACCGGCGCCAATGCTCTGGCCACCGCCGATGCGGTGAAGGCCAAGATTGCCGAGCTCGAGCCCTACTTCCCGGCCGGGGTCAAGGTGGTCTATCCCTACGATACTACAACCTTTATTAGAATCTCGATCAAAGAAGTGGTGAAGACCCTGATCGAGGCGATCATCCTGGTCTTTTTTGTCATGTATCTGTTTCTTCAGAATTTCCGGGCGACACTCATCCCAACCATCGCCGTGCCGGTCGTTCTGCTCGGCACCTTCGGGGTCATGTCGGCCTTCGGCTATTCGATCAACACCATGACCATGTTCGGCCTGGTGCTGGCCATCGGTCTTCTGGTCGACGACGCCATCGTGGTCGTCGAAAACGTCGAACGGATCATGGCCGAGGAAGGATTGTCCCCCCTTGAGGCGACCCGCAAGTCCATGGACCAGATCACCGGCGCCCTGATCGGCATCGCCCTGGTTTTGTCAGCCGTTTTCGTGCCGATGGCCTTTTTCGGCGGGTCCACCGGGGCAATTTACCGACAGTTCTCCTTGACCATCGTCTCGGCAATGACGCTCTCGGTGCTGGTCGCGCTGATCCTGACGCCAGCCCTCTGCGCCACGCTGCTGAAGCCGGTGAAGAAAGGAGAACATGGCAAAAAGCGCGGCTTTTTCGGCTGGTTCAACCGCTTCTTCGAAACCAATGCCGATCGCTACCGCAGCGGGGTCGGCTACATATTGAAACGTACCGGCCGTTTCGGCCTGCTCTATCTTGTTCTGATCGGCGGGACGGCCTTTCTCTTCACCAAACTGCCGACCTCCTTCATCCCCGAGGAGGACCAGGGCGTCTTTCTCACCATGGTGCAGCTGCCGGCAGGTGCCACACTTGAGCGCACCGAGCAGGTGCTGAACAAGGTGCGTGACCATTACCTCACCAAAGAGGCGGACAACGTCAAGTCGGCCTTTGCCGTCGCCGGTTTCAGTTTTGCCGGTCAGGGCCAGAACATCGGCATGGTCTTTGCTCAGCTCCACGACTGGTCGGAGCGGAAAAGTCCGCAGCAGTCGGTGAAGGCCATCATCGGCCGGGCGATGGGGTCGTTTGCCCAGATCAAGGAGGCGATGGTCTTTGCCTTCAACCTCCCGGCCATCCCGGCCCTCGGTACCTCCACCGGTTTCGATCTCTTCCTCCAGGATCGCGGCGGGCTCGGCCACGAAAAGCTGCTCGAAGCACGCAACCAGCTGCTCGGCATGGCCGCCCAGAATCCCGGCCTCACCCGGGTCCGGCCGAACGGCATGGAGGACATGCCGCAGTACAACGTGGATATCGACTACGAAAAGGCCATGGCCCAGGGTGTCAGCATCGCCGATCTCAACGCGACGCTGTCCATGGCCTGGGGGTCGAGCTATGTGAACGATTTTCTCCATCAGGGCCGGGTCAAAAAAGTCTACGTGCAGGCCGAAGCGCCTTTCCGCATGCAACCGGAGGATTTGAACATCTGGTATGTCCGCAATAATAAAGGCGAAATGGTACCTTTTTCGACCTTTACCCGCGGCAAGTGGAGTTTTGGTTCGCCTCGCCTGGAGCGCTATAACGGCAATCCGGCCGTGGAGATTGTCGGCGAGGCAGCGGCCGGCAAGTCGAGCGGCTGGGCCATGGAACTGATCGGCGAGATGGTGGCGAAACTCCCGGCCGGAATCGGCTACGAGTGGACCGCGGCATCCTTCCAGGAACAGCAGGCGGGCACCCAGGCGCCGGGGCTGTATGCAATCTCGCTTCTGGTGGTCTTTCTGTCGCTCGCCGCCCTTTATGAAAGCTGGTCGGTGCCGTTTTCGGTCATGCTGGCGGTGCCTATCGGAGTGTTGGGCGCGCTGCTTGCCACGTACACCAGGGGCTTGGAAAACGATGTCTACTTCCAGGTCGGCCTGCTCACGACCATCGGTCTTTCGGCCAAGAACGCCATCCTGATCGTCGAGTTCGCCAAACGGCGCTACGATAAGGGGCGTGATGTGATCGAGGCCACGGTCAAGGCCTGCCGCCAGCGGCTAAGGCCTATCCTGATGACTTCGCTGGCCTTCATGCTGGGCGTCCTGCCGCTCGCCATCAGCACCGGGGCCGGGGTGAATAGCAGACATGCCATCGGTACCGGCGTTTTGGGCGGAATGCTGTCGGCGACGGCTTTGGCGATCTTTTTAATCCCCTTGTTTTTCGTTGTGGTGATTCGCGTGTTCACCAGGCGCCGCAATCGACAGGAGACCGCCGTGGCGGTGGAGGAGGGAACACGTGCGAACTAAAAAATTACAGAAACTCACGGTCGGGCTGCTTTTGTTTGCCCTGCAGGGATGTTCCTTGGCACCGCAGTACCTGCAGCCGGAGATGCCGCCGGTCGTTGGCCTGCCCGAGTCTTCGATAGGTAGACAGCAGGCGCAGGGTCAAGTTGAACCTGGCTGGCACGACTTTTTCATCGATTCTTCCTTGCGGCAGTTGATCGAGGAGGCCCTGGTCAATAACCGCGACCTGCGCCAGACGGCGTTGAACGTGGAGTCTTTCCAGGCCCAGTACCGCATTCAACGGGCGGCTCTCTTTCCTTCAGTTGGGGCCGGCGGTTCGGCGGGGAAACAGCGGGCATATTCCGCCGGCCGTTATGTGACCGCCGAAAACTATGCAGTCTCGGTGGGGGTTACGGCCTATGAGCTCGATTTCTTCGGCCGGGTGAAGAACCTGCAGGAGGATGCCCTGGAGCAGTATCTTTCGCTGGAGGAGACGTACCGGAGCGCCCGGATCAGCCTGATCTCCGAGGTCGCGAGAGCTTATCTCACCTATCTTGCCGACCGAGAGCTGCTGGCGATCACCGAGGATACCTTCCTCAACCAGGAAGAGTCCTACCGGCTGGTCGAGCTGCGCACCAGGGAGGGCATAGCCAACCAGCTTGCTCTGGCCCAGTCACGCACTGCTCTCGAAACGGCGCGGGCAAATCGCGCTCTGTACCGTCGTCAGATCGCCCAGGACCTGCACAATCTGGCGCTGCTCACCGGCGGGCCGGTGCCGGATTTATCCGCCGACACCATGCCGCTCTCCGAACGGCAGCCGTTCCCGGTCTTTCTGCAACCTGTTTCCTCCGAAGTGCTGCTGCAGCGGCCGGACATCCTGGCCGCAGAGCATGCGCTGAAGGGCGCGAATGCCAATATCGGCTCGGCGCGGGCGGCCTTCTTCCCCACCATCAGCCTGACCGCGAATGCTGGCCTTGCGAGCGGGGAGTTGACCGATCTCTTCGATGGCAGCGCCGGCACCTGGCTCTTCTCGCCGTCAGTCACCTTGCCGATTTTTACCGCGGGACGGCTGGAAGCTCAACTCGATGTAGCTGAAATCAGAAAGGATTCAGCAATTGCCAGATATGAAAAAGCCATACAGACCGCCTTCCGGGAGGCGGCGGATGCTCTTGTAGCCGAGGACACCTACCGGGAGCAGCTGGCTGCCCAGAAGGCCAACCTGCAGGCCAATCAGGAGTACTACACCACTGCCAGTCAGCGCTACCAGGAAGGCCTAGACAGCCATTTAACCCTGCTCGACGCGCAACGTTCGCTCTATGCCGCCCAGCAAGGCTATATCGGGCTGCAGCTGGCCCAGCTGGTCAATCAGGTCAATTTGTATAAGGTCTTCGGCGGCGGTATCGCCGAATAGGGAATTGGGGCCGGCGGTATGCCGGCCCCAATTCCAATCAGCTCCCTCACCGGTATACCCGCACCCGGCCACTTTCCATCTCAGCAGTTTCACCAGTTCGAGGATATTTCAGATAGGGAATGATGATGTCGTTTTTCCTGCCGCCCGTGCCGTCGTAGGTGATCGACACCACCGGCACGCCGGTGTTTTTCTCGATCATCGCCCGCATCGCATCGGTGATGAGGGAGGCGCAGCAGAGGGCCGGATTGGCCTGGACGAACAGCGAGATATCGGGGTAGTGCTTTTTCAGGTAATGGATTTTCAAGATATTGTCCATGGATTCCCCGGTGTTTTCGATCGAGACATTGTACCTTGCCAGCACCTCCGCCGGATCGTCGTTGTAGCTGTGCTGCGGCCCGAGAATCCTCGAAAGGATTCTCAGATAGCTCTTCTCCATGGCCGTCATTGCGAGCAGCAAAGTCCGGCTGGTCAGGACATCGACATACTTCCCTTCATTGAACCACTTGCGGATGTAGCTGCCGGCGATCATTTTGGCGTATTCGCTGTAGGGTGTGGTAATCACCTCCCCGCCGTTTGCCTCGATGAAGCGGATCAGATCCTGATTCATCACCTCGTTGTCGCGGGAATAGATATCGCCGAAGATTGCCACTTTGGGCCGCGGTGCGCCACTCGTTTCGATCCTCTCGAACCGGGAGACGATTTCGTCAAGGGTTGTGTCGATAGATCGCTTGCCGGTGAAGGCATCGGCGAGGGCCTTGACGCTCTGGTCGAGCACCCTGTCGGTCCGGCCGCTTTCCACCTCGTAGGGCCTTATCTTGCAGGCGATCCGGCGCAGCATGCCGCCCAGCATGAGGGCGAAATAGGCGTACACGGAGGCCATGAGCGAGATGTTGACAAACGAGATCTCGCCCTGATAGACCGCGGTGTGCTCCATCCCCTGGCCGTGCTCGATGAGAATCTGCCTGATATAATTGGGATACATCCGGATATTGCATCCCAGATAGGCCCGGTTGAGCCACAGCACGCACTTCGCCGGATCGAGCTGGTACTTCCTGATGTACTCGATGGCGCTCTGGGCCACGAGATTCAAGGGAATGCACTGCCCGGAATTGTGCCGGAGGCTTGCCCGGAGGATCTGATCCGACTCTTCCAGCAGATGGGCATCGTAGCCTTCGCGTTTCAGGGTGGCGACCATGAGCGAGCAGGTGAGGTGGTCCCAGTTGGGGAACAGCACATGCTTGCCGGCCATGGTCTCGGCGTAGGTCTGATTGAGGTCGGCGTAGTCGACCGGCAGGAAGACCGGCTGCTTCTTTTCCCGATGGTTCCTGAAGGCGCGGATCGCCGCCTCGATCCGGGTCTCGTAGCCGACGCTCGAATCGTGGCCGTCAAGCGCCAGGATCAGGTACGGCTTGTTGTGGCGGTCCATGATTTTCTTGAAGTATTCCACCGCAAAGGAGTCGGGCGAGCACTTGAAGGAGGTCACGAAAACCGGATAGATGCCTTCAGTTGCCGCAATCGCCTCGGTCGTTTCGATGATCTTCGCGGCATATTCCCAGTGGATCTCCTGGAGGAAGGTCTTGAGCGCGGCGATATCCTTCGGCTCATAGTCGATCATGTCCTGAAAGTAGCTGTCGACGCCCATGTTTCGGAAAATCCCGGGGATATTCGAATTAAGCGTCGGCGAGAGCAGGGTGTAGGGCCGGCCGACAAAGACCACGGCGATATCGGCCGGACCGAGTTGTGCCTTCCTTGCGGCATAGCACTCTTTCAGGTTCTGGCAGTAGGTCCGGTCGAATTCCACCGCCCGCTCGTAGGCTGAGGCGACCTCGAAAAAATTCCACCGGCCTGGTCGAACCTGCTGCAGCATCCGGTAGAGCTGCATCTTGGTGTGCCAGCTGGTGTAGAGGTATTTTATTACCGGCCGCAGGACCCGCCCTTCGTCCTCCCCGGCCATCCCGGTGATGAGACCCGGCAGGAACTGGGTGTAGTAACAGTATTGCCGCCGGGCGTCCTTCGCCTTGTTTTCCAGGTAGAGGGGCATGAAGAGGTAATCGGTGCGGTCGAGGAGCCAGCGGGCATGGCCGTGCATGGCGGTCATGGGGGCGCAGAACTCCGCCTGACTGAGCTTTTTGCCCTCCTTCAAGGCCTCGTCGCATTGTTCGCTGGTCAGCGTCGCGATGCCAAGCGAGTCAAAAAATTTCTGCCACAGATGCAGGTCGTCGACCAGATGGACGGCGGCGGGCAGGCCGATGGTCAGATCGCTACCCTTCGTATGCAAGGTGAACCGGCTTAGTCGCTTTCTCTCCCGCAGCAGGTCGAAGGCCGAAGAATTCCGCGCCACATAGCGCTGAGTGTCGTAGTCGCGGCCGCAGAGAAAGCCGTAGGCAACCTTCTGCCCGTCGATGGTTGCGACCGTGATCTTGCAGTGGTTGGTGCACAGCTCGCAGGTTTCGCCGGCGATGGGGATCGTCTTCTGGTAGAGATCAAGGCCCGCGAAAGTGGTGGCGGCGCGACGTTCCTCTTTGAGGATGAGGGCGGTGCCCAGGGCGCCGGTCAGATGGCAGTAACGGGAGACGTGGATGGGTTTGCCCAGGTGCTGCTCGAAGGCGGCGACCAGGGCCTTGTTTTTGGCGGTGGCGCCCTGGAAAAGGATGGTCTTGCCGATGTTTTTTTCGGTCGCCACCTTGAGCAGGTAGTTTTCCCGAACCGAGTGAAGGGCGGCGGCCAAAACCTCGTCGATATCATAGCCTTCGCTGAGGAAATAGTTCATGTCCCGTTCCATGAAGACGGTGCACCGATCGCTGATCATTGGCGCCCGGAGGTTCTCCACCCGGTCCGAATATTCTTCCACCGGACAGCCGAACTTGGCCGCCTGTTCCTCGATAAACGAGCCGGTGCCGGCGGCGCAGACGTTATTCATGGTCGAAAAGGTCACCCGGCCGTCTTTCAGGGTGGTGAACTTGGCATCCTGACCGCCGATCTCGATGATTGTGTCAACCTCCGGGATCAGCTGACAGGCGGCGCGGGCGTGGGCGGTGATCTCATCGATCACGGCGTCGGCGCCGATGATCTTGCCGATGAATTTGCGGCCCGAGCCGGTGGTGCCGCTCTGGAGAATGGCAAAGTCGACCCCGTGTTGCTGCTGCAGTTCGTCGATAGCAAAAAAAATGTTCTGCACCGCCGTGAGCGGACTGCCCGCGGTGCGGGTATAGAATCCGGCGACCACCTCGGCCGCTTCGTTCATGAGCACCGCCTTGGTGCTGGTCGAGCCGATATCGATGCCGAGATACGCGTGGGTCTTCTCACCTCGCCGGAGGGGCAGATAGAGATCGACCTCGACTTCCACTCCTTGAGCATCCGGAAGGAGTCGAGCCGTGCGGTAGTGGGTGTGGCCTGTAAAATCAGGATAGGTCGAGAGCTGCAGCTTGAGCGGCGGATTATGGTACTGCCGGGCAGGCAGATCGCCGGTCCGGAGCAACTGATCTGCCCGTTTGAGCGGCTGAACGGCGATTTCCTTACCGGCCTCTAACTCCTGCAGTATCAAAATACAGGCACCAATGGCACCGTAAAGATGGCCGTCTTTTGGTCTCACGAGCGTGAGGCCGGTCAGCTCTGTGATATGGCCCGCCACCGCCTGATTCTTGGCAACGCCGCCGCAGAAGATTATTTTGCCCTGTGGCGGTTTCTGGCCGCTGAAGAGCGTGTCGACAATATTTCTGGCCAGACCCCGGCACAACCCGTCGCTGATCTCGTCCAGCTGATAGCCTTCCTGCTGTGCATGAATGAGGTCGGTCTTGGCAAAGACGGCACACCGCGAGGCGATCTGCGGGCATTTTCCGGTGCAGCTGCAGGCGATTTTGCTCAAACTTTCGATGCCGTCTATCTTCAGCCGGCCCGCCTGCTGATCGAGAAAACTGCCGGTACCTGCCGCGCAGGAGGTGTTGGTGGTCGAGCCCAGGTAATGGCCGGTGGCGTCGAATGTTGAGAAACTGAACTTTTCTCCGCCCACCACTAACAAACCGCGCAGGTCCGGATAGTATTTCTTGGCGGCGGCGATGGTAGCCATCTGATTATTGAACCGGTGCTCGGCAAGGATTGACGAGGGGGTCGAGGCGGTGGCCGCGACTTGGCCGATCTTCGTCAGATCCTGATCTTTCAGCAAAGCCTTCAGGGTGCCGGCAACGTCTCCTTTATGGAAAGCATAGCCGGAAAAGAGAATCTGCCGACGGTTGTCGAGCACTGCGACACCCGCGGCTACCGAGCCTATATCAATCCCCAAGACAGCAGAGTAAGAAGTCATGGTGTTTCTTCCCCCGACGTTACAATTTTTCCCGAATTTCTTCCCAGAACTGCTCGACTCCCTGCTTCCAGCCGTTCAGATAGCTGAGGGCGTATTTGGGGTCGCAATACGTATTACTCTGGAGAAGACGGCTCAGCGAGGCATTGGTGGTGAAATAGTGGCCGAGGATCGAATCTTTGGCGGCATTCTCCAGGTCGGACCAGTGCAGGGCATACTGTAAATCGTCGTAATGGGCCGTTTTAGCCCAGCGGATCCCGTCATTTTTGCCTGCTTCCAGCGAGTTCGTTTCCGACTGCATCTTCTCGGAACGCAACCGTTCGATGATCTGACCGAGGTCGAGATCTTCCCTGATCCGCTTCTGGAATTCCTCCTTCCGCTGGATGGCTTCCACGACGGCGTCCTGGAACATTTTGGAGAGATTGAAGGATTCCCGCCATGTCTCCAGCTTTTCGTGGAGCATATCGGGGATGCTGATCGTCACTTTCTTGGCCATGGGCGTCCTCCTTGTAATATACGTATTATTATTTCAATACGTACTGCACATTTGAGTGCGTGTCAAGGAGTGTCAGTGATATCGAAAGGATGGAGGGAGGAGGGAAGGAGACGAGGTATCCCGGCAGCCGCCGGGCACAAAAAAGAAAGGGCCGGTGTGACGCGCGTCAACCGGCCCTTCTGGTGATCGAATGAGTTGGGGCTCAGTACGGCTCGTCTAAGTCAATACTGGTGTAATCGACCGTTTGCATGGCCAGTTCCAGCGGGCTCTTCGAACGAAGCACATACTCAGTGCCGCAACCGGTGCAGGTAATCGAGTCACCCGGCGTGAAATAATATTCTATCGGCATCTCCCTCAGACATACTTCACACTTGTAGTGTTTGACCCTGTCGTTTTTGTTAATTTTCCCCATAGTCATACCCTTCATAAAGCGATAGTAATTCACAAAATGATCGATATACCATACGTGATAATACTTCAGCCCGGCGATGTCAACGGCTTCTCGCTCTCCGATGCAACGCCCTGGGCCAGGGCATCCGTACGTCTTTTTCACATTAAAGCACTTCTTTGCCGACTGCTCAAATGAAAGTTGCATCGGACGTGCCAATTTTCTGACTTGTGAAAAAATAACGTGGAAGTGCCATGAGTTGCGCCTGCTTGCGCCGTTTTTGGGAATCTTTAATGGTAGTTGACTGAAAACTGCAGGCGTACTGCGGCCCCGCCCGGTGCGCAAATCGGTGCCTCGGCAGAGGAAAGAATGCCGAAATTTGCGCAGTCCCTCACTCGGCTGGTTGCGGCCCGTTTTCCAGTTCGGCCCCTTTCTGTTGAAAGTAATTGACGATCTCCGTCGCCAGTGCCTCGCCGATACCTTCCACTTCCATGAGATCGGTCTGGGAAGCCGACATGATCCGCTTCAGGCTGCCCATGTGCCGCAGCAGCTTCTTTTTCTTTTCGCTGCCGATGCCGGGGATTCTGGTGAGTTCAGAGGCCAGAGTCTCCTTGTTGCGGAGTTTTCGGTGAAAGGTGACGCCGAACCGGTGGGATTCGTCGCGGATGCGCATGAGGTAGAGCAGTACCGGATTGTGGGCGGGCAGCACGATGGGATTTTTTCGGTCCGGCTTGTAGAGCTTTTCCCCCTCGTCCTGCCGCTCCTTGGCGATGCCGAACCAGTCGATCTCGTCGGTGATGCCGAGTTCCTTGGCAACCGCCAGCGCCATGCCCAGCTGCCCCTTGCCGCCGTCAACGAGAAACAGGTCGGGCAGGGTCTTTTCGGCTAGACCGCGGGCGAGCCTCCTGCCCAGCACCTCCTTCATCATCGCGTAGTCGTTGGGGCCTTCGACGGTCCTGATCCGGTAATGACGGAAGTTGTTCTTGTCGGGTTCCCCCAGATAATAACTGACGAGGGACCCGACCGCCAGCTTGCCGCTGATATTGGAGATGTCGAGGCACTCGATCCGGCTTGGCGGTCGGTCCAGGTGCAATGCCTTCTGCATGGTCTGGCAGAGGTGGTCCCAGGACTGGCTCTTTTTTTCCTTTTCTTCAAAAGTCTGCAGGGCATTAGTGGTGGCGAGCGCGACCAGTTGCCGGCTGTCTCCCTGCTGGGGAATCTTGATGATGACTCGGCCGGTGCTCAAGTCGTCCAGATGCTGCTCGAACAGGTCGAGATCGAGCGGCTCGAAGGGGAGAAGGATCTCCTTCGGGATGACGGCATCGACGTCGTATAACTGCAGGAGGACCTGGGAGAGGATCGAGGCGTCCTCGCCGAAGGGCTCGCTGAGGAAGAAGCTCCGGCTGCCGTTGATCAGCCCGTGGCGGATAAAGAGCACGGCAATCGCCACCGCGGTCCCCTTCCTGGCAAAGCCGATGACGTCCTGATCCTTGCTGTGGCTCGCGGCGATGACCTGCTTTTCGAGCGTCCGGGAGAGCGCACCAATCTGGTCCCGGATGATCGCCGCCCGCTCGAAATCGAGCTGCTCCGAGGCCGCGAGCATTTGGCCCTGCAGGGTGTTCACCAGCTCTCGGTTCCGCCCCTCCAGAAGCATCACCACTTTGCCCACATGCTCCATATAAAGAGTGCGGTCGGCATTGCCGGCACAGGGCGCGAGACACTTGCCGATCTGCCGGTTGAGACAGGGACGGTCCCTCTTCTTCAGCTCGGCGCTCTTGCAGTTTCGCAATGGAAACAGCGAGGAAATCAGCCTGAGCGTCGCCCACATCGACCCCGCAGACGAATACGGCCCGAAATACCGCGCCTTATCCCGCGACTTCCGCCGCGCCATCATGACCCGCGGCCACTCCTCCTGTACGGTCACCTTGATGTAAGGATAATTCTTATCATCCCGCAGGATGATATTGTACTTCGGCTTATATTTCTTGATCAGCGACGCCTCAAGGATCAGCGCCTCCTTCTCCGTATTGGTAATGATGGTCTCAACCGTCTTGACCTTATCGAGCAACACCGCGGTCTTGTTGTATTCCGCCCCGGAAAAGTGGGCGTAGGAGGACAGCCGCTTGAACAGATCCTTGGCCTTGCCGACATAGAGGACCGCTAATTTGGCGTCCTGCATGAGGTAGACGCCTGGGGCATGGGGGGCGGAGGAGAGGACTGAGCTGGGGAACATAGAGGAGTTTTTCGTATTGATAAAAAATGATCGATTGTCCAGAGTGGATGCCGGTGCAGGTACTGCTCGAATCAGGCAATATGTGCATTACGTCCACCTGTGACGGATAGTCACCCCGAAGAGATTTGTCGAGCTTTAAGCTAAAATTCCAACGGAGTCTTCACCTTCGCTCTGGTAAAGCTCTCGATCCATAAGTGTATCCTTGATTTTCAGTCTGCAACACGAGGTCGAAATATCAGGATGAGGTGAACACCGGGCATTGAATGTCTAGAAATCGAGAACCGATCTTACAGGTTTTCCAGGCCGGTTTCAATCACGCCCTTACCACCGAGAAGGATCAGTGTTTGATCTAGTAAGGCTAAATTGGTTAGTAAAAATTATCAGGAAGAACCTTAACCTCAGAAAATGATCTTCAGGTTAACACTTCCAATAGACATCTAAGCTCTGTCTTTCCACGATATCCTTGGGATATTTTCACCGAGAAGGCGCAGAAACGTATGTTACTCATTCGCTTGTTCGGATGCCGCTGAACGAGCTGTAGTAATCGGCTGAGTAACGTTTTTCTACCTTGCGAAGCTCAAGCGAAATTGTTCGGATAACTACATAGAAACCGGTTAAATTAAAGTTTTGCCCGCCATTTCCTCAATTTTTCCTTGTAAGGTTACTTTAAAATATTCTGTTGTTCCTATTTGCTCATCGTTTCCAATTTTCTTAAAACCCATCTTCGAATATAGTCGATTTGCTGCAACTTCTTTTGGGTGAGTACTTGTCCAAAGCTTTACATACTCGCTACCGTTTGCTTTTGATTCAGAAATAACCATCCTTAATAATTTTTCGCCTAGACCAAACCCTCGTTCAATCTCATCCACAGCTGTCCAACCTACCCAAGAAACTTTTTCCTTATCCGTGGTCATCTCGTATCTTCCTGTTACGGCAATAATTTGTTTTGATTCTTTGTTTGTTGCAGTCCAATATTCTAGAAAAGAAATGTTTTCTTCCAATAAAGAATCTTTATGATTATTCAAGTTCAAACTAGCTGATAAATAATAACCAGGTCGTTTTGTAACTTCAACATATTCAAACACTTTGTTTAAAAAATTGGTCGCCGCATCTAAATTTTCAGTAGATAACGGTCTAATGATGAACGAATCACGCATATCTTTAATTTTATTTGCGCAAT
>Ga0209317_1002053_pt1 | contig 15413 bp, 13 predicted proteins | sample RifGroB2_FD_183994 | JGI IMG/M metagenome (GOLD analysis project Ga0209317, IMG submission 183994) | Soil microbial communities from Rifle, Colorado, USA - Groundwater B2 (SPAdes) (version 2) | ecosystem: Environmental > Terrestrial > Soil > Unclassified | place: Rifle, Colorado | collected... | reverse complement strand
GGACAACGTGGAGCGGCGCATCGACTCGGTGCTGGGGGTCGGGGCGGTGGTCAAGCTGGTCGAGCCCAGCTCCATTCCCAGGGCGGAAGGCAAAGCATCGAGAGTCATTGACAACAGGAAAATCTAGACTAGCATTGATTCCACCTTTCCCAATGGTGACAGAGCACTGTCACAGGGAGAGTATGAACACTCAGAGGGAATTGCCCAAACAAGGAGGAACCAGGATGAAAAAGGCTTTAGTTGTTGCTTTGTCCGCTCTATCACTGACTGTAATGGCCGCGCCGGGTATGTGCGAGGCGAAGAAGGCCGACAAGATAGATGGCAAGGCGAAGTTCGATCAGTTTTGCGCCGCCTGCCACCCGAAAGGCGGCAACATCATCAAGGCGGACAAGACCCTGAGCAGGAAGTCGATGGCCGCTCACGGCATCAAGACCGACAAGGATGTGGTCGCCAAGATGCGCAACCCCGGTCCCGGGATGAGCAGGTTCGACGCCAAGACGCTGCCGGAGGCCGAGGCGGCCGCGGTCGCCAAGTACATCCTGGCCACCTTCAAATAGCCTTTAGAGGTCGATGAAACGAAAAACACCTGCCGGCGCGCGCCTGCAGGTGTTTTTTTTGACGTCTCGCTCCCTTTGCGCCTGGACCGGCCAGGCTAGAGGGTCTGGGTGACCGCGGAGACTGCCACCTCCATGACCGCCCTGGCCCAGGGGAACCTGCTCCTGGTCGCCTCGAAGTCGGGACCGGAGGCGACGAACGTTGCCGTTCCCTCCACCAGGAACCCGGTGCCCGGGCCGTGCGTCCCTTGCACCTCACGGCACCCCAAGGTGAGGAGGACCCTGGGGTCCTTCGCCAGGTTCGCCTCGGTTACCTGCATGTACCCCACCGGGATCAGCAGGTCGCCCTTGGCGTTCAGCGCCAGGTAGCTGTTCCAGGTGTTCACCAGGTGCGGCCCGTTCTCCCCTTGCGTGGCGATGGCAACCACTCCCTCATGTTTCATTACCTCTTTCATCTTCTCCGGAATCATCTTCGAACCTCCTCGTGTCGTTTTGCAGATTACCACTGCCTCAGCTCGATGGGGAGCCCTTCCGGGTCCTGTATCTCGGCCCGTTTCGGCCCGCCCAGGTCCACCGGCCCCCATGTCGCCGGGAAACCCTTCCCCGCCAGGTACTCCAGCGCACCATCCATGTCCTCGACCTCGACGGCCATCAACCTGTAACCGCTGCTCCACGGTTCGGTCGCGGCAAGTACGGGGTCCTTTACGCGCATCAGCTCCAGCACGGTGTCCCCCAGCGCAAGGTAGGCGATCTCCTCAAGGGGAGGGGAGGGGACCGGCATCCGCTCCTTGACGGTGAAGCCCATCACCTCGGTATAAAACTTCAAGGATCTGTCAAAGTCGCGGGGTATAATCTCTACGTGGTCTATGCGTTTGAACATGTCTGCACTCCTTGTCTGTATGTGTACGCCTGTGCTCTTTTGAGCATCCGCGTATCGATGTATCTACTTACCTTTTGCGCCGCGTTGCGGAAATTTCAGCCAGTCCGGTCCCTCCCTCACACAGATGGCCCGATCAAGCCGCACCGTGAGGCTCCCGCCTGAGAGGAACACGCATCCACTGTGCAGCTACCAGCGATACCGCACCAAGAACGCTCCCTGCTATGAACGGTATGCGGTAGTCCATCATCCAGAAATACCCCCCCAGGGCCGGCAGAATGACGGCGGCTATGTGATTGATGGTGAACCCGACCGACATGGAAGATGCGATGTCGGCTGGGTCCGCCACCTTCTGAAAGTAGGTGCGGATGGAAACCTCGAAATTGTAGAGGACGTTGTCCACGATGTACATGAACATGACCAGGTTTTTCGAGGTGCTGAAGGCATAAACCAGGAACACGACGATCACCCCGGCGTATTCCACCGTCGAGATGAAGCGCTCCCCGAGGTGGTTGATGGCCTTGCCGATCACGGAGTTCAGGAGGTAGGCGACGATGTTGTTCGCTATGAAAAGGAGCGTCATCTCCCGGACGGTGAAATGAAAGACCTGCACCAGGAGCAGGATCGAGAACACCACGAAGATCTGGCGCCTCGCGCCTGAGAGCAGCGTCAGGACATAGAAGAGCGAGTACCTGCGGCGCAGGATCATTTTCTTGCGCTGCGGGATTATGCCGGCATGGGTCGGTTGCTGGAAGAGCCCCCAGATGCCGGCGCAAAAAACCACCGCGCCGATGGCGAGGTACATGCCGCGGTAATGCAGTACCGTGCTGAGGCAGTAGACCAGGAGTCCGGCGGCGACGCTGGAGACCGCGGCCAGCGCGCGCAGGCGCCCGAAGATGAGCGGCGAGACCGCCGTGGAGAAGTACTGCAGGGTGAGCGACTGGTTGGTCGTCTCGTAGTAGTGGAAACCGAAGCTCATCACCACCGTGGTGAAGATGACCCAGCCGTAGGACGGTATCAGCGCCGTGATCGCCGTCCCCAGGCCGAGCAGCGCCACCGACACGGCTGCCAGCTTGTGCTCGCGCATGAAAAGCAGGACGAACACCACGAGCAGCGTCAAGAGGCCGGGGATCTCCCTGACCGACTGCGTCATCCCCACCTGGCTCCCGTCCAGGTGCACCATCTCCGCGGCGAAGTTGTTGAAGAGGATGGTGTACCCCTGCAGCCCTATGGTGGACGCCGCCGTCAGCACGATCAGAAAGCGCAGCATCGGGCGTTGCTCCGAAGCTAGCAGGCCGGCGTCAAATCTTCCGATGTTCTTCATTCACTCTCCATCCCAAAGCGCTCGCCCCTGTGGTAGCCCTCGCAGAAGCCCCTGCTCTCCCGAATCCCGTGGGGAGAACCCCCTGCGGCGGCTGTGCGGTTGCAGGGGGCGGCGTTTTGTCCCTGCCGTGCGTGGCGCCCGATCGGTTATCTTTAGCATCGATGGGGAGCGGTGTACATATCTTTCATCCGAGCTCCGATGCAGACAGTAGCTTGACATCGATCTCTCTCCAGCTACTTTTTATGAGTGTTTTTGTGGCAATGGGTTTCATTGTACTGGATCTACATCCGCCGTCCTTGACTTTGATCAATCGCATTTAAAAGGAGGAAGTTTCATGCAAAAGTATCGTTGCAGCATTTGTGGCTACATCTATGACCCGGAGGCGGGAGATATTGGCAACGGCATCCAGCCTGGTACCGCTTTCGAGGACCTGCCGGATACCTGGGTCTGCCCCATGTGCGGCGTTGACAAGAGCTTTTTCGAACCGGCCTGAGTCGTCGGCGCAAGGGAGCAGTCATGAAGACGGTCATCATAGGAGGGGTAGCGGCCGGTCTTTCCGCCGCCAGCCAGATCAAGAGGCAGTCGCCGCAGTCGCAGGTGGTCGTCCTGGAGAAAAGCGGGGATGTTTCCTATGCCGCCTGCGGCATGCCGTACAACCTCTTTTTCAAGGACAAGCCGGTGGAAAAGCTCTACGCCATCCCCTTGGAGACCATCAGGAAGGAAAGGGGGATCGACTACCGCGTGCGCCATGAGGTCACCGACATCGACCCCGTAGGCAAAAAGGTGGCCGTCACCGACCACGCCGGCGGCAAGAGTTACAGCGAGGATTACGACTTCCTGGTGTATGCCGCAGGCAACAGGGCGGTCCGGCTCGACACCCCCGGCTTTGACGATCCCGATGTCTTCTACTTCAAGACCCTGGACGACACGCGCAGCACCAAGGGGTTCATCTATGAAAGGTCCCCCTCCCGCGCGGTGCTGGTCGGCGCCGGCTACACCAACCTGGAAGTGGCGGACGTGTTCTTCAACATGAAGATCAGGACCACCATCCTCGAGAAGGCCGCCACCATACTGCCGTCTTTTTGCGAAGAGGCCCGGGCCAAGGTACTGGACAAGGTGAAGGAGAAGGGAGTCGAGCTGCTGACCGGGGTAGACATCGAGGAAAAGGCCGGCGGCACGGTGCGCCCCTCCGCCGGTTCTTTCGATGCCGACATCGTGGTGGTATCCGTCGGCACCAGGCCCAACACGGCGCTCTTCGCCGCCGCGGGCGGGGAGCTGGGGGTGGCGGGCGCCGCCCGGGTCGACCGCTACCTCCGCACGAGCCTCGACTCGGTCTTCGCGGGCGGCGACTGTGCCGAGCATTACGTCCGGCAACTCGGTACCAACTCCTATTTCCCCCTGGGGCCCGCAGCCAACAAACACGGGCGGGTCATCGGCAACAACATCTGCAACCCCGACGACATGACGCGGTTCTGGGGGATAGACCAGACCGCGGTGTTCAAGTTCTTCGAGCTGACGGTGGCGACCACCGGCCTGAGCGAAAGGCAGTTGCAGGCCCTTGGCAGGGAATTCGTCAAGGTGGTGGTGGACAGCCCGACCCGCGGCGAATACCCCGGCGGCGGCACCATGCGCATAGTGCTATTCTGCGAGAAGGGGAGCGGGCTGCTGCTGGGGGGGCAGATGGTCGGTGAGGACGTGGTGGCCAAACGTCTGGACGTGCTTGCTACGGCGATCTACAAGCAGATGACCGTGTTCGAGGTGGCGGAGCTGGACCTCGCCTACGCGCCCCCTTACTCCCCCGTCTGGGATCCCATCCTGGTTGCAGCCAACCTAGCTGCAAAGAAGGTTTGATCCGATCCCCAGCAAGCCAGGGGAATGCACCCGGCCCGATTCCCGAAACAACTGGAGAAACGCATGAGCCTCAAAGAGTCCAACAGCTACAACACCCTAAGCACACTCACCGTTGACGGCAAAAGCTACAGGTACCACTCTCTCAACGCATATGCGGCGAATTCCGGTACCGGCATATCGAAGCTTCCCTACTCCATGAAGATCCTTCTCGAGAACCTGCTGCGGCGGGAGGACGGCGTGGTGGTCAAGAGGCGGGACATCGACGCGGTCGCCAACTGGGACGCCGGCGCCGAACCGGACCAGGAGCTCCAGTTCATGCCTGCGCGCATCCTGCTCCAGGACTTCACCGGCGTGCCGGCGGTAGCCGACCTCGCCGCGATGCGCTCCGCGCTGCACAGGCTGGGCGGGCGCCCGACGGACATCAACCCGATGCAGCCTGCCGACCTGGTCATCGACCACTCCGTCCAGGTGGACCAGTACGGCAGCAGCACCGCCCTCAAGGCCAACTCCCTGCTCGAGTTCGAGCGCAACAACGAGCGTTACCAGTTCCTGCGCTGGGGACAGTCCGCCTTCCGCAACTTCAGCGTGGTACCGCCTGCCACCGGCATCTGCCACCAGGTGAACCTCGAGTACCTCGCCCAGGTCGCCATGGTGTCGCAGGCGGACGGCGAGGCGTGGGTCTTCCCCGACACGCTGGTGGGAACCGACTCGCACACCACCATGATCAACGGCCTCGGCGTGGTCGGCTGGGGGGTAGGGGGGATCGAGGCCGAGGCCGCCATGCTGGGGCAGCCCTGCTCCATGCTGATCCCCCAGGTGGTCGGTTTCCGCCTGACCGGCGCCTTGAGCCCGGGGGCTACCGCTACCGACCTGGTCCTGACCATCACCCAGATGCTGCGCAAAAAAGGGGTGGTCGGGAAGTTCGTCGAATTCTACGGCCCTGGCGCCGCTTCCCTGAACATCGCGGACCGCGCGACCATCGGCAACATGGCCCCCGAGTACGGCGCCACCATCGGCGTCTTCCCGGTCGACGAGCAGACCATAGCGTACCTGCGCCTGACCGGCAGGGGCGCCATTGCCCCGCTGGTGGAGGCGTACTACCGTGAGCAGGGGCTGTGGCGCTGCGAGGAGCAACCTGAGCCGGTATTCTCCGACATCCTGGAGCTCGATCTCGCCGACGTCGAGCCTTCCCTTGCCGGCCCCATGCGCCCCATGGACAGGGTGAAGCTGAAGGAGGTGCGCGCCTCGTTCCGAAAGCAGCTGATCACCCTCAGGCAGCACGATGCCGCCCGGGTCGACAAGGAGACCTTGAACCGCTGGCTGGGCGAGGGGGGTTCCCCGGTCACCGTCACCCCCGAGCTCATGGAGCACGCCGACAAGACGCTGGGCCCCCTAGGGGAATGCGTCTCGGTGCGGCAGCCCGACGGCACAGCCTACAAGCTCTGCCACGGGTCCGTCGTCATAGCCGCCATAACAAGCTGCACCAACACGTCAAACCCTTCCGTGATGATCGGGGCCGGGCTTCTGGCCAGAAACGCGGTGCGGCGGGGGCTGCAGGTGAGACCATGGGTGAAGACGAGCCTCGCTCCCGGCTCCAAGGTGGTGACGGATTACCTGGCTGCCGCCGGGCTCACCCCTTACCTGGACGCGCTTCGCTTCCACCTGGTCGGGTACGGCTGCACCACCTGCATAGGGAACAGCGGGCCACTTGCCGAGCATATCGCCAGGGCCGTGGTGGAGGGAGATCTCGCCGTCGCCGCCGTCCTGTCCGGCAACCGCAACTTCGAGGGGCGCATCAACAGCCATGTCCGGGCCAACTACCTCGCCTCCCCGCCGCTGGTGGTCGCCTATGCGCTGGCGGGCAACATCAACATCGACCTGACCCGCGACCCGCTCGGCATGGACCCCAACGGCGAGCCCGTCTACCTGAAGGACATCTGGCCGGACGACCAGGAGGTGTCCCGGCTGGTGCGAAGCTGCGTTCACGCCGACTCCTTCGCCGGCAACTACGCCGACGTCTTCAAGGGAGACGAGCAGTGGAACGGGCTCAAAGTGCCGCAGGGAGAGCTTTACCAGTGGCAAAAGGGCTCCTCCTACATCAAGGAACCCCCCTTTTTCACCGACCTCCCTGCCCGTCCCGAGCCGGTGCCCGACATCAAGGGGGCGCGGGTCCTGGCCCTTCTGGGAGACTCCATCACCACCGACCACATCTCCCCGGCCGGATCGATCGGCAAGGAGACGCCGGCGGGGCGTTATCTGGTCTCGCTCGGCATCCACCCCAAGGATTTCAACTCCTACGGCGCGCGGCGCGGAAACCATGAGGTCATGGTGCGCGGCACCTTCGCCAATACCCGGATCAGGAACCAGCTTGTCCCCGGGGTGGAGGGGGGTGTCACCAGGTGCTTCGCGCAGGGGGGAGGCGAAGGGGAGCAGATGTCCATCTTCGCTGCCGCAGAAAAGTATCGCGGCGGCGGCACGCCCCTGCTGGTCATCGCCGGCAAGGAGTACGGCACAGGCTCCTCGCGGGACTGGGCGGCCAAGGGGACCAAGCTGCTCGGGGTGCGGGCCGTGATCGCCGAGAGCTTCGAGAGGATCCACCGCTCCAACCTGGTCGGCATGGGGATACTGCCGCTGCAGTTCCTGCCGGGGCAGAACTACGGCAGCATCGGGCTGGACGGCACGGAGAGCTTCGAGCTGGAGGGGTTGGATGCGCTGGTGCCGGGACAGAACCTAGCGGTGAACTACACCGGGGTCGACGCATCTGCGGGAAGTTTTACCGTGCTGGTGCGCATCGACACCTCCAACGAGCTCGATTACTACCGCCACGGCGGGATCCTGGCGTTCGTGTTGCGGCAGTTCCTGAAGTAGCGGCATCTTCATCTGTAGGAGCGGCATTCCTGCCGCGATCCGGCACGGGTCCATCGCGGCAGGAATGCCGCTCCTACCGTACCTTTACCCGCCCGGCAGGCTCCCGCCGTTTGTGCTGCGGCAGTTCCTGACGTAGCGGCATCTTCATCTGTGGGAGCGGCATTCCTGCCGCGATTCGGCTGGGCCCGTCGCGGCAGGAATGCCGCTCCCACATCCGTTTCTCCCTCATCACGCTCCCGCCTCAAATTCCCTCTTGACCTTGATACCCCCTGGGGGTATCCTGACCCTCGTCGCATACCCCCACCGGGTATTTCCGAAGCAGGGAGAAAACGATGAGCGCCATCCCGAAAAGCAAGATGACCACGCGCGTAAAGCGCATCGCCGGCCAGGTAGCCGGCATCGAACGGATGCTCGAGGAGAAGCGCTACTGCGTCGACATCCTGAACCAGATCTCTGCCGTGCGCTCGGCCCTCGATGCGCTGGGAGTCGAGCTCCTCTCCAGCCATCTTGAGAACTGCGTGCTGGGCCATGGGGGCGACACCGCCCACGAGGAGTCCAAGCCGATGTCGCAACAGCAACTGCTGGATGAGGTGAAAACCGCGCTGTCGCGTTTTTTGAAGTAGCAATTGAGAAAGGAGAGAGCGATGTCGGAAAAAACGGTCTTACGTGACCCTGTCTGCGGCATGGAGCTGCCGGAGTCGGCCCCTTTGAGCGCCGATCACGCAGGTATTACCTACAAATTCTGCTCCACCGGCTGCAAGAAGAAGTTCGAGGCGGACCCGGACGGCTGCCTTGGCGCGAAGGCGCCCTCCAAGGCCGGACCGGCCGCAGCCGGAACCGTCGAACAGTGCGAGATGCCGCTTCTCGGCATGAGTTGCGCGGGTTGTGCCGGACGCATCGAAAAAACCCTGTCCGCCTCGCCGGGGGTCGTCACTGCAGCCGTCAACTTCGCGACCACGCGCGCCACGGTCAAATTCGACCCGCAGGTCACCGATCCGCAGTCGCTGCGCAAGGTGGTCCGGGACATGGGGTACGACGTGATCGAATCGTCGACGGGGGAGGGGGGGGACGAGGCGGGGATGCTCGAGGCCCAGTCGCAGGTGCATGAGGCCCAGTACCGGCGCAACCGGGTGAAGTTCCTCGCCGCCCTCTCCCTCACGCTCCCCATCGCCGTCCTTGCCATGGCCGGCCACGTCGTCCCTTCCCTGGCAGATCGGCTCGACTTCCCGGGGCGCGCCTGGGTCGAGCTTGCGCTGACTACGCCGGTGCTCTTCTGGGCCGGGCGCGAATTCTTCACCGGGGCCTGGGCCGCCGCCAGGCATCGGGTCGCGGACATGAACACGCTGGTGGCCCTCGGCACCTTGTCGGCCTACCTCTTCAGCCTGGCGGCAACCCTCTTCCCGCAGTGGCTCACGGCCGGGACTCCCGGCAGCGGCGACGCCGGACACATGGCTGCACCGGTCGGGGTCTACTACGAGGTGGCCGCCATCATCGTCACGCTCATCCTGATGGGACGCCTGCTCGAGGCCCGGGCCCGCTCTAAGACCAGCGGCGCCATCCATGCCCTGATAGGGCTGCAGCCGAAGCTTGCGCGGGTGCTTCGCGACGGCCGCGAGCAGGATATCCCGATAGGAGAGGTGCAGCTGGGCGACAACATACTGGTGCGGCCGGGCGAGAAGGTGCCGGTGGACGGCGAGGTGATCGAGGGTGCGTCCTCTGTCGACGAGAGCATGCTGACCGGAGAGCCGTTGCCGGTTCAGAAGAAGACAGGCGACACCGTCATCGGCGCGACCTTCAACAAGACCGGTTCCTTCAGGATGCGCGCCACCAGGATCGGCAAGGACACGGTCCTGCAGCAGATCGTCAGGCTGGTGCAGCAGGCCCAGGGGAGCAAGGCCCCCATCCAGCGCATGGCCGACCTCATCGCGAGCTACTTCGTTCCGGTGGTCATCTCCCTCGCCATCGCAACCTTCGTGGTCTGGTTCGACATCTCGCCGCCGGACACGCGCCTCAACATGGCGGTGCTCACCTTCGTCTCGGTGCTGATCATCGCCTGCCCGTGCGCCCTGGGGCTTGCCACGCCGACCGCCATCATGGTGGGCACCGGCCGCGGTGCCCAGAGCGGAATCCTGATCAAGGGGGGCGAGGCACTGGAAACCGCCCACAAGCTGACCACCGTCGTGCTCGACAAGACCGGCACCATCACCCGCGGAGTCCCCTCGGTGACCGACATAGAGGCGGTCGGGATCGATCGGGACAGGCTGTTGCAACTGGCGGCCGCCGCCGAGGAGGGGAGCGAGCATCCGCTTGGCGAGGCCGTGGTTCGCTCCGCCGACGAGAGGGGGTTGCCGCGCCTTGCTGCCCGCGATTTCAACGCCATTCCCGGTCACGGCATCGAGGCCCTGGTCGAGGAGAAGAAGGTGGTCATCGGCACTGCGCTGCTGCTGCGAAACCTGGGGCTCGATACCGACCCCGCCGGGGCCCACCGTCTGGCTGATCAGGGCAAGACGCCGATATTCGTTGCCATAGACGGCGCCTTTGCCGGGATCATCGCCATATCCGACCCGATCAAGGAAGGTTCGGCGGCCGCCGTGAAGAGGCTGCACGACCTGGGTCTCGAGGTGATCATGCTGACCGGCGACAACAGCCGCACGGCGAACTCGATCGCCCGCCAGGTCGGCGTCGACCGGGTGGTCGCCGAAGTGTTGCCCGACGCGAAAGGCGAGGAGATCAGGAAACTGCAGGCTCAGGGGAAGGTGGTGGCCATGGTGGGCGACGGCATCAACGACGCTCCGGCGCTGGCCCAGGCCGATGTCGGCATCGCCATGGGGAGCGGGACCGACGTGGCCATCGAGGCGGCCGACATCACCCTGGTGCGCGGCGACCTGAACGGGGTGATCTCCAGCATCGCCCTCTCCAGGGCGACCATCGCCAACATCAAGCAGAACCTGTTCTTCGCCTTCTTCTACAACGTCCTGGGGATACCCGTCGCGGCAGGGCTGCTTTATCCGCTGACCGGCTGGCTCTTGAGCCCGATCATCGCATCGCTTGCCATGGCGCTCTCCTCGGTGAGCGTCGTCACCAACGCCCTGCGCCTGCGCGGGTTCACCGTGGAAAGGAGTTAAGACATGGATCTGGCCCAGATAATCGTGACCGTCTCCGGGGGCGCGCTGATCGCGCTCACGCTCTGGTTCTTTTTCGGCAAAAAAGTTGACAAGAAAAGCGTTGCCGGCGGGGCTGGCTACGCCTGCCCCATGCACCCCTGGATCACCAGCCACGACCCGGCCGCCGATTGTTCCATCTGCGGGATGAAGCTGGTGAGAAGCGACGAGGGGGGCGGTTGACGCTACAGGTTTGTCGAATATTCCCCAGACGGCGTCGAATATTCCCCCGGGCACGGCGCCTTCCTTGCCGCGGCCGGAAGAAAACGGCAGACGAATCGGCGGCTTCCAGGATCTGCCCGGTTTGGCACGACACTTGATAGGACAGTTGCTCGTAGTCGTTGATAGAAGGAGGTGCTGCGGGGCTGACTGGGCGGCTCCGCGGCATCTCCCTCGCCGGCTTCTGAGCCAATGATCGCGGCAGGAATGCCGCTCCTACAGGCGCCCCCCGCCGGAATGCGAGGGGGCGATCTCTAACTCCTAAAGCTTTATGGAGAACCGATGAAACTGCACACGATCTCGATCAACAACCTGAAACGCCGCAAGGCAAAGATGGCCTTTCTCACCATCGGTCTCATGGTGGGCATTGCCACCATCGTCACCCTGGTGACCCTGACCAGTTCCATGTCCACCGACATCGAGCAGAAGATGGACGAGTTCGGCGCCAACATCCTGATCACCCCGCAAAGCAACGGCCTCGCCATGAACTACGGCGGCATCAGCCTGGGCGGCGTGACCTTCGACCAGCGCGAGATCAGGCAGGAGGACCTGGAAAAGATCAAGACCATCAAGAACCACGCGAACATCTCGGCCGTCTCCCCGAAGGTGATCGGCGGTATCAAGATCGGCACCCACGATGTGCTGCTGGTCGGCGTCGACTTCGCCAGCGAGCTGAAGATGAAGCAGTGGTGGCAGATCTTCGGAGACGCGCCCAAGGGGGAGAACGAGATCCTCCTGGGAAGCGACGCCTCCATCGTGCTCAACGCGAGCTCCGGCGACACGCTGGAGATGAAGGGGGAAACCTTCAAGGTGGCAGGCGTGCTGGACCAGACCGGATCCCAGGACGACGCCCTCGTGTTTGCCGCTCTCCCGAAGGCCCAGAAGCTGCTCGGCAAGGAAGGGAAGATCACCATGGCCGAGGTCGCGGCCCTCTGCTCCGGCTGCCCCATCAGCGACATGGTGACCCAGATTGCCGAGAAGCTGCACGACAGCAAGGTCTCGGCCATACAGCAGGTGGTGGAGGGGCGGCTGAAGGCGCTGGACCAGTTCAAGCGCTTCTCTTACGCCATGGCGGGGGTGGTCGTCTTCATCGGCTCGCTGATCGTTTTCGTCACCATGATGGGGAGCGTCAACGAGCGCACTACCGAGATCGGCGTGTTCCGCGCCATAGGCTTCCGCAAAAGCCACATCATGCGCATCATCCTGCTGGAAGCGGCGCTGGTCAGCCTGCTGGCCGGGGCGCTCGGCTATGCCGCTGGCATGGGCGTGGCCAAGGTGGCGCTCCCGTTCATGGCTGAGAGCAAGAACGCGGCCCTGATCTGGGACCCGACCGTCGCCTTCGGCTCGATCGGGCTGGCTGTTCTGCTTGGCCTTCTCGCCAGCCTCTACCCTGCGCTGCATGCCAGCAAGATGGACCCGACCGAAGCCCTGCGGGCACTTTAGACGAGGAATTTATGGCCATCATAGAAATCAAGAACGTGAAGAAGCAGTACCAGACAGGCTCGGACGTGGTCGAGGCGCTGCGCGGCGTCGACATCAGCATAGAGGCGGGCGAGTTCATCACCATCATGGGGCAATCGGGCTCCGGCAAGAGCACGCTCCTCTCGGTGCTGGGGGGGATGAACCACCCGACCAGCGGCGAGGTGGAGATGGCCGGGGTGAAGCTGTACCAGCTGGGGAGCGAGAAGCTGGCTGATTTCCGTGCACAGAAGCTGGGCTTCGTGTTCCAGTCCTTTCACCTGATCCCTTACCTGACCGCGCTGGAAAACGTGATGCTGCCCCTTGCCATAGTCAAGATGACCACGGCCGCCAAGCGGGAGGCCGCCCGGCAGGCGCTGGAGCGGGTCGGCCTTGGGGGGAAGAAGGACCGCCTCCCCAACCAGCTCTCCGGCGGCGAGCAGGAGCGCGTCGCCATAGCGAGGGCTATCGTCAACAACCCGCACATCCTTTTGGCGGACGAGCCTACCGGCAACCTGGACTCGAAGACCAGCGAGGAGGTCATGGCGCTGTTCCGTCAGCTGAACGAAGCTGGCCAGACGGTGGTCATGGTCACGCACAACCCGGAAAACGGCGCCTACTCGGACAGGACCATCCACCTGAAGGACGGCTTGGTTAGCGCCTAGCCGCACGGGAGGCGAACGATGGCGAAACGGCCTGGTGCCCCGCAGGCCGTGGATGCCGGCAGAATCGAAAAGGGAAGCACCGGCAATCGCGGCAGGAATGCCGCTCCTACAGGGAGGACGCTTTGACGGGCGCTCGCGCATCGAACTGGTGACTTGACCTGTCACACGCTTCCCGGCAATCGCGGCAGGAATGCCGCTCCTACAGTATCTGTTCCATTTGCCTTTGAAGTTCCATTTGCCTATGAAGTTCGATTCTCTCTGCGCTCTCTGCGTACTCTGCGGTAGACGAAGATCCACAAAAAAGAATCTGAAGGACACAAGATATTGGTTGTGTCCTTCAGATTTTTGCTTTTGTGACGAAGATATCTGTCAATGGCTGCGTCACTTGCCGCAACGTGTATAATATTCGACTGTTAGTGCCGAATATCCTTCTTTCTTGTCCTGTCGCCAAGACAAAGTACCTGAAACACCGTTGGTTGCGAATCGGGCACGAAACGTGTAAGACCATAGCCGCACCTATTGCCAAGTCTCTGGAGTCACCATGAAATACCGGCTTTTGTCGCTCTACCTGTTGCTCACCGTCCTTGCATCGGTCCAGGCCGTCCATGCCGAACCCGCGACTTCGTCCCCGGAAAGCCTTGCACAGCTGGTCGATACCGCCCTTGCCGACAACCCTGAGTTGAAGTCGTCCACCGCACGCTGGGAGATGTACCGCAACCGCGTGAAGCAGGCCGGCGCGCTGGAAGACCCCATGCTGATGCTGAAGATCCAGAACGCACTGATCAAGGACCCGCTCAGCTTTACCGCCGACAGCATGACCCAGAAGGTGATCGGCATCAGTCAGCAGCTCCCCTTCAGCGGGAAGAGGCAGCTCAGAGAGGAAATCGCCGCCAAGGAGGCCGAGACCTACCGCTGGAGCCTCGAGGAGCGCAAGCTGGAACTGGCCCGGATGGTGAAAGAGAGCTACTACCAGATCTTCTTCACCGACAAATCGCTCGGCATCCTTGAGAAAAACATCAGGATACTCGACGACTTCATCGCGCTGGCTCAAACCAAGTACTCGGTCGGCCAGGGTGCGCAGCAGGACATCTACAAGGCGTTACTGGAGCGCTCGCGCATGCTGGACATGAAGATCTCCCTTGAACAGCAGCGCAGAAGCCTCGAGGTGACGCTCAATTCCCTGTTGAACCGCCCCCAGACCACCAGGGTAGGCACAGTACCCGACTTCAAGCTGACCCCTCTGGCCCTGACCGCAGAGCAACTCAGGGACATCGCAAAGGAGAACCGCCCGATGCTCAGAAGCATCCAGGCGCAGATAGAGAAGGGAAGGGCGGGACACCTGCTGGCGCAAAAGGAATATTACCCGGATTTCAACGTCTCCTTCGAGTACATGCAGCGCCAGCGCGCCATGGGAAGCGACGGTTCCGACATGTATTCGCTGGGGGTGACCTTCAACCTCCCCGTACAGAAGATGCGGCGCCAGGCGATGCTGGCCGAGTCCTCATCCGAGGTGAACATGGCCGATGCCGAGCTGGACGGCGTCTGGAACACCATCAATTCGGGGATCAACGACCTGCTGGCCCAACTGGAGCGGCGCAGGAAGCTGATCGACCTCTACAGCACCGGGATCATCCCGCAGGCCGAGCAGTCGCTGGAGTCGGCGGTCATCGGGTACCGGGTGAACAAGGTCGATTTCCTGACCCTGCTCGACAACCGCGTCATCCTTTTCAACTACGAGCGGGAATACTACGACTCCATGGCCGATTACCAGATGAAGCTCGCCCAGCTGGAAGCGCTCATCGGTGACGAGTTGCAGTAGCAGTGCGAACCGGCCTGCCCCTGCTGCACAAACTGAAATTTAATTCCACCCGCGAGGTATGACAATGAAACGAAGCATGAAGGTTGCAATCCCCATAGTTCTGGTCCTGGTAGCGGCAGCCGCAGGAGGATATTACCTGTGGCAGCAAAAGCACGAGCCTACCGGGGCGGATAAGAGCGCCAAGGCGGAGGTCGTGCAGTACACCTGCGCCATGCATCCCTTCATCCTCAAGGACAAGCCGGGGACCTGCCCGATCTGCGGGATGCAACTGATCAAGAAGGTGGAGGGGACCCAGGCGACTGCCGAGGAGCAGAAGATGCTGGGACACGTCTCGCTGTCGCCGACCCAGGCGGTCATGGCAAACGTCGCCACGGTGGTGGCCGATTTCGCCCCCCTTGCCAAGGAGATCAACGCGACCGGCATCGTGCAGTACGACCAGTCCAGGCAGGCCAAGGTGACGGCCTGGGTGGCGGGGCGCATCGACAAGCTGAACGTGAACACGGTAGGCGCCTACGTGTCCAAGGGGAGGCCGGTTGCCGAGATATACTCCCCCGATCTCGTCGCGGCTCAGCAGGAGTACCTGCTCGCCCTGAAGAGCCGCGAGCAGTTCCAGAAGT
>Ga0209317_1002052_pt1 | contig 15418 bp, 2 predicted proteins | sample RifGroB2_FD_183994 | JGI IMG/M metagenome (GOLD analysis project Ga0209317, IMG submission 183994) | Soil microbial communities from Rifle, Colorado, USA - Groundwater B2 (SPAdes) (version 2) | ecosystem: Environmental > Terrestrial > Soil > Unclassified | place: Rifle, Colorado | collected... | reverse complement strand
CAGGTTGCGCGCCCTTGAGCGTTCCGCCACCGCAAAGGCCTCGTCATCGCGCCCGAGATCCACCAGGAGTCCGACCAGCCCGGTATAGACATCCATCTTGTCCGCCAGAAAGCCGTCCTTCAACTGGTCCAGACGGATCTCGGCGCGCAACCCCTCCACGGTGTCGAGCGCCTGCCGGTACGCCTCCACGGCGGGGAGGCTCTTGCCCGCCCCCTGCTGCAGCCGCGCCAAGCCGAGCAGGGCGCGCCAGCGCACCTCCCGAAGGAGCATGGCGTCGGCAAGCTCCAGGGCCTTTCGGTAACTCTCCTCGGCCGGCGCAACCATCCGGCCGCGCGACTGCGCATCCCCAAGCGCCAGGGAGATCTTGGCCTGGTTCACCTTGTCGCCGATCGACTCGGCCAGCCCCGCCGCCTCGGTCAACAGCTTGAGCGCGCCGCCCGCGTCCCCCATCTTCAGGCGGGTCTGCCCCAGGTTGCGCAGGTCATAGGCGATGGCCCAGCGGGAGCCCAAGGCGCGGTCGATGGCCAGCGCCTTACCCAGGGTCTCCAGGGCTCCCGGGTAGTCCCCCGATTCGCGCTGCACCAGGCCGATGTTGTTCAAGGTCGTGGCGCTCTCGTCACGCCTCACCTCCAGCTTCTCCGCCTTTGACAATGCCTCCTTCAGTTCCAGGAGGGCGCGCCTGTTGTCCCCCAGGGTCCACCAGATCAGGCCGCCGGTGTTCTTGGCCATCACCTGCTCAAGGGGCCAGTTCTCCTTGACGGCCGCCTTTTCCACCTGCTCGCGCAGATCGAACGCCTCCTGGTAGCGCCCCTGGAACCAGGCGTTGTTCCCCTGCTCCAGCACGATCCTCATGCGGGTCCCGGGATCCGCGCTCCCCACCCTGGCGAGCGCCTCGCGATACACCCCGTCCGCGACCGGGAAGTTCCCCAGGAGGCGCTGGCAGCGCCCCCGGCCCAGCATCGCCTCCGCCTCCAGCGCGGCGCTGCCGTTTCTGGCGTAAAGCTCCTGCGCCTTGGCATAGTAGCGCTCGGCCACGGCGAACTGGTTCAGGCGCAGGTCGAAGATGCGCCCGAGATTGCGGTACTGGTCGGCAAGCGAGATCTCGTCCTTCAGCTTGGCGCGCAGCCCCGCCGCCTCCTCGAAGAGCGAACGCGCGGCGGGGTAATCGACCGCGTTCTCCATCACCATGCCGAAATCGGCCAGGGCGGAGGCCTGATCCTTCGTCAGTCCCAGCTCCGCGAAGATCTCCACCCCCTCCTTCAGCGAAACGGTCGCCGCCTTGAACTGCTCCAGACGCCCCTGCAAAAGCCCGAGCCGGAACAGGGCATCGGCATGCTCGGCGGAGTACGGCTTTTCCTTCGCCATCCTCTTGGCCAAGGCGTCGGCATGCCCCACGGCACGCTCCGTCAGGCCGGCGCCGAAAGCGCTTTCCCTGGCATGGCGGTGCAGTGCGGCGGCGTGCTTGGAGAGCTCGGGGCTCGCCGCAGCGATGACCAGGGCGTTGTCGAAAAGCGCCAGGGCCTGGGGGTAACGCCCCTCGTTGTGCGCCTTCACGCCGCTTTTCACGTATTCGGCGAACTGCTTCCCGGCGAGCCTGGCGCTCTCGGCGGCATCCGCCCCCCAGTCGCCGATGAGCAGCCACAGCCGGCCGGCAGGGAGCCGCTCGCGCGCCGAGGCGAGCGACTGGTCGGCATAGGCCGTAACGAACGGGGCCAGCTCTCCTGTCCCCTCGTCCGCCACCAGCAGGCTCGGCACCCCCAGAAGGTTAGCGAGATGTCCCAGGTAGTAGGCCTGCTGCAGCCCTCCGCTCGGGGCCAATAGCAGCGAGACCGATTCGCCCTGCGCCAGGGAGACCAACTCATGCCTTCCCCCTGCGGCATCCTCCCAAAGCGCCAGGAGCGCCCCCCCCTCACCCGGCCGGTTCGGGACTGCCGGCAGGAGCCCCGCCGCGCCGGGGAGCGCCAGGGTATGGGCGTCCGGCAGACGTGCCGGCCACGACTGGACGGGAAGCTTGACGAAGGGGGAGAGCGCGGGCCACCAGCCGAAGGGGTCGAGCACCTGGGTGCGCAGCGGCTTGCGCTGTTCCACGCAGCGGAGCAACTGGCTCGCGCTGACCCCCCAGGTCAGCACCTTTGCCGACGCAAAGCTCCCCGGCTCCTCGTACACGGCGACGGCGGCCGGGTTGTCGGCCAGTCTGGCGGCTACGCTTTGGCGCTCCAGGACCTCGGCGCCGATGCCGGCCTTTCCCCCCACGGTGAAGAGGAGAAAACGGTCCCCGGAGAGCGGGGTCAGGCGGAGCATGGTCCGGCCCGAAAGCCGCTCCATGACGTCGATCGCCTCGACCGGCTGCGGGGTCAAGAGGGAGCAGAACCTCCCCCCTTTCCCTGCCCCGCACTCCTTCTTGAAGCGGCCCGAGATCGACTCGAAGCGCTCCCGCTCCTCCTTGCCGCCATCGGCGGCAACCGATGCCGAGGCGGCCAGCCGCAGCACCCCCGTGCCAGCCAGGGCGTAAAAGGGCGGCAGCAGTTCCAGCTCCTTGCCAAGCAGCGCGTCCAGAACTGCCTGCTCCTGCTGCAGGCGGAGCTGGAGATATGCCGCTCCCCCTTGCGGCGCGGGCTCGGCCAGTTCCCCCCGGACCCGGTCCGACTCCGCCAGACGGGGTGAGGCGGCACGCAGCACTGCCAGGGTGGCCGGGTCGCCCAGTCCCAGGAGGCTTCTTGCCAGGATCTGGACCCGCTCCAATTCGCTCAGGCGCTCAAGAAGCGCAAAGGCCTGCTCGGGGTCCTTTTGGGCCAGCGCCTCCAGACGGGGCGAGAAGCGCTCCATCAACTCCCCGCGATGCAGGTCGTAGGCGGTCGGCGCCAGACGGTCCAAAAGCGCCAGGGCCTCGTCGAACCTCCCCAGCCCCGTAAGGGCGCGCCAGGCCAGCGCGTCGCTCGCCGTGCCGCGCGCCTCGGTAAGCGCCGCCGCATACCCCGCTTCGGCGGCCTCGGGAAGTCCCAGCGAGGAGAGGAGCGCCGCGCGATTGAGCCTTGCCGCCAGCCTGGACCGGACGGCGCTGCGCTCCTCGGCCGTCCTGCCCGCTGGGAGCGGGAGCGAAATGGCCCGATCCCCATGGGCGATGGCGCGGTAAAGCAGGGCCTGCCGGCTGCCGTCCCCGGGGAGCGCTCCCGCCAGGCGGGCCAGGATGACTCCGACATCGTTATGATAGCGGGCCAGGGAGTCGGGCGGCAGGGTCTGCCGGTACGACTGGACCAGCGCAGAGGCGCGGGCCTCGTATTTGAGGAATTCGGCGACCCGGGCCGGGCCGGAGTCGGCGGGGAGCAGCCCGCCCCAGTTGACCAGGTTCAGCATGGCACCGACCGCGTTCCCCCCCCTGACCGAGAGGAGGGTGGCATCCCGGAATCCCGAGGCCGCCGCACGATGGTCACCCCGGACAAAATCGAGATGGGCGCTTCTATGGGTCAGGAGCCCCACCCCGAAAAGATCTCCTTCCGCGATCCCCTCAACCTGCTTCGGGTAGCGCTCCAGAAGCTTCTTGAAGATCATGCCTGAGCCGGCAGCATCGCCAAGATCGGCCGATATCCTGGCGCTGAAGGTCTCGGCAAGACGGCGTTCCTGTTCGGGAGTGAATCCGAAGGCAGCCTCGGTTGCCCCCCCCTTGTCCAGCGCAATGCTGGCCGCGACGCTGAGCAGGGCGCCGCCGACCCGTTTCGGTGCGGCTTTTTGCTGCGGGGGATACTTGTCGATCAGGGAAAGCACCTCCCGGAAACCGTCCCGGGCGGCCAGGAGCAGCCTTCGCCTGTCAGCCCCGGAGGCGTGCTCCGCCTCGCGGTAGGCGGCGATGCTCGCCGAGCGCCGGTTGGCCGCCAGGTTGCCGGTGCGCCCCAGGTCGCGGTTCAGCTGGAATGCCGTGTCGAAATGCCGCCGCGACAGGGCGAACCGGTCCGCGTCCAGGTAGGCGAGCCCCAGACGGTCGTGGATCTCCGCCCCGGTCTCCGCCAGCCTCGGCACGGTGTCCAGCTCCCGCTCCACCTCGGCCAGCATCGCCTGCAGCTCCACCCCGTGCCTCCCCCCCTGCTCCGGGTTCCATCCGGCGGCCGAGCCGAGCAGCCTGCGCTCGCGCTCCAAGAGGCGCCGCAGGGCGGTATCGAAGCCCTGCCAGGCGGCCGACGGCGGCGGATCGATCCGCTGCGCCCCCAGAACTTCCAGTTCCGCGTTTATCGCCTGCTGCTCGCGCAAGGCCTTCCCCTGCGGGGCGCTCTGCCGCTCTCCCGCGAAGAGCCGCTCCATGACGCGCCGGTTCAGGCGGCCGAACTGCTCCAGCGGCCGGGCGGTGTCGAGGCGGGCCTCGTTCAGCTTGAGCGCCCTGGCGTACCCGGAGATCGCCGCCTCCTTCTCGTGCATCTGGAAGGCAACGGCCCCGTAGCGCTGCTGGAACAGGAGTTCGGTGTCGGGGTTGTCGAAGGGGAGACCCGAGGCGAGCCTCAGGCTGTAATGGCTCCAGGCCATGGAGTTCCTACCCAAAAGAAAAGCGATGTTGCCGATGTTCAGATCGAGGTTTGCGCCGTTCTCGGGGTGCTCCTGGGGCCGGTTCAAAAGCTTGGCGCGCCGGTAGAGATTGAGCGCCCGCTCCAGCCCCCCCCGCTCCCCGTGGAGCGTCTCGGAGATCTCGGCGATGTAGCCCCGGGTCTGGAAGGGATACTCCGACGCGGGGTTCCGCTCAGCGGCGCGGGCAACCAGGCGATCGCCCTCTTCCAGCGCGGCCTTGCCGGGGAGGTAGGTCTGGCAAAGGCCGGCGGCGTAGAGCAGCACCGGATCATCGGGATAGCTTTTCAGCATGTTGCGGTACAGGGCGAGCAGTTCGGCGGCCTGCCCCTGGGCGGCGACCGACTTGATGTAGCCTCGGTGCGCCTCAAGGCTTTGCCCCTCATAACGGATCAGGTCGAGGAAGGCGGAACGCGCGGCGGACAGCTCGCCCAGCCGGAACAGGCTCTCCCCCGCGGCGAGGCTCTTCCTGATATAGGCGGCGCGTGCCAGCTGATAAAGAGGGGCGTCTTCGGGGTGCTGCGTCATCTCCTTTTCATAGAGAGCGGTCGCCTCGGCGAAACGCTCCTCACGGTACAGGATCTCGGCCAGGGCGAAGCGGGCGGCGGCGGTCGGGGTCGCCACCGGCGGGAACTGCTCCAGCACGGTGCGGTAGGCGTCCTTGGCCCGGACCCAGTCGTCCCCCCGGTAGGCGAGGTCGCCGATCCGGTTCCAGGCCCCCATGGAGAGACGGGGGAGCGCGATGCGGTACCGCTCGGCCAGGGCCGCCAGGCGAAGCGGCGCGTCGCCGCTTTTCGAAGTGAGCTGCTCCAGGATCTCACCGATGGCCGCCTCGGCCCATTGCTCCTGCCGGTCGAATTTCCGGGCGACCTCGACCAGCGCCGCCAAGGCCCCCTCACCTCCTTCGATGCGCGCGAGGAGCGCCGCGCGGCGGTAGGCGGCCTCGGCCAGCAGCGCCCGGTCGATCCCCGCATCGGCGGCGGACTTCTCATAGAGGGCGATGGCCGCCAACTGGTCCTCGGCGCCGGAGCCGAATTCCGCCAAGAGGCGCGCCCCGTCTATCAGGGCCCTGGCTGACGCGTTGCGCCCCTTGCCGCTGGCGGCGCGGACCATCTCCTCCCTCGCCTCGGCGACCACCGTCTTGCGGCGTCCCGCCACCACGACCTCTTCGCAGCGGCGCGCCCCCTGCAGACGGAGCCGCGCGATGCCAGCCAGGGCCGACTCTTCGGGGAAGTGGGCGTAACGAAGGGCCGTCTCGGCATACCTCTCCTCGGCCCGTCCGCTGTCGCCCGCCTGCTCCATCAGGCCGGCCAGGGCCAGACCTGCCAGCGCCCCTTCCCGGGTCGGGGCCTGCTCGCGGGCCAGCACCCTCAGGCAGGCAAGACGCGCCAGCGCCGGGTCGAAGGGCTGGCGCTCCAGGATCAGGCGCGCCAGTCGCCACTGCCCCGCCAGGTCGGCCTGATCCGGCAGTTCTCCCGAGGCAGGCAGGGAGAGCAGCTCCCCGCCACCCGCCTGTCCAGCGATGAAGAGCACCTGGTCGCCGGCGGCCAGAGGCGCCACGGTCGACAGCAGGCCGGAGGTCAGGGGGAACGCGGCGGGGAGACCGTCGGCCCCCTTGCGCTCCAGCTGCAACCTGAAGATGGTCCCGCCGTCCGGGCCGGTGACGGAGTCCCCCGCGGGGGGAGCGAAGCGGGTGAAGAGCAGCGTCTCCCCGTCCTGCCAGACCGGGTAGAGATCCCTCTCGGGACCCGAGGTGAGCTGCAGCAGGCGGCTCGTCTTCCGGTCCCAGAGCCAGAGGTCCCCGCCGGGATCCTTGCTGCGCGAAACGAAGGCGATCCGCCCGCCATCGGGCGCGGCAACGGCGAAGGCGGCGTCGATGCCGATCGGCAGCGGCTCACCCCGCCCCCCCGGCAGGTCGAGCCGTACGATCTCGCGGCGCCCGGCCCCGGGCAACTGGCGCTGATAGAGCAGGTAGCCCCCTTCGGCCGAGAAGGACGGCGCGTCATCCCCGGCATCGTTGCCGGTGAGGCGGCGCGGCGCGGCATCGGGCCTCGCCAGGTCCAGGAGCCAGATATCCCCCTTCAGATCATCCCTGGCGTCGGCAAAGGCGAGCAGCGTCCCCCCGCCGTTGAAGGCCGGCGCCGAGATGCGCACCGGGCTGGCGCGCAGGAGGCGTGGAAGTTCCTGCGCGCGGCCGGCAGGATGCAGCCAGAGTTCGTACCCCGCATCCCCCTTTTCCACCGTGGCGATCAGCCTGCCGTCGAGGGACCTGGCGGCGTAAAGGACCGAACGGGGGGTGTAGACCGCGGGCCTTTGGGCAGACTCCGGGCGGGAGCGCGGCGCCGGTCGCGGCGCAGCCGGGGCAAGCAGCTCATCGCCAAGCGGCGCCGCGCCGACCGCCGTGACACCGGCCAATAGCGCCGCAAGGGCGAGCAGCAGGGCCAGCTTCCCCGTTACGGCATTCATTGCGTTACCCACCGTCCGTCATCCTCCTGCACCCTGCTGCCGGGGGCGCTGTTTTGGCGGTTGATGCGGGCGAATACCTTCCGGATGGCGGGGAGGTCCTGCGCCGTGAAGTTCTCGTTGGTCTGCACCACCCGCAGCATCAGGATCTCCCGGGAGCGGTTCACCTCGGAGACCACCTGGCGGAACTCCCCGTCGCCCAGGCGAGCGGCGAAACCCTTCAGGTCGGCCGGGAGCTTTTCCGGCAGGTCCCGGGAGAAGGGGGTCAGTGTCCCGTCCCGGTTCTCGCCGACCCAGCCGAGCCGCTTCAGGGCATCGATGTCGTCGGCATGAAAGGCAAGATTCTCCAGCGCCTGCGCTGCCTCCTTGTGTTCGGGGGAGTGTCTGGCGGGAGCGTCGAGCTTTCCGGTCGGGGAGACGCCGCGCACCGAAGCGACCAGCAGGACATCCTCGCTAAGGGCGTTGTAGGTCCCCAGCACCTGGTTTTCCAGCGCGCTCCTTTCGCTGACCACATTGACGTCGACCTTCGCCAGGGTGCATCCCGAAAAGAGCAGGGCGACCAGCGCCGCTGCTGCAACCGAAAGACCGCCCGGGCTCCGGCGACTCCCGCTCCCCCCCGATCCGGGGGAGCAGCCGGGCCGGGAGGTATTTAAGAGTACTCGCTTAGTTCGCATTGGTCCTCCTTTTCAGGGACAGTCCACCCTTTTTCCCGATGACGAGGGTGTCGGACCGTACCAGGTCCAGCAGCACCCTCGACGAGGTTATCGCGGCGGCCACCCGCGCCAGCTCGTTGCGGATCGGCAGCTCGGAAAGGCGCAAGCGCTCTATTTTCGGGATATCGACCCCCACGCCCTTTACCAGCAGTTCCCCCTCACAGTCGAGCGCCCCGTCCACTGCGCTCACCCTGAGCCCCTTGAGATCGGCCTGTCGCAGCGATTTGCGCTGCGCGACCACCTTCTCGTTGCGCTGGTAGGGGTCCATGGCGAAGAGCACCCTTTCCAGGATGCGGGAGCTGAAGCGGCGCAGGTTCAGGTTCAGGCGCGCACCTTCCAGAAGCGCCCGCTGCTCCGTGGCAAGCGGCGCGGAAAAGGTGAATTCCCCGGTAAGCTCGCCCTCCTCGCCCGGGCGTCCCGCGCCGGCCGCCGGGAAAAGGAGCGCCGGGTCGAGGCGGGAGAAGTTGCATGAAGTCGACAGGACGGGCACCTCCCGGGCCAGGTCTATCACCCCGCGGGCCCGCACCGTTCCGCCTCCCAGTTCCGCCTGGAAAAAGCTCAAGCCGAGCACCTCCGGCTCCAGCAGCAGATCGGCTTCCAGAGCGCTCGCCTCCAGCGGGAAAGGGCCCGACCCGAGGGAGGCGCTCCGGATGCAGACCTTGCGAAGGCCGTTACTCTCCCCGCGCATGTCCTCGTAGATCCGTGCCGCCAGGTCGGAGTTCGCCGCCTGGAAAGGCGCGATCGGCGCAGGGCGGACCAGGGCGGCGGAGAGCGGCACCCAGTCGTCGCCGCGTTTCTCCGCCAGGGCGTAGGAGCGATCGACAACCAGGTCGGCCCTTATCCCGTTCGCGGCCATCCCCCTGCCGTCCGCTACCCCGAGCTCGCGACACCTGGCGTAGCCGCGCAGCCTCAAATCCCTGGCGGCGGTCAGGTCGATGCGCGCTCCGGCAGAGACGTCTCCTGAAAGTTGCCAACCGGGGAAGACCGGCGCCGCCTCGCGGGGGAAGGTCCCCTCAAGATGGGCGAACATGGTGGCGTCGAGGCGCTTTAGCATGGTTGCGGCATCGATCACCTGGTCCTCAAGGAGCGAGTCGATGCGGCTTACCGTCAGCTCGGCAACCTGCGACAGGCCGAGCGGGGCGAGCCGCAACTCCTCGTTCAGGCGCAACTCCTTCCACTGCGCCAGTTCGCCTTGCACCGTCAGGGTCCCCGCTTGCACAGGGAGCTTGCCGGCGTTGCCCGGCAGCCCGCTCACCCCGGCGAACTGCAGCGCCGCAACGATCTCGAGCGGCTCCCCCGCACGAGGTATGGAGAGGCGCATCTGAGGCGTGGTGCGCAGCCCCTTGACGACATAGACGCCTTGCTTGACCGGGACCCGCAGGTTGAGGTCATCGAGCTTCAGGGTGAACTCCCCGCGGTCCAGCAGAGCCAGGGCCCCCTTGGCGAGACGGAGCGGATTCTTCTCCTTGGGGAGGGGGCCGGCGGGTAGAGGGGCCGCGACGTCCCAGGAAGCCGCGACCAGGCCGTCGGCGTTGAAGCCGGCGGGGAGAAAGGGAGCGGCCATAGGCATGAGCCGGCGCAGATCGAGCTTCGCCGTCCCCTTGCTGGAGGCGACCTGCTTGGCGAACCCCGACAGTCCTGCCTCGGCCGTCAATGCCAGGGCATCCGCCGCAGAGACCTCACAGGAGGCGCGCTGCAGGGTGGGGCTACCCTTCCCTTTGGGGGGCAAGTGCACCCCTTCCGCCATGAAGCCGGCCGCAAACGGACGCAGGGTGACTTTCTTGCCGGACTGGTTGCCGTGCACTGCCGCCACCGCTACCTTCAGCTCCGGCATGGACGCCTCCAGCTCGCCGTCCCCCAAGGCGCGGGCCTTGACATGAAGCTGCTCCCGGATGTCGTCCAGTGCCAATTCCTCTCCGACTTTCACCGTCTGGCAATCCAGCGTCTGCTTGACCTCCGCAACGGCCCGCATCATGGCGGGGCGCCGGTCCTTTATTTCCAGTTCATCCAGCGCGAGGTTGAGCGTCCCTTTCATCCCCTGCGCCAGTACCCGCTTTTTCCCGGCAAGCTCCAGGCGCTTGCCGCCCCAGGAGAGATGCGCCGAAACGCTCACCGGCAACAGCTCTTCCAGAGGGATAACCGCGCGGTCCAGGGCTAGGGTGAGCCCCTCCGCGTGCAGCGAGCCGTTGGCGAGCCGCAGCCGCAGTTGCCGCAGGTCTACACCGCCCCCCTCGATGGTGACCTCGCCGTCATTTCCCGGCCCCTCCAGCTGCGCCGCGATCTTCCCGACGAATGCCGTCCCCTTCAACTCCTGCAGCGGCAGGTTCTTCGGGAGAAACGGGCCGGCCAGCCGGCGTGCGCGTGCCAGGTCGAGGCGCAGCGGGCCGATTTGGGCGGTAACCGAGCGCGACCGCGCCGTCGGGCGATCGACCGTGGCGCTCCAGGACGCGGAAAGCAGTCCGGGGCTGGTCAGGTCCCCCTCGGTGAAGGCGACCTGCTGGCGTTTGTGGTTGCTGACCATCTTCTGGCGCATCCGGATGTCGAGCGGTCCGGCTGAGCCGCCTTTGCCCGGGATCCCGCTGACGGCGAGCCCGTTCCCGCCCAGATCCAGCAGAACCCGCAGGTCGCCGGCCCGGTCGATGTCCGCCCTGAGATCAAGCGCCACCGTTCCCGCCACAGTGGGGAGCCGCCGGTGCGCGAACGGCGCCACGAGCGGCACCAGCTCCGGCAAGGAGAGGCGCAAGTTCGCCTGCAGGCCTCCTACCCGGTTCATCCCCCCGCCGGCGTCAAAGTTCAGACCCGGCAGCCCGGCCTGGACCGAATAGAGCGCCGAAGCCGGTTTTACCCGGTCCTTTGCCGTGACCAGCTCCGAGATCTTCGCGCTCAAGCGCAGCTGTTCCGGCTTGGCGTCGCCAACAGCCACGCTTCCGGTCAGGGAGGTTTCGATGGGGAGCCTTGCCAGGGAAGGCATGACGAGACGAAAGGCGAGGTTCTTCATGACGATCCGTCGTCCGGAAGCAGGGTCCGCGTAATGCAGCGTCATCGGATCAGCATCGACTCTGACGCGGACATCCACCGGGAGCGGCCAATCCATGGCTTGCAATTTCTGCGCTGCCTCGGCAATCCGTGTCAGCGGGTCCTTGACCGGCTTTTTCCCGGGCGGCTTTTTCGGTCCCGGAGCGAGTTCCGCCGCTACTTTTTTGACCCGCAGAGTGAGGTTGACGCCGAACCGTCCGGAGGCATCCCTGCCGAAGCCCGGCACCAGATTGACCTCGCCGACAGAAGCGTTCAGTAACGGCGGGGGGCCGTCGCCGACGATCAGACCGGAGAGCGCCATCCCGTGCGACCAGGAGAGCTCCAGCCTAGACCAGGTGATCGGCTGTTTCAGGGATCTGGAGAGGCGCAGCCTGAGGAGGGACTGCAGTTGAGATATGGAAAGCAGGGTGGGGATGGACGCCACTAGGGCGACCAGAAGCAGCAGGCAGGCGAGCGACAGCAAGCTGCCAAGGAGAAGGATGCGTCTGACGCGGAGGGTACCAATGTAAGCTATCAGGCGACGGCGCATCAGTTCGTATCCCGGAAGCGACGATGAGGTTGTAGTGACAAATTTTTCTACCATCTCCCCGATTTAAAGTCAATTTGCATCGTCCTCCCTGGATTCAGGGTCTCAAATCTTTATGGCAGACAAAGCACAAATCGGCACCGGTTCGAATAAGATGCGGGGGCGCTTTTGTGAGGTCATGGCAAGAGAGGCAGGTGATCCTGCCATCTTCCAGAACGCATCCGGCCTGCGTGATCTCAGACACGCTGGCGTATCTCATTTCCTTTCCGGCAGGGGGATAGATGTGCATAAGCGAATGGCTCTTTGAGAAAAGGCAGTGCTCGTCGAGGCAGATGGATATCGGCTTGCGGCCTGACCCGGAGTGACACTCCAGACATTGCTTCATGGTCAAGATGCCGCTTGCGCTTGTTTGATGGGAAAGGTTTGCTTCCCCGAATTTGAAGAATGCCACAGTAGCCATGGCAATGGCGATAACCGAGATGAGCGTTAAACGCGCTTTTCTACTATTAGCCATGGCGGCACCATTGCGCTAGAGAGCATCAAGCTCCGTCAGTAGCCCCTTTTCCAGACATATTTCCATCAACCATCCTCAGGACACATTGGCAGAGCATAGCATATGCGCACAGGCAGGCAACGGGAAGGCGCTTGAATTCAACCTCATTGACAACGCAAATGAAAGATAATACATTGGCAGCGCATTATTTTGTCCCTTTTTTTAAGGAACAACGAGTTCAGGGGCGCTGCCTAACGTCTTGGATTCTGGTGGTTCGCCCCCTGGCGGATTCTGGCAACTCGTCTGCAGAACCCTCTGACGGATAACGGGTACTGGTGCTATCAATGAAAGAATCAGCCTGCGACATAGCCCCGCCGGTACACCCGGCCCCACAGAGCATAGGCCAGCCGCCATTTTTGTTACTTTATCTGGTGCGGATCGGGGGGACTGTGGCGGCGGTGATCGGCTGCATCGCGCTCGCGGGATGGATGCTGGATTTTCCCCGTCTGGCCAGCTTGGGACAGGGCCATATCCCGATGGCGCCTAGCACGGCAATCCTGTTCGTTGCTTACGGAATTGCGGCACTGCTCGCCAGGCGAGCCCGCTGCAACCGCCGGGCAAGGTTGCTTTGGCTGGCTATCTTTGCTTTAGGCTCAGTCATCGCCGGGTTTCTGTTCCTGCTTTCCTTTCCGGGAATTTTTTTGGAGATCGAGTACCTTGGCATGCGCGTGAAGGGGACCGTGGACGGCTCACCCATCGGGCATATGTCGCCCATAACGGCCTTTACCTTTCTGCTGCTCGGCCTGTCATTCCCGACGGTGCTTCCCCACCCTCCGTACAGCGCCTGGCGGGGGAAAGCAGCCTGGTGGGTTGGTATCGTGCTGATTGCCGGCTACCTCATGCTGATTCTTGCCTATCTCCTTGGAACCCCGATGTTTTACGGCGGGAAATTCATTCCGCCCGCATCGACCACGAGCCTGGCTTTCTTGGCGCTCGGGATGGCACTGGCGGCGCTTTCCCAACCGCTTGCTTGGCCGGAAACAAGCGGGAGCGACCAGGGTGCACGCTTCTCTTCCCATGTTCTGGTAATTGTCTTTCTCTTCCTGGTTGCCGGGATTATCCTCGCCGGCTACTTCTATCACACCGATTACAAAAAGCACAATCTTGCCGCCGCTGAACGCCAGTTGTCCGCAATTGCCGACCTGAAGAAGGGCGAACTGATGCTCTGGCGCGAGGAGCGTCTGGGGAATGCCGCCGTCTTCCACAACAACCCCCCCTTTGCATCACTGGTACGGACCTGGTTCCTGCATCCCGAGGCCGATCAGGCGCGCCGGGACATCGAATCATGGTTCAGCCACCTCAGGGAGAACCGCAATTACAACAGGATATTTCTACTGGATGCCGAGGGTAAAAGCAGGTTGTCGTTTCCAGCGGCCACTTACGAGCCCCTTTCCCGCTCGGTGCGCCGACGTGCCATCGAAACATTTCGCACGGGCCGGATATCGTTTGTCGATTTTTATCACCATGAGACCAGCGGGAAAATATTTCTCAGCATGTTGATCCCGATTTTTGATCCGGCGCATCTGGGCGACCCTCTCGGCGTTATCGTGATGAGGATCGATCCACGGGCATACCTCTATCCGCTCATCCAGCGCTGGCCTAACCCGAGCACCACGGCTGAAGCACTGCTGGTACGCAGGGAGGGGCAGTCGGTTCTTTTCCTCAATGAGCTCAGAACCCGCAAAAACTCCGCCATGAATGCCAGCGTCGCCCTGGAAAGGACGGATGTTCCCGCCGTAATGGCCGTTATGGGACGGGAGGGTGTGGTGCGCGGGGTTGACTACCTGGACAGGCCGCAGCTCGCTGCGCTACGCAGCATTCCCGACTCCCCATGGCATCTCGTTGCCCGCATCGATGCCGAGGAAGTTTATGGGCCGGTTATGGAGAGGCTCTGGATCATGGTGTTACTGCTGAGCGGCATGCTGGTCAGTGCCGGGGCCGGTGTCGGATTTATCTGGCGACGGCAGGGCGCCAGGTTCTGCAGGGACAGGTACAAGGCTCGTCTGGAGCGCATCGAACTGGAGCAGAGGCTGATAAAGATCGCCGCCAATCTGCCTGGCGTGATTTTCCAGTTTCAGCTCTCCCCTGACGGATCTTACTCAATCCCCTACGCCAGCAGGGGAATAGAAGGGATCTACGGGATTTGGCACGAGGATGCCGCTCTGGATGCAGCACCCGTGCTTGAAGCGATCCACCCCGGAGACTTGGCGGACGTGACCAAATCGATCATGAGGTCAGCCGACACCCTCTCGACATGGCACAACGAGCATCGAGTCATCCATCCGCATAAAGGGGAGATCTGGGTGGAGGGTAACGCCACTGCTGAATCCAGAGCGGACGGCAGCGTACTGCTGTACGGTTTCATCAGCGACATTACCGAGCGCAAGAGATCGGAAGAAGAGATCAGAGGCAATAAGGCACGTTTGCGATGTCTTCTGAACGTGTTTCAGCACGAGTCCATAGACAACAAGGACCTGCTTGATTTTGCGCTCAGTGAGGCTCTCCGCATGACGGAAAGCAGGTTCGGCTACATCTACTACTACGATGAAGAACAAAATCAGTTCACCCTCAATTCCTGGTCAGATGATGTGATGCAGGCCTGCTCCGTTCAGAACCCCCAGACACTGTACCAGTTGGAAAAGACCGGCATCTGGGGGGAAACGGTGCGCCAGCGCAAACCGATCATGGTCAACGATTTTGCTGCGTCGAATCCTCTCAAAAAGGGATACCCCGAAGGGCATGTGAGGTTGCATCGTTTCCTCAGTATCCCGCTGTTTGACAGGGGGCGCATCGTAGCGGTTGTCGGGGTCGCCAACAGGAAGGCGGAGTACGGAGACGCTGACGTTGTTCAACTGACCCTGCTCATGGATGCGGTCTGGAAGGTTACCGAACGCAGAAAAGCCGAGGATGCCCTGCTTGAGAGCAAGATCCGTCTAGGCCGCGCCGAGGAAATCCGGCGGTTATACGACGAACTGGAGCAGCGCGTGAAGGAACGCACTGCCGAGCTGGAGGCTTCCAACCAGGAGCTTGAGGCATTCTGCTACGCAGTGGCCCACGACCTGAGTACGCCTCTACGCGGCATGAACGGCTTTTGCCGCATACTTCTGGAAGAACATGCCGATCAACTGGATGACTCGGGCAAGGAATACCTGGCGCGGATCGAGTCGGCAGCCGGGAGGATGGGACAGTTGATCAACGACCTGCTCAACCTCTCCAGGGTTACCCGCTGCAAGTTGAGCAGGGAGAGGCTCGATCTAAGCGCAATGGCCCGTGACATCGTTCAGGGTTTGAGCGAGCAGGAACCGGAACGCCGGGTAGAGGTTATTTTACCCGAAGGAGCAGAAGCAGTGGGTGATCCCGTCCTCGTCAGGTTGGTGCTGGAAAACCTCATTGGCAACGCGTGGAAGTATACCGGCAAAGAGCCCTGCCCCAGGATCGAATTAGGCAGCGGTCGCATCAAGGGAGAATACGTTCATTTCGTGCGAGACAACGGTATCGGCTTCGACATGGCTCATGCTTCAAGGATTTTTGTACCCTTTGAGAGGCTGCACGGATTCAGCGAATTCAAGGGGACGGGCA
>Ga0209317_1002051_pt1 | contig 15425 bp, 13 predicted proteins | sample RifGroB2_FD_183994 | JGI IMG/M metagenome (GOLD analysis project Ga0209317, IMG submission 183994) | Soil microbial communities from Rifle, Colorado, USA - Groundwater B2 (SPAdes) (version 2) | ecosystem: Environmental > Terrestrial > Soil > Unclassified | place: Rifle, Colorado | collected... | reverse complement strand
TGAGCTGGGAACGCTTCCGGCAAACCGGCTCCCAACGCGCAGGGCCCGGCGAGCTTCCCTGCGTCACAGCCTGACGAGCAGCTCTGGCGCATCTGCCTCTTGATCGTATTCCCGCCCCGTTCCCTGAACGAAAGGAGGGCACCCGCTTGCTCGGGCGCCCTCCTTTACGTTTATCGTGTCGGTCCATCCACGGGAAAGCACTCCCTTTCGTGCCTGTTCCGGTACGGGTGCCTCTTCTGCATCCGTCCCCCCTCTTTGAGACAGGAAATGCATCATGTTTTGTCTTAATTTGACTTAGGTCAATTTTTTTTACCCGTCATTCGTGGTAGAGGTTCTACGGCTTATTGCGGGTAATTGCAGGATACTCATAGGCAGAAATTTAACTGGACACCGGTTAATCACCTGTTGACCCGGTCGTACAAAGTTACCTCCGGCACTGTGTTCATCCGCTGCAATGAAATACATCACTGCCTTTCTATACATTTTCGAGCTACCAAGGGGGGTCTATGCCAGTATCAGGTATCGTCGTGACATGCAGCTCGGCTAGCGTTGACACAGTTGCGCTGGAACTGGCCAAGCAAGACGGCATCGAAGTCCACGGCGTGCTGCCGGAGGGGCGGATCGTGGCGGTTGTCGAGGCGGACACGGTTGATGCGGAGGTGGAGCTGGTAAGCGGGCTCGAGGAGATCGAAGGAGTCGTGTCGGTGCAACTCGCGTATCACAATTTCGAGGAATTATAGGGGGAGCAGGCCTGAGGGCTGCTCCCCTTTTTTCGTGACACTACTGGCAAGGAGGATGCGATGGGATTGACCAGGCGGGATTTTATCAAGGCCAGCGCGGCGGCAGCCGCGTTTGCGGCAGTAGGAGCGCCGATGCTGCGCCCGGAAGGCGCAGAGGCGGCAGAGGCGGGGATAACCTGGGGAAAGGCCCCCTGTCGGTACTGCGGAGTCGGCTGTTCGGTGTTGGTCGGGGTCAAGGATGGGAAAATCGTAACCACCAAGGGCGACCCCGCGGGACCCGTCAACAAGGGGCTCAACTGTATCAAGGGGTATTTCCTCTCCAAGGCGCTCTACGGCAAGGACCGTCTGACCAAGCCGCTGATCCGCAAAGGGAACAAGATGGTCGAGGCGACCTGGGACGAGGCGCTTGACCTGATCGCCTCCAAGTACAGACAGGCCGTCTCCCAGCACGGCCCCGATTCGGTCGCCATGTACGGCTCGGGCCAGTGGACCGTGCAGGAGGGATACGTCGCATCCAAACTCATGAAGGGGGGGATCGGCACCAACAACCTGGAGCCCAACGCTCGCCTGTGCATGGCTTCTGCGGTGGTCGGCTTCATGAACACCTTCGGCTCCGACGAGCCGATGGGGTGCTATGACGACCTCGACCTGGGCGACACCTACATCCTGTGGGGGGCCAACATGGCCGAGGCCCACCCGGTGCTGTTCTCCCGCCTGATCGACAACAAGCTGAAGCACCCCAAGGTCAGGCTGATCGACATCGCCACCCGCAAGACCCGCACCACCAAGATGGCGGACGAGTACATCCCCATGCGTCCCCACGGGGACCTGGCTGCGCTCAACGGCATCATCCACGTCATCCTGCGCGACAAACTCTACGACGAGAGCTTCATCAGGGAGCACATCAGCTTCAAGCGGGGCAAGGAGAACGCCCCCTACGGCCTGAAGGACAAGGAGGCGTTCAACGAGACGCCAGCCGACGTGAAGGGACTCAGCTTCGATGAATACAAGCAGCTGATGAAACTCTTCACCCCGCAGTGGGCCGAGAGCGTCTCCGGCATCCCGGCCGGCAAGATCGAGGAGCTGGCAAGGATCTACAGCGACAAGTCCCGCAAGGTGAACTCGCTCTGGACCATGGGGGTGAACCAGCATTCGCGCGGCGTCTGGGTAAACAACCTCATCTACAACCTGCATCTTCTGACCGGCAAGATCTGCAAGCCGGGGGAAAACCCGCTCTCCCTGACCGGCCAGCCTTCGGCCTGCGGCACGGCCCGCGAGGTCGGCACCTTCGCGCACCGGCTGCCCGCCGACATGGTGGTGATGAACGAGGCGCACCGCAAGAAGACCGCAGGCATCTGGGGGATCGATCCCGGCAAGATCTCTCCCAAGGTCGGGCTGCACACGGTGGAGTTGTTCCGCGCCATAGAGCGCGACGAGATCAAATGCATCTGGATCCAGTGCACCAACCCCTTCCAGTCCCTCCCCAACCTGAGCCGGGTGCGCAAGGCGGCGCAGGCGCGCAAGGCCTTCATCGTCGTTTCCGACATCTACCCGACCAGGACCACCGAGCTGGCCGACGTCATCCTCCCCTCCGCCAGCTGGGTCGAGAAGGAAGGGGTGTACGGCAACACCGAGCGGCGCACCCAGCAGTGGTTCAAGATGATCGATCCTCCCGGGGAGGCCAAGGAAGACACCTGGCAGCTGATCCAGTTCGCCAGACGTATGGGACTGGGGCACCTGTTCCCCTACAGCGAAAAGGGGATGCACCGCGAGATCTGGGAGGAATACCGCAAGTTCACCATCGGCACCGGCAAGGACCTCGCCCCCTATCAGGCCTACACCAAGGTGCGGGGCCTGCGCTGGCCGATCAAGCCGGACGGCAGCGAGACCCGCTGGCGCTACACCGACCTGGATGACCAGAACGTGAAAAAGGGAGAAGGGATCAAGTTCTACAAGGCCCCCGGCAACAAGGCGAACGTCTGGTTCCGTCCCTACGAGCCGCCCGCCGAGTCGCCGGACAAGGCGTATCCGTTCTGGTTCTCCACCGGCCGCCTGCTGGAGCACTGGCACACCGGCACCATGACCGGGCGTGTGCCCGAGCTGAAGCGGGCCGTTCCCGGGGCCACCATCGAGCTGCACCCCGAGGACGCGAAGAGGCTCGGCATAAAGAACCGCGACCTGGTGCGCATCACCTCGCGCCGCGGCAGCGTGGTCCTCCCCGCCGAGATCAACGGCCGCGGCACGCCGGAGAAGGGGAGCGTCTTTGCCGCCTTCTTTGACGAGAACAGGCTTATCAACGAGCTCTGCATCGACGCCTTCGACCCGCTCTCCAAGGAGCCGGATTTCAAGAAGTGCGCGGTGAAGGTGAAGAAGGCGTAGTCTCTCGCAGCACTGCCAACCCGCTCCCGGAGTCCCCATACCCCTTGCCCGGGGTTGAGGCTCCGGGGGCGCAACACGAGATACCCCTATGGGCGATGAATCAAAAAACAGCGGCATATCCCGGCGCCAGTTCCTGAGAAGAAGCGCGGTGACGCCGCTAGCCCTCGCGCTGGCGGGAGGAGCTCTCAGCTCCGTGTACCTGCGCCCGGCCGACGCAGGCGGCTTCACCCTCCGCCCGCCAGGAGCCGTCGCGGGGAAACGCTTTCTGTCCGCCTGCGTCCGGTGCGGCAAATGCGCCCAGGCCTGCCCCTACGGCTCGATCAAGCTGGCCGGCGGAGAAGCCGGCACCGGGATCGGGACGCCGGTGATCACGCCGCGCGAGACCCCCTGCTATCTTTGCCAGGATCTCCCCTGCGTCAAAGCGTGTCCGTCCGGTGCGCTTGACAACAACCTGGAGGATATCGAGAATGTCCGCATGGGGACGGCGGTGATCATCGACCGCGAAAGCTGCCTCTCCATCCGGGGGTTGCGCTGCGAGGTCTGCTACCGCCAGTGTCCCCTGATCGACAAGGCGATCACCCTCGAGGTGCGCCACAATACCCGCACCGACGAGCACACCATCATGGAGCCGGTGGTGCACAAGGAGAAGTGCGTAGGCTGCGGGATCTGCGAAAACTCTTGCGTCCTGCCCAAGCCGGTGATCGTGGTGCAGCGTCTGGTCGAGACGCAAAAGGATGGCTATGAGTTCTAGATGGTGGCTCCCGCGACGCGCTGCGCAGCTCTCGACCCTGGCGCTGATCGCCTCGCCGCTTCTCGGGCTTGGCGTCTTCCGGGGGAATCTCGCTGCGGGAGAGTTGCTCGGGATGCCGCTGGCCGACCCCCTGGCGTTCCTGCAGGCGCTGATCGGCGGCAGGGTCCTGGTGCTCTCCTACCTGGGGTCGGCCCTCCTGGTGGCCGCCTTCTATTTCGTGCTGGGAGGCCGCAGCTTCTGCGGCTGGGTCTGCCCGGTCGGCCTCATCACCGAAATGGGGGACAAGCTGCGGCGCCGACTGGATAGCGGCGGGAGCACCCTGCCGCTTGCCTCCAGCCGCTTCAGTCTGGCGCTGGTGCTCGCCACCGTCGCCCTGACCGGAATCCCGCTTTTCGAGGTGCTTTCGCCCATCGGCATCGTAAGCCGCGCCGTCGTCTTCAAGTCGCTGCTTCCTCTGCTGCTGCCGGCGGCGATCCTGCTGGTGGAGGTGTCGGTGTCCCGCAGGGTCTGGTGCCGCTCCCTCTGCCCTTTGGGGGGCTTCTACAGCCTGCTGGCGCGCTTCAGCCCGCTGCGGGTCGCCTTCCTAAAGGAGCGCTGCACCCACTGCGGCGACTGCCTCCGGGCCTGCCCGGTTCAGGAGGTGCTCGCCCCGCCCCTCGAGCACGCGGCTCCACAGGTAGCTGCAGGGGACTGCAGCCGGTGCCTGGCGTGTGTCGACAGCTGCCCCACCAAGGCGTTGAAAATATCATTTACCTACAAATCAAGCTGCACAGGATAAAGCTTGCATGACAAGGAGGCTGTTAATGAAACGAATTCTGCGCCCCGTGCTGTTAATGACCGTTATCTCCCTGGCCTTGATGGCCCCCGCCTTCGCAGAGGAGCAGCCCGAGCCGGATCTTGCCGCCGATGCGCTGCAGGCGCCGAGTGATCCTCCGACGATCCCGCATGCGGTAAAACCCAACCAGGATGGCGAGGCCTGCAACGTCTGCCATCGCGACGGCGTGAAAAAAGCGCCGGCCACCAGCCATCCCGAGCGCCTCAACTGTACTTCATGCCATGTGCAGGGCGAGGTGAAACCGGCCAAGAAAACGGTCCGCAAAGGGAAGACGAAGTGACCACTCTCACCCGCAAGGGCTTTTTCCGGCACGGCTTCTACACGCTGGGGGAGGCCCTGCTTGGCGCCGGCGATATCCTGCGGCACTCGCGATCCCTGCTCTGCGACGCGCAGGCCCGGTTAGAGGCGATGGGCGAAGACCAGGAGAAGGCGAGTGCGCCGGTCGCCGGTCCGGATATGGTGGCCAAGGCAGACAACCGGCATTGCCTGTCGAAGAACTGCGGCTGTTTTTCCTGCATGGAGCGCTGCGAAGCACAGGCGATATCGCTTGTGCCGGGAGAGGGAATCAGCATCGATCAGGCCCTTTGCACCGGCTGCGGCGATTGTCGGGAGATCTGTCCTTTGGCCCCTGAAGCACTGACCCTTGTTCCGAGAAGCTGACGTCATCTCGCCACTGCCTCAGCCGACAGAGTCTACAAAAAGAAGGGGCACCAGATACCGCTACCTATCCGCGAAGGACGCGACGGATGCTGCCGGGGCAGATTTATGCGCCTTCTTTCCATGACAGTCCCCTGATCTCCGTGGAACTGCTGCGTACCACCAAATGGCGCCCTTCAAATGACGCTTGGTGGGATATCCAGGTTCGGGCGTCTTGTGCTGGCCCTTTAACCGGTTTTTGTCACTGCGCGATCGCGTTGAACTCGACCCGGTTCCGGCTGACCGTATCCTTCTCGGGTGCCTTGTAAATGTCGTCTACCTTCTGGAAAAGCCGCTCCGGAGGCAGCCCTTCCTTGGCGACCATGTAGTTCATCACGGCTGCGGTGCGCTCTCGCGCCAGGGAGAGCAGTTCGTTCTCACCCACCACGGAATTGGCAATGATAAGCTTCTTCATCTCATTGTCGGGCAGATCCTTTACCAAACCTATTGCGTTGCGCGGTTTGGGAAATCTCTCCTTCTTGTAGACCGCCTTGAGGAACTTTGATTGCTCTTCCGCCAGTACCTGCACGGTCTCGGCACTGTCCCCGCTCTTGACCTGTCCCTCCTTTACCAGGAACAGGAACTTCTCGTTGCGCAGCTTGCGGCTGAGCATCTCCTGGCGGTATCCCTCGGGGTCCTTTGCCTTGTCGACAAACCCCTTGATCTCCACCTTCAAACCGGGCCGATCAGCCAGGGCCTTGGCCATCTGGGAGAGTTTTTGCCCTTCTTCCGCAGGCAGATTGCTGGAACCGGCCGGGAACTGGATGACGCTGAAATCCTGCCCGCTCCCCATCACGGACGAAAGCAGTGCAAATGGAGAGGTGGCCGCCTTGACAAGAAGGTTTTTAAGGACCTGCCCGATGAGCCCCAGGATACTGAATTTCGGGTCGTCGGTGCGGCCGGTGACCGGCAGATCCAGATGAATCTCCCCCTTGCGGTCCTTAAGCAGAGCCACAGCCAGCCGGACCGGCAGGGTGGTGGCCTTGTCGCTCTCAACCTGCTTGCCGAAGGTGAACTGGTCGATGAAAACCTTGTTCTCGGAGCTGAGCTGTTTCTTGTCGATCAGATACTTAAGGTCAAGGAACAGCTTCCCTTTATCAACGGTGTAACCAAGGTAGGTGCCGGAGTAAGGGGTTATCGGTGAGAGGTCGATGTCCCTAAAGGAGATCTTCAGATCGACGAACAGATCCTCGCGCAGCGGGTTGAGCCTCCCGATAATCTGCATGGGAGAGTGATTTTCCAGATTCCCCCGCAGGTCCACGTCGGCAAACTTCGACTCCTCCGACGATAGGCCGCTGACCCTCCCGCCCAGGTTGAAGAAGGTGCTGCTGTAGGTCTGGGGGAGGTGCTTGTCGGTGAAGGAAAGCGTGCCGTTTTGTATGGTGACACTCCCGACCGAGATCTGACGCTGTGTCGGCGCGACCGCGGCAGGTGCCGTCTTCTGTGCAACGGTTGTTGTCGTCTGGGTGACCGCCGTGACGGGAAGCGCTGCAGCCTGCGCCGCGGGTTCCTTTTTCTCGACCAGGTTTTGCAGGTTGAGCGTGCCGTCTTTCCTGACCACGATGCGCGAGTAGACATCGTTCAGCGCCACCTGGCGGATGCTCAGCTTGAAGGGGTCCAGGTTCCCCTTCACCTCGTCAAACTGCAGGCTCTCCCATTTCAGCAGATCCTCCTCACCGATGCTGTCAATGCTGTGGAAGTCACGCACTCCTGCGCTCCCCTTAAAGCTCCCCGCCGGTTTGCCGTTTTTCATGGCGAGGTCCAGGTTCATCGCGGTGTCCACATTACCGCCGATAACGGAGAAATTGAAGCTGTCGGGAAGGTAGGCTTCGAAATCCCGTATGGGGAGTCGCCTCACACTCACCCCTCCCTGATAGCGGAACGGGGCTGGGGTTATAGCGCCGCTTGCCTTTAACGCGGCATTTTTCCCGAAGCTGGCGGAGAAACGAAGTGCCGCCGGCGTGAACCTCGGCCCGCTCAGGTCCGACAGTGCCAGGCTGGCGTTGCGCAGGGTAAAGCGCGGTTCCTCTTCTAGCGTCCTGTCAGTGAAAGCCAGGTTTAACGCATCGATCCGGAACCGTTTGAGGCGGTAGGTGAGCGGCTTGGCGTTTTTCGACGTGCCAGGCGCGGTTTTCTTTTTTGCGGCAACTGACGAGAGCGGAGCAGCCTTGACGGACGCCCCCGATCGGCCCCCTTGCTCCCGGTTGAGAAGCGATAGCAGCGAGATGTTGCCGTCCTTTTCCCGCGACAGGGAAATCTCGCCCCCGCTGAGACGGATATCGTCAATCTCCAGGCTGCTCCCCTTCTGGCGGAAGGTGGCGCCGCTTACCTGAAGTCGTGCCAGATCGAACCCTTCCTTTTTGCCGTATCGGGCGGCAAGCCCCTTGACCGAGAGGTTGCCACGGTCAAGCCTCAGTCCGTCGGAGTCGCTGAACGCCAGGTCCGCCGACAGATCAAGCGTCCCCTGGACCGGCGCGCTCAGGTACTGGGCCAGATAGGGCCAACCGCGCTGGATCTTGAGGCCGGTGAGTGCGGCGGAAGACGTTGCTGCCAGTGGTGTGATTGAAAAGGTGCCGTCCGTAGTGAAGGCGGCATCGGTGTCCAGCAAAAGAGACAGTTCGTACTCCGCAGGTTTTCCGGGCGCCGTGCTGAAATTCTTCACCGTGAAATCGATTTCGGAAACCGTTGTCTTGAATCCCCCCTTGGGTTTGGCATCGCTAAAGTGAACGGTGCCGTTACTGCATGCGAAAGAGGAAACGAGGAGCAACCCTTGCCTGTCCTTGTCGCCCTTCTCCGGTTTTCCCTCGGGGGATTGCTCCGGTTTTTGGCCGGCCTCAGCCGGTGGCATGAGGCGGGAATACATCCAATCACCCTTGCCATCGCGATCGACAAACAGCTCCAGGCCATCCAGGACGATCTTTTCGAACCTGAACTGCCGGGCAAACACCTCCAGGCCGGATGCCTGGGCCTCCAGCAAGGCGAGCCTGGCGAGAGGCTGGCCGTTCTTCATGCTCACGCTGATGTCGTCGAATCGGGTCAGGCCCGTAACCGTCAACTCCGGCCTCTTGTCGGCGGAAATGCGGTAGCTGACATCCATGTCGACGGTCAATCTGCCCGATGCCAGGTCGGCCAGGGGTTTTACCGGGGAATAGGCTATGTACTGGGGCAGGTCGAGCTTATTCAGGCTGACGTGCACCGAGGTTTCCAAAGACTTGCTCAGGGGCTTCAGCTTTCCTGCAAAGCTGAACGGGGCGCCATTGACCACGGCGGAAATCCGGGGCTCCGTGTATTGTTCAGCCAGGTAGGGAATGTTGCTGATAAAGGGGATCGCAACTTCCAGTGCGCGCACGGTATGCCTTCTACCGCCGCCCACAAGTTGGTCATCGAAATCAAGCGAGCCGTTCTTGACGATTATGTTGTTGATGGAGAAGAGGAACTCCCCCTTCTTTTCCTGCTTGGGCGCCTGGTTGACCCGATCAAGAATATCGCTGAAGCTGAAACGGTTGGGGCCGGTGCGGGCGAGACTGACAGTGGGCGCATCTATGGCGACATCGGACAGTATCAGGGCGCGTTTATAGACGGATGCCAGGGAGAGTGAGGCTCGCAGCCGGCTGAAGCCGACCAGGGGAGCACCCTTCTTCTCGTAGATGGCAAATCCCTTTACCGTCACCGCCAGGGAAAACGGGTTGATGGCTACCGACTTTATCTGGGCCTTGCGCCCTGTTGCCTCCTCTATGGCGGCCACGGCCTTGCTTCTGACGATCATCGGCAGGACGGCAACGGTGAACAGAAGGAGGGCGGCAATTATTCCGGTGGCGACGAGGGTGTATTTTTTTCGCTTTGGCACAAAAGCCTCACTATGTGAAATCGTGCAGTGATAAAAACAATGCACCTGAATGACAGCAGAACTGATCATGCAGGTGCACCTGGTTCGGAATCGGGAGCGTCACGGGGATCAGGTCACGCTTGATCCACAAGCCCTGCATTTGCGGGCTTCAATCGGGATCGCCTCGAGGCATTCCGGACAGTTTCTGGTAGGAGGGCCTGGAGGTGGCGGTTTGATCAGAGCCTTGGTCACCAGATAGACTACGAAGGCAATGAAGACAAAATCTATCAGCGTTCCTATCAGATGTCCGTATGCGATGGCGCTGTCGGTAACGTTTCCTTTCGCATCGGTGACGGTCCTTAGCACGAATTTCGCCTCGCGCCAGTCACCCGAGGGGAGAACAAGCCCTATGACTGGCATCAGGAGATCGTCGACGATCCCCGAAACCACCTTGCCGGTGGCGGCGCCGATCACGACACCCACAGCCAGGGCCAAGGCATTGGTCTTGGTAAGAAAAACTTTGAAATCCTGCAACATGAGCGGCCCTCCCCCTTTTCAGGAAAATTAAACTGTCGCTACGCTATTTCTCAGTTGGCACCCGAGTTCTGTCATTCAAAAGTTGTTGTTCCAGATCATTGCACTGCCAGGGACAGCTTACCGTAAGTTATCCCCAATAACAAGTCTCCGTACTGTCATTGATCAGGCTCCGGGCACCGTCGTCGCGTCTTTTGCCAGTACTGCTTCAGCTTCACGCGCCGACATGCGCACCCCGACAGTGTCAAATGCAGCCACTGTAACTGGGAGGATGAATTACCCGAACGTGCGCAGGGTAGTCGCAAACCGGGAGCCACAGCATCTCTTGTTTGTCCAGGAGTGAGGGCATTAGGCGTAAGCGGGCGTGGAGCAATGGAATGAGCAACTGACAGGAAACGGGGAGAGCAGGGCCCAGGTACACCAGGGGAATCTGCCGGCAACGGCAATCGGGACCTGCGCGTTGTCGAATCCGTTTTGTGTCCGCTGTACTTGCATTGCTCGCGGTACCCTGTATCCTCAAGAAGTTGTCAAAATTTGCCCGCGTTAATCAATAACCGGTCCAACGCTTCGTTCACCGAAGGAAGGGAGGTGCGACATGACAAATCACATACAGCGAAGTTATCGGAACATGGCGCCAACGAAGTTCCACGGTTTCAACCAGAGGGTGAGAACCGCTCTGGCCGACAAAACCAGGATCCCGGAGTCGATCTGGGCGGCAAATGCGACGCTGCTCCCATCGTATCTGTCGGCAGCGGAGAAGCACGATGCGGTGTACCACGAGTCCATGCTGGGCAGCAAACTGGTGATTGCGGAGCGCGAGGTCCTCCAGGCACAACTCCTCATTCATCTGGACGAGATCGCGTCTCTGCTGGAAATGGCTGCTGTGCGCACTCCCGACATCCTTATCGCCTCAGGATTCGATCTCACCAAGGAAAGAAGGGGTCACCCCAGGGCCAAGGCAACTGCCGCAGCTCGTAGCGCCGCGCGCACCGAACATGAAGAAGGGGAGAGCGGTACTCCAGCTTGATCCAATGCAACTTCCCCCCACCGAGCCGAGGGGGGTGCCGTTAGGCATCCCCCGTCCCTTCTTCCCCCTTCCCTCCCTTCGAAGCCAGACAGCCGGCTGCTGTCTCCTGCGCCGAACTCTTGTTTCCTGCCCCTGACAATTTATCCCCTGCGGTGTCCGAGTCCGCTACCGCGACGGACAAGTCGCCGGCCGCTTCGTACGTGTTACCGATCGCGATACGCGTGTTATCGACCTCGGTGTAGAAGTCGACCATCGCGATGTTTAAATTATCGAGCGCGATGTAGATGTCATCAATCACGATGTACGTGTCACAAATCGAGATACGCGTGTTATCGACCGCGATGTAGAAGTCGCCTGTCGCGATGTTGAAATTGTCGACCGCAGCGTAGAAGCCATCGATCACGATGTACGTGTCACGAATCGAGATACGCGTGTTATCGTCAGCGATGTAGAATGCACCGACCGGGATGTGGAAGCCGACAATCGCGATGCACGATTCATCGACCGCGGTGTACGACTATTCGCCTGAGCTGCGAAAGTTATCACCCAGGCAGCTGCTTTCACCAAGGGCCCGTCGGTCTTTTTTTCGCAGCGCGGGGGTATGCCGGGTTTGCCTGTGGGGGTGTAAAGAAGCGGTCAATTTTTGGCGGGTTTGAAAAGCGGAAGCTTTTATACGGAGATAAACGGAGGAGGCGGAAATAAGGAGGTTCGCACGATGAAGCCGAGGCATGGTCGGCTCGGCAGGCGGCAGCCGGCCCTCTGGTCTTCAGGCTCGGCGCCGCCGGGTACTCTTCCTATGCCGGTCGCAGGTCCGACAACTCCTGCATCGGTCTATGGTGCAGGGTGCCGAGATGGTCCGTACTAAGTTTGTGGAGACATGCGAGCACAAGTTGGTCGCCCAGCTCGTTGTAGTCCTCTCCGACCACATCGAGCAGTACTTCTCCCGAGTCGGCTCTCACCTTCAAGTGCACATCCTCGCCGAGCTTCACCCCCTCGAACGTCCTCTCCTCGTCAAGATCTATGACAAGCGACATGAAACTGAGAGCGATGCTTTCGTACAGCTTCGATATATCGAACTCCTCCATATACCACCTCCGTGTGCATGGTTTTTATAGGCAGGAACCCCCTTGCGCGCCGCCGGCATACGTGCAACTGCGTACCAGCTTGCTCACTTCACCCTCTTCAAGACGGTACGCGCCTCCCGAAGCGGTGTCTTGTGAAGCGTACGAAGCCGATCGAAGCTGACATGCTTCAGGCAACCGAGGGCGAACTGCTCGCCCAGATCGTCATAGCTGTCACCGATGGCGCACATCACCACGTCGCCTGCTGCGTTGCGCATTTTGGCGCGCATGAGCTTGCCGCAGGTGCTGATTTCAAAGTTCATCTCCTCGTCATTCTCAACACCTGCGTGCATCAACGCAAAGGTAATGCATTGAAACAATGGCGTCGGTTCGAGTCCCATAATGCCTCCTTGTGAGGTAATAGTCTGTCGAGACGAGGATAAAACATATCAACCCCCAACGCAGTGTCAACCTCCGACTCGCACAACTCATCCTACTGGCTCATATCGCCTCAGCCAATATGTATGACCGCCGCCGAATACCTGCACGGCCCGTGGCCATAGTGACAGGCACAGAAGTGTCCAGTTTGCCTTCGGGATCGAGAGGCTTGGGTGCTGGTTGCTCTTTGGGTGCGAACTGGTTGGGGGGGACCTGATGAAAAGCCCTCCCCAGACGCAAAGAGGGCACCCGATCGCCTGGGTGCCCTCTCTTACATTCTATAAACGGCCCTACGCTTAGAACTGCACTGCCTTCTGTGCCAGCTCCAGGACGGTGCCCGGTACCACTCCGAGGATCAGGGTGGCGCCTACGCTGACCAGCAGGCACAGCGCGATCGCCGGGGTGGCGCCGGCCCAGGAGAAATCCTCCTCGCCGTCTTTCATGTACATGAAGACCATGACGCGCAGGTAGTAGTACAGGGATGCTGCGGAGTTCAGTACGCCGATGATGGCCAGCCAGATGTAGCCGGACTTGATGGCGGCGGAAAAGAGGTAGAACTTGCCGATGAAACCTGCGGTCGGCGGCATGCCGGCCAGGGAGAGCAGGAAAATGGAGAGCACAGCGGCAAGAAGCGGCTTCTTGTGGCCGAACCCCGCCAGATCCTGCACGTTGCCGTTGGTCTCGCCTTTCTTGCCGATCAGGATCACCACGGCGAAGGCGCCGATGTTCATGAAGGCGTAGGAGAGCATGTAGAAGAGGATGCCGGCTGCGCCTTCCGCGTTGGTGGCGGTGAAACCGACCAGGCAGTACCCCGCGTGGGCGATGGAGGAGTAGGCGAGCATTCTCTTCACGTTGTCCTGGGAGAGCGCGATGATGTTGCCGATGGTCATGGTGAGCACGGCCAGCACCCAGAGGAGATCCGACCACTCGGTCATCAGCATCGGGAAGGCGAAGATCATCACCCTCAGGAAGGCTGCGAAGCCTGCGGCCTTGGGGCCCGCGGACATGAACGCGGTCATCGGGGTCGGAGCCCCCTGGTAGACGTCCGGGGTCCACATGTGGAACGGCGCGGCGGCCACCTTGAAGCTGAAGCCGGTGGCGATCAGCAGCATCCCGACCACGAAGATCGGGTTGGTGGCGACTGCCGGGTTGGCCTGGACGAAGGCGGAGATGGCGTGGATCTTGGTGCTCCCGGTCGCGCCGTAGGTGAGCGCCATGCCGTAGAGCAGGAACCCGGTGGAGAAGGCACCCAGGAGGAAGTACTTGAGGCCCGCCTCGTTGGAAGCGGTGTTGGCGCGGTTGAAGCCCGCCAGCACGTACAGACAGATGGAGAGAAGCTCAAGCCCGAGGAAGATGACCATCATGTCGGTCCCGGCCGCCATCAGCATCATGCCGACGGTGGCAAAGAGTATCAGGGGGTAGAGCTCGCCCTGGTTGCACTCCTCCTGGACCATGTAGCGGTCCGAGATGAGGATGGCGAGTCCGGCGGAGATCAGGAAGATCACCTTGAAGAAGATCGCGAAGTTGTCCTGCACTACCGATCCGTTGAACGCTGACACCGACGGCCCCCACCCGCCCACGACGCTTGCCGCGGTCACTGCGAGGCCGATGATGCTCAGGTAACCGAGGTAGGCCTTGTTGTTGCCCGGAACGAATACGTTGACGAGCAGCAGGACCATGGCGACGCATGAGAGTATGATCTCAGGCATGACCACTGCCAGGTTTATGGCCGGCATAGCAATTGTTTCCATCTATAATCCTCCGTCAGCTAGTTCTAAGCGGTCTATTTTACTTCGTGGTTTGCAGGGACAACCGGGTGGCCTTCGGGAAGGCCTGCCGGAACGGCGACGTGCCCTGCCGGAAGCTGGGGCGCGGCCGGTTCTACTACCTGTGCTACTTCCTTCTTGGTGTTCACCTGGGCGATCAGCCTGTCGATCGACGGAGCCATGGTGTCGATGAAGGGACGCGGGTAGACGCCCATGAAGAAGATCAGGGCGATAAGCGGCAGCATGATGGCCACTTCCCTTGCGTTCAGGTCCTTCAGGTTCTGGTTCTTCGGGTTGCTGAGCTCCCCGAACATGACGCGCTGGAACATCCAGAGCATATACACTGCGGAGAGGATGACGCCGGAGGTGGCGATGATCGCGTACCAGCGGAGCTCGCTCTCGAAGGCGCCGAGCAGCACCAGGAACTCGCCGACGAACCCGTTGGTGCCGGGGAGGCCGATGGAGGAGAAGGTGACGATCATGAACATGGTGGCGAACACAGGCATCTGCTTGGCAAGGCCGCCGAAGTCGGCTATCTGGCGCGTGTGACGGCGCTCGTAGATGAAGCCGACGATGAGGAACAATGCGCCGGTGGATACGCCGTGGTTGAGCATCTGCAGCATGCCGCCGGTGACCCCCTGGGTGTTCAGCGCGTAGATGCCGAGCATGACGAAACCGAGGTGGGCTACGGAGGAGTAGGCTACCAGCTTCTTCACGTCCTGCTGCATCATGGCGACCAGCGATGCGTAGATGATGCCGATCACGGAAAGGGTGGCGATGAGCGGGGTGAACTGCGCGCTCGCCTCGGGGAAGAGCGGCATGGCGAAGCGGACGTAACCGTAGGTGCCGCACTTCAGCATGACGGCGGCCAGGATCACGGAGCCTGCGGTCGGTGCCTCGGTATGTGCGTCGGGCAACCAGGTGTGCAGCGGGAACATCGGTACCTTGATGGCGAAGGCCAGCGCGAAGGCGAGGAACATCCAGACCTGGGTCGCCGGGTCAAGCGAGAGTTCGTAGAAGCGCAGGATGTTGAAGTCGCCGCCCCCCGCCTTGAAGTAGAGGACGATCAGAGCCACCAGCATCAGGAGCGAACCGACAGCGGTGTAGATGAAGAACTTTACTGCTGCGTAGATCCTGTTTTTTCCGCCCCAGATACCGATCATGAAGTACATCGGGATCAGCATCACTTCCCAGTAGATGTAGAAGAGGAACAGGTCGAGCGACACGAAGGTGCCGATCATGCCGACTTCGAGGAGCAGCAGGCAGATCATGTATTCCTTCACCTTCTCCTCGACCGCCGTGTAGGTGGAGAGGATGGCGATCGGCATGATGAAGGTGGTCAGGATGACGAGCCAGAGGCTGATGCCGTCCA
>Ga0209317_1002050_pt1 | contig 15434 bp, 16 predicted proteins | sample RifGroB2_FD_183994 | JGI IMG/M metagenome (GOLD analysis project Ga0209317, IMG submission 183994) | Soil microbial communities from Rifle, Colorado, USA - Groundwater B2 (SPAdes) (version 2) | ecosystem: Environmental > Terrestrial > Soil > Unclassified | place: Rifle, Colorado | collected... | reverse complement strand
GTTGCCCGGCCCCTTGATCTCGCCGGTGACGACCCCCGCCGGTGAGTGGCACCCCTCGCACTGGCGCGAGATGTCATGCCCGACGGCCTTTACCGCCTTGTTGAGTTCCCCCTGGTAGATAGGGTCCTGGAAGGCGAGTTGGTGCACCGACCCGCTCCATTCCTTGAACTGTTTTTCATGGCATCCTTGGCAGACGCTGGGGGGGGTGAACTCGAGGGTGGATTTGTTCCACTTTATGAGCGAGGGGTAGTAGGGGTAGAATTCGCGGTCGACATCGAAGACAGGCGAAACGGCGAGCGCGGAGCAGGCGAATGTGCCCAGAGCCAACGTAGTGGCAATAATGAGCCGGATCCTGCGCGTGGAATTCATGCTCCCCTCCTTGGTGTGGCCATTTCATGAAAATACGTCAGACCAGGGTACCATTAACCATCCACGTGGCAAGAGGGCACGCCTGCCGCGGACCTGTCATTCATCGGGGTTTTTTTTGTTGAGAAGGCATTGCGTTACCTTCTTGATGGCTTCGACGTCGTCCGGATAGAGGTTGAAGGGGACGTCCTCGCCGCCGGTTTCCTTATAGATCCGGTACCTGTTGCAGCTTTCATAGTCGCCATAGCAGAGCTTGTTCTGGATGTATTCTGCGGACTTCGGCAGGTTTTTCATGTTGTCCTTGAAAAACTGGCAACATTCAACAAGTTCACATTTCATTGCAACACCTCTACATATTTTTGCGCGACATATAAAACACGGCTGCAACCGGCTCTGACAGTTGCGCTGCAAACAACTGCCGGGACCCGGAAAAATTGCTGGAGAGCATTATACACGACCGCCGGTTTGGCGAAGGTCAACTCTCGGCAATTGTGATCTGGCGAAGCGTCGCCTGGATGGTGCCGGCGCTTACGGCGTCTCCGAAGCATCCGGCTCCTGCATAGCTGTCGAAATTCTCCACCTGCTCGATAAGAAGCTCGATGAGCTCGGGATGTGCGGCATGGCGCCCGGGGGATCCGGCGATCTCCAGGATCTCCGCCAGGAGCGACGAAGGAAGGTCGGCTTCCTCGCTTTGCCGCGTCGCCGCTGCCGCGAGCCTCTCGAAAAGTTCCATCACGCTTCACCGGTTACGGGCGGGACTTCACCGGCCAAAGTGGAGCGGTATTGCCGTACCGCCGCATGAAGTGCGGACGCCGCCATGTTCGAGCAGTGCATCTTCTCCTCCGGCAGGCCGCCCAGTGCCTGGGCAATTTTCAGATCGTCCAGCTCAAGTACCTCGTCGAGCGACTTTCCCATGACAAGCTCGGTTGCGATGGAACTCGTCGCTATGGCAGCGCCGCACCCCTTGATGAGGAACTTTATGTCGCGGACCGTTTCCGACTCTATCTTGATGAAAAACACCAGGGCATCGCCGCACTCGGGGTCGCCAGCCTGCACAACCACGTTTGCGTCCTCCAGGGCTCCGCTGTTACGCGGGTTGTGGAAATGGTCCAGCACTTTCGCGGTGTAGTAGTCACTCATGTATGGACTCTTCGGAAGCGCCTTCTTCATCGCCGGGGGGACCCGTTATCGCCAGCGCCTTTTCAGCGACCAGTGCTTCGGCAACCTTGCGACGGGCCGAGGCCAGCAGGCGCTGTACGGTGCCGCGTGAAACCCCCATGGAGATACCGGCCTCCTCCTGGGTTTTTCCCTGGCCGTCACACAGGTACAGGGCATCGAGCTCGTCATGGGCGAGCCTGATGATCTCCAGATCCTTGAGCGGTGTCCCGGCAGGCTTGAATACGGCAGCGAATCCGGCCCTATGCGGGCAGACGCAGGTTCTTGGTTTGCGTGGACGCGACATGTCTAGTGGGAGCAGCCGTGGCCATGGCCGCCACAGGTATGCATCGGTAAAAGTTCAGGCAACTCGTTGGCTGCTAAAAGGGCGACGTTCTCCGCAACACCCCCTTCCCGTGCCTGGAAGACCCGCATGCCGGCGGCAGTGAGCTTTTGCAGCGCGCCGCGGCCGATACCTCCGACGACAACGGCGTCCACCCGGTGCCCCTCCAGTTCGGCTGCCGGATTGCATGCACCGTGCTGGTGGCTGTGGTTTTTTATGGCCGTTACCTCGTTCGTCTCCATGTCGACCACTATGAATCCAGGTGCCGAACCGAAATGCCCGAATATCTGCCCCGCCAGACCTTCATCGCTTGCCACCGGGAAACATACCTTCATTGAAACCTCCAGCCGAATTATGTGTATATGCACAACTAACATTCGGAATCCTGAATGTCAATAGGTTTTAAGGGAGGGGGTGCTTCAAATCTACCTGCAGCCCGGCAAAGGTGGGGCGATCGCCGGAGAGGGGTGAGGGTAGGGTAGGTACGGAGTAGGGGCGAATGATCATTCGCCCCTACCGTTTGATGTGGCGCCTGCTCGGTTACTCGTCCAGCTTCTTGTCTATCCCGGCGCGGCCGTCGTCGCACTCTTCCTCCGGCTGCCCGGGGCGGCTGTAACGGGGGTCGCTGGTAGCGCTGATGCAGACCGGGGCCTGCTCTTCGGTCGCTCCCGCGGCGGCGGGAACATGCTCGTGGTTCCTGCCGCCATCCTGGGGGACGTCACCCTTGCTCGGCTGCCAGTCCGCCATGTCCCTGAACATACGGAAACGCTCCAGCGCCTCCTGCTCCATCTGCGCGCGGAGCTGGCCGGCGACCTCGGGGTTCTGCTTCTCGAGGGCCTGGTAGCGCACCTCTCCCGAGAGGAACTCGGAAAGCGACCCGTCCGGCTTCTTGGATTCCAGGATGAACGGGTTCTTCCCTTCCAGCTTCAGCATCGGGTTGTAGCGGTACAGCGGCCAGTAGCCGGACTTCACGGCAAGCTGGCTCTCCTCGATCGATTTTCCCATCCCCTTCCTGAGCCCCTGGTTGATGCAGGTGGAATAGGCGATGATCAGGCTCGGCCCGGGGTACGCCTCGGCCTCCGCGATCGCCTTCAGCGTCTGGTTCTTGTCGGCGCCGATGGCGATGGAGGCGACGTAGACATAGCCGTAGGTCATCGCCATGCGCCCCAGGTCCTTCTTGGAGGTGCGCTTCCCTGCCGCGGCGACCCTCGCTATGGCACCTAGCTGGGTCGCCTTCGAGCACTGCCCGCCGGTGTTGGAGTAGAGTTCCGTGTCCATCACGAGGAGATTCACGTCCTCACCGGTCGAGATGACGTGGTCCAGGCCGCCGAAGCCGATATCGTAGGCCCAGCCGTCGCCGCCGTAGATCCAGATCGACTTCTTGGTGAAGAGGTCGGCCGAGGTCGCTATCTGCTGCAGGAGTTCGTTGTTCCCGGCCTGCGGCAGGAGCTCCTTCAGCCGGTCGCCGTGGCGCCGGGAAAGTTCGGGGTTCATCATCCCCTCCAGCCACCCTTCGAGCGCCTCCCTGAGTTCCCCGTCCGGCAGGGAGTTGATGGCCCGGCGCACCTGGTCCGCCAGGAGGCTCCTGCGCTGGGAAATCGCCATGTGGAAGCCGAAGCCGAACTCGGCGGCGTCCTCGAAGAGCGAGTTGTTCCAGGCGGGACCGAACCCTTCGGCGTTGGCGCAGTAGGGGGAGACCGGGGCCGAGGCCCCCCAGATGGAGCTGCATCCGGTGGCGTTCGCGACCAGCATCCGCTCCCCGAAGAGCTGCGTGACGATGCGCGCATACGGGGTCTCGCCGCAGCCGGAGCAGGCGCCGGAGAACTCCAGAAGCGGCTGCTGGAACTGGCTTCCGATCACGGAGTCCCTCTTCACCAGGTGCCCTTTCGGTGCGAGGGTCTCGGCGAACGCGCGGTTTTCCTCCTGCAGCGCCGCCTGGGTGTCGATCGGCTTCATCACGAGCGCGGGTTGCTTGGCGGGGCAGATGTCGGCGCAGTTGCCGCACCCCATGCAGTCGAGCGTGTAGACCTGGATCCGGAAGCCGTGCCCCCTGATCTCCTTCATGTTGGCGGGGATGGTCTCAAAGCCCGCAGGTGCGCCGGCGAGTTCCTGTTCGGTGGCGAGGAAGGGGCGGATCGTTGCGTGCGGGCAGATGTAGGAGCACTGGTTGCACTGGATGCAGTTCTCCTTGATCCACTCCGGGACGTTGATCGCGACGCCGCGTTTTTCAAAACGGGCGGTGGAGAAGGGGAAGACGCCGTCGGGGGAGAAGGCGGAAACCGGCAGGTCGTCACCCTTTTGCCGCAGGATCGGGAACACCATCTCCTTCATGTAGCCGGGCATGCGCTGATTCAGGCGGAAGTCGAGCCCCCGGTCGTCCGAGGCCCCCTTCCACGATTGCGGGTACTCGATCTCCACCAGATTCTGCACCGCCAGATCCACCGCCCCCAGGTTCATCTCGACCACCTGGTCCCCCTTCCTGCCGTACTCCTTGCGGATGGAGTCCTTCAAGAGCTCCACGGCGCGCTCGAAGGGGAGCACCCCGGAGAGCTTGAAGAAGGCGGTCTGCATGATCATGTTGATCCGCCCCCCAAGCCCCGCGGCCGAGGCGATGGAGATGGCGTCCACGTTGTAGAGTCTGACCCGTTTCTGCGCTATGTCGCGCCTCATGACGGCGGGAAGGTGCTCCTCCATGTCGGCCGCACTGTTCCAGGGGGAGTTCAGGAGAAAGGTTCCCCCCTCCTTGATCCCCTCAAGAAGATCGTAGGTCCGGACGTAGGGCGCCTTCTGGCAGGAGATGAAGTCGGCGGCGTCGACCAGGTAGGTGGACTGGATGGGGCTTTCGCCAAAACGGAGGTGCGAGACGGTGATGCCGCCGGACTTCTTGGAGTCGTAGGAGAAGTAGGCCTGGACGTAGAGATCGGTGTTGTCGCCGATGATCTTTATGGCGGCCTTGTTGGCGCCTACCGTGCCGTCGGCGCCCATCCCCCAGAAGCGGCACTGGATGGTCCCTTCTGGGGTGGTGAGGAGGGTCCCCCGGGCCGGAAGCGAGCTGTCCCCGACGTCGTCGGTGATACCCACCGTGAAGTGGCGCTTGCCGGGGGAGCCGTTCATGTTGTCGAAGACGCTCTTCACGTGTACCGGGCGGAACTCCTTGGAGCCCAGGCCGTAGCGCCCGGCGTAAAGCTCCGGCATCGGGCCGCCGCGCTCGATGAGGGCGGTGCAGACGTCCTGGTAGAGCGGCTCTCCAAGGGAACCCGGCTCCTTGGTGCGGTCCAGCACCGTGATCTTGGAGGCCGTCTGGGGGATGACCGAGAGGAGAGCCTCCGCGTCGAAGGGGCGGTAAAGCCTCACCTTGACGAGCCCCACCTTTTCCCCGGTGCCGTTCAGGTACCGGACCACCTCCTCGGCCGTCTCGCACGACGAGCCCATGGTGATGATCACCCGGTCCGCCTCGGCGTGACCTATGTAGTCGAAGAGCCGATAATGCCTTCCGGTCAGCTTCCCTACCTTGTCCATCGTTTCCGCTACCACGGAGGGGAGCGCCAGGTAGAAGGGGTTGGCCCGCTCGCGCCCCTGGAAGTAGATGTCCGGGTTCTGCGCCGTGCCGCGCATTTCGGGGTGCTCGGGGTTCATCGCCTTGGCGCGGAAGGCTGCGAGCTTCTCGCGGTTCAGAAGGCGCGCCATGTCCTCGTAGTCGATCACCTCGATCTTCTGCACCTCGTGGGAGGTCCTGAACCCGTCGAAGAAGTGCAGGAAGGGGAGGCTCCCCTCCAGGGCGGCCAGGTGGGCGACCAGGGAGAGGTCCATCACCTCCTGGACCGACGAGGAGCAGAGCAGGGCGAAGCCGGTGGGGCGCGCCGCCATCACGTCCTGGTGGTCGCCGAAGATGGAGAGCGCGTGGGTGGCGACCGCACGCGCCGAGACGTGGAAGACGCCGGGAAGCTGCTCCCCGGCGATCTTGTACATGTTGGGGAGCATCAGGAGAAGCCCCTGCGAGGCGGTGAAGGTGGTGGTGAGGGCGCCTGCCGCCAGCGATCCGTGCACGCTCCCGGCGGCCCCGGCCTCGGACTGCAACTCCTTGATGTTCAGGACCTGGCCGAAGATGTTCTTGCGTCCTTCGGCCGCCCACTCGTCCGCGACCTCCCCCATGGTGGAGGAGGGGGTGATCGGATAGATGGCGGCCGTCTCGCTCATGGCGTAGGCGACATGCGCCGCCGCTGTGTTGCCGTCCATGGTTTTCCTGTTTCCGCTCATTGCACATTCCCCCTTTCTCGAATATGGCTGTACCCGCCCGGATGACGCTCAATGAGGCGGGTAAAGCTGGTCGGATAATGAAGGTTAATATGCTATCACTAATTTTTGCGAAGGGAAGCGAGGGGGGGGAGCTGGAAACGGGCAGGAACGCGGGGCCAGGTGGCTTGGCGGAACATGGACGGGAAAGGGTATGAGCGGTTTAAGCTACAGGGAACAGTGGAGCGGCGCTCCGGCTTCGAGCCGGTTACTGTCCGGAGTGCCCTGCAGTTGGCGGGGAGGGTCGATGCCGAACCGGTCGAAGATCCCCTTGATGAAGTCGATCAGGGTGGGATCGAGGGTGCGTCCCTTCTCCAGAACCAGCCGGCGCGGCCTCGCGCGGTCAAAGCCGTCCACATGGTGGGATACGAGCGAGCCGTTTTCCAGATAGGAGGCGACGATGCTCCGGGAGATGAAGGTGATCCCCTCCCCTGCCATGACCGCCCTGATGATGAAGGGGATGTCGTCGAAGAACACCGTGTTGCTGAACTCGACGGCATCCCGACCGATGCGGTGCATGCCCTTTTCCAGGAAGCGCCTGGCGCAGCACCCCGATTTCTTGCAGTATAGCCGCTGGTGCAGCAAGGCTTCTATCTCCACTTCGCTGGAGGGGATGCCGAAATGCGGGGCGCTGACGAAGACCATCTCGTCGTCGGGCAGGTCGTAGCTGGAGAACTCGTCCAGGTTAAGGTCTTCGCAGTACTCGATGAGCACCAGGTCGAACCGGTTTTCCCTGAGCCCCTTGAGCGCGGTCTCCGGCATCTCGAAGACGAAGTGGAGGTCGCTGGACTGGGCGTTGCGCGACATGAACCGGGTGAAGATGTCGGGGAGATAGGAGACGCCGAAGGGGGCAGTGCAGCAAAACGAGATCTTCCTCTTCTGGGAGAGGAGCTGCAGGTCGTGAAGGAAGTCGTTTTCGATCTTTAGCAGCTGGCGGGCCTTCTCAACGAGAAGTTCGCCGGCTGCGGTCGGTCTCAGGACCGTGCCGGACCGGTCCAGCAGTATCTCGCCATAGTGGTCCTCAAGGATCTTTATGCGGCGCGACACGGCTGACTGTGTCACGCACAGTTTTTCGGCAGCCTTGGAAAAGCTCCCGGACTCGACCGAGTCCACCAGTGTCTTCAGATTGATGAAATCCATCAGCACTCACTCTCCAGCTTCAGGGGGTATGCGAAACACGCATAGATTGCATGAGAATCTTTCGTTTGAGTATATCGCAGAAAATCCGATACATTGCAACATCGAAATGAACGTTAATGTTTAGTGGGTTAGCGAGGCTTAATTTTTTGATTCACTATCCACGTATGCCATTGTGTCACCTAGCAATTATGAGAAAGGAGGGCAAAACTTCACTGTAGGAGACCGGGCACAAAACTTGATTATTCAAAGGAGGTTGTATGTCGGAAAAGATGATGAAAAAGAGCAGAGTGCTATTGGTTGCGCTGCTTGGCCTTGTTGCCGTTGCGGCTCTTACCATGTGGGGTTGCGGCACTGACGGCTACAACAACCCCGCCAGCGCGGTAACCACGACCAAAACCGCCACTGCGCTCATCGAGCCCGCTGATCTTAAACAATGGATAGACGAAGGTAAAGTGAACAAGGCGGGCGGCTATGACCGTGTCGTCGTGGTCCAGGTCGACGCAACGGTCACGAATTACGACCTCGGCCATATTCCGGGCGCCCAAAGCGTCGGTCTGAACAGCGAACTGGCCCAGAGCCGTGTCGAGGGACCCATGTACACCGGCGCCATGGCCCCGGACGGAACCATCATGGATAACCTGATCCAGCGTCTTGGTATCGACGCCAACACCACCATCGTTTTCACCACCTCCGAGACCGAAAGCGGCAGTCCCTGGAACCTGACCAGGGGATACGCGGTTTTCCGTTACTGGGGCTTCCCGAAAGAGCGCCTGAAGGTCCTTAACGGCGGCAACAAGAACTGGAAAGCCGCAGGAAACGCGCTGGTCTTCGACAAGCCCACCATCACCAGGTCGACCTACTGCGTGACGCCGAACAGCGTCAATCGGGTGCGTACCGACCTGAGGGCCTCGCTCTCCGACATGATCGCAGCAGTCTCGGCCGGAACGGCTACCAACGATTTCGTCGACGGCAGGTCCACCGACGTACCCGCCGGGCCTACCTCGGACCTGATCGACAGCTCTACCCCTACCAAGTACGTGGTGTTCGAAGGGGCGATCAAGGGCGGGCGGAACAAGGCTCACTCCCTGCTGCACACCGCGGGCAAGTTCAAAACTACATCCGAAGTGATAACCGCGCTTGCCATCCCGAATACGGCAACCACCGTCTATACCCTCTGCCGCGCAGGCAACATCGCATCCGTACTGTTCTTCGCAGTAGACGGCTATGCTTACTACAACGAGACCTCGGCCGGCGCGCTCAAGGCTGTCTGGTATGACGGCTCCTGGGGCCAGTGGGGCCTTCTGGCCTCTTCGGACAAGGTTGGCACCACCGCAGCTAACGCCGGCGGAAAGCTTGCTGTTGGGTCGGTCTGGGATACTACCGCACTCACGGATTCACTCACCTATAACGTCGATTCGGCCCGCACCATCGTCACTTACAACACGCGTCTGCTGAACCCCGAGCCGTCCCTTGTTGACGGGAACCAGCTCGAGAATGCGGATGCCGCCTACAAGAGCCCTGTGACTACCTCAACTGGCGGGGCGGCGGCCGGCGGTGGTGGCGGTTGCTAATCGGCATTGGCGCTCCGGATACGGCCGGAGGATCGATTACCTAAACTAGGGAGTGGACAAACTATGAGAAAAATGACTAAAACAAGCATTTGTGCAACCGTTCTGGGGCTGGCGTTAGCCACCGGTACGGCCTACGCCGGACCGAAGATGACCTTCGGCCCCAACGACGAGGGAGCCCTGCAGCTCGACTACAAGGGGCAGTTCCAGATGACGGTGCGCGACACCGGGTCCGGCGAGAACAACGACGACGACACGATGAACTTCAACTTCCGCAGAAACCGCCTGGCCCTGATGGGGAAATACGGCGACAACATGTCCCTCTACGTGCAGACCGAGTACGTCGACGACGCGAACATCACCCCGTTCGACGTGGCGGACACCGATCAGGGGTCGGATTTCCAGATCCTGGACGCCGTGATGCGCTTCAAAATCAACGACGCGCTGCGCGTGAACGTCGGCAAGTTCAAGTACAACCTCTCCCGCGAGAACCTGGAGGCGTGCGAGGCGCCGCTCACCCTGGACCGCTCGCTCTTCATCCGCGCCCCCTACACCACCACCCGCGACACCGGCGTGGCTGTCTGGGGGAACCTCTTTGACGACATGTTCCAGTACCGCGTGGACGCCATGGAAGGACGCAAGGCGGTCTCCGGCGTCGCCGCTCCGGCCTCAAACTTCCGCTATTCGGCCCGTGCGCACGTTACCCTGCTCGATCCCGAGAACGACTACGGCTACAAGGGGACCTACCTCGGGAAGAAGAAGGTGGCCACCTTCGGTGCCGCCTACCAGTACGAGCCCGAAGTGGCATACGGCGATACGGTAACGAGGACCGACGAGAAGGACTACCAGGCATGGACGGTCGACGCCTTCGTGGAATATCCGATCGAGGGTATGGGTACCGTGACCGCCTCGGCGGCCTATGAGGACGTGGACCTGGACGGAGCCTACGAGGGGGCCAACCCTGATGCGTTTGCCATCGGCATCAACGGCGAGAAGAACGGCTACTATGCCAAGGCCGGCTACCTCCTCCCGAACATGCCGCTGCAGCTGTTCCTGCGCTATGAGCGCTGGCGCTTCGCCAGCCTGAACGGCGTCTTCGACCAGCGGGTCGACTGGTACGGCGGCGGGTTGAACTACTTCCTGCGCGACCAGAACCTGAAGCTGACCTTCGAGGCGAGCTCCACCGGGTTCAACAAGGCGGGCGGCACCGAGACGACCGAGGACTTCATGACCTACATCACCCAGCTGCAGCTGATCTTCTAGGCACGACCGGCAAGCTCCCTTCGCACGTCCCCTTCCCCGGAGGGGGAGGGACAGGGTAGGGGAACCATCTGCAGGAAAGCAGCGGGTGGGGGCGAATCGACAAAACAAAAGGAGGAAAAGATGTTTCGTAAATTCATCACACTGCTTGCTGCAGCCATCATGGCGGCAAGCCTTACAGTATCGGCCTTCGCGTCAGGCCCTGTAACCGGCAAGGTGACCAAGGTCGACGGTGACAAGGTGACCGTGACCATCGAGGGCGCAGTCCCTGCCTGGGCCAAAAAAGGCGCAAGCGTTACGGCTGCCGGCGGCTCGCCCAAGGTCGTTGCCGTCCAGGGGAACGAGGTCACGCTGAAGATGAGCAAGGCTAAAGCCGCAAAGATCGCAGTCGACTCCAGCATGACCCTCTCCGAGTGCGAGGGTGACGAGATGCAAGGCTGCTAGCAGAAAGGGCGCCCCTGCCAAAGGGGCGCCTCACCCTCCTGTACCCGCCTTATTTTCACAGACAAATAGAGGTTACCCATGAAGAGATTGACAGCGCAAAGCGCACTGGCAGCTGCCTTGATCCTTGGCGCGCTGGTGGCGCCCTCCTACGCCGAAAAAGCAGGGATCGGTTGGAAGGAAACCATAGTCGCCAAGTCGGGCAAGGCCAAGACCATGGCCGAACTGGCCAAGATGTACGACTCCAGCTCCTGTGTGGAATGCCACGAGGAGCAGCACAACCAGTCGCAGGACTCCATCCACTCCCGCTCCATCTACGGGACCGGGCGCACCGCCATGACCATCATGACCACCATCGAGAACGGGCTGATGGAAGAGCCGTACTCGGGGGTCAAGAGCCGCAAGGACGTCAAGGTCGAGCACCTGATGGGTTGCGCCAAGTGCCACCTTCCGCAGCTGGCCGACGCCGAGGACTCCGTGGCCCAGGAGCTGGTGAACACGCTCTACAGCTGGAGCGATGCCCGCAAGAAAAAGGACAAGGAAACGGCCAAGAAGATGGAGGAGAAGCTGAAGAGCGTCTCCATCAACTGCCTGATCTGCCACAACAGAAACGCCATCACGCACAAGTGGCAGGACGGCTACCCGAAGGCCGGCGTGGTGTACGGCTCCAAGACGGGGGAGCACCCCTCCGACAAGTTCCCGAAGATGGCCGAGAGCCCGATCATGAGCGAGGCGATCCAGTGCGGGCAGTGCCACGGCCTGGGACCGAACCTGGAACTGGACGAGCCGACCCAGTGCTGCACCTCGTACGGGAGCTACCTCTGGGCCTACAAGTCGGAGGTCGGGCAGGAGAACTGCCAGGACTGCCACATGAAAAACAGCAAGCTCGGTCATAACATCCAGGGGTACCGCGACCCGGCGATGACCGACAAGGCTGTCGAGTTCCACGCCGAGGCGTTCGGTTATTACTGGCGCGACGGCGCGACCATCAGGCCGAAGGCGGTGGTCAAGGTGGAGATGGTGAATAAGGCCGGGCATTCGATACCCGACGGCTGACCGACCCCCAACCGGCTGGTTCTGTCGGTAATAGCAAAGACGAAAGACGGCAAGGAAGTGTTCAACCAGGAGAAGATCTACATGCCGGTGCCGCAGCAGCTGGCGCGCGGCGACCGGATGGGGCGGGGCCCCTACGAGAAGAGCGGGCTGATCGAGGACACCGGGCTTCCGCCGGGCAAGCAGGTGAAGGAGCGCTTCGACATCTTCTACCCGCTGGAGGAGGCCGAGGTTAACGGCAAAACGGTCGAGATCCCGTCGGCCTACGACCTGGACGTCGAGGTGAAGCTTACCTACCTCCCTTTCGGCTCCCCCAACAGCGACCCCTTCGTCTGGAAGGAATTCAACAAGACGGTGAGCATCAGCAAGAGCGGGAAGTAGCATCATCCGCTACACCGGTACGCACCATCCATTGACTGGGCCGGCGTTTCGAAAGAGACGCCGGCCTTTCTTATGTGGCAATCTGTCAACTTCCCTTCATGGCCCGTGGTGGAGTGAAGCGGAAGGATGCATGGGGCAAGCCGGACGCGACCCGAGAAAAACAGATTGACATTTGTATATTTGAATATTACTTATGTGCATATACACGTTATCTCGGGGGTGTAAAAAAAAAATGAAGATCTGTTTCCCGGTGCTGGAAAATCACGGTGTGGAGAGCGAGGTCTACGGCCATTTCGGTTCTGCTCCATGTTTCATCCTGGTGGACATGTTCACCGGCGAGGTAGCGGCTCTGGCCAAGGGTGACGGCGTGCACCAGCACGGAGCGTGCAACCCGGTGGCTGCGCTGGACGGGCGTGAGATCAAAGCGATCATTGCCGGCGGCATCGGGAGCGGGGCACTGCAGAAACTGAACGCCGCCGGGCTGCGGGTGTTCCGGGCGAAGAGCGGAACGGTCGGCGACAACATGAAGATGCTGAGGGCGAGCGCCCTTGCTGAATTTCTGCCGGGCGACACCTGCGGTGGCCATGCACACGGTCACGGCTGCTAGAACTCAAGGAGGGGAAATCATGACATGGGCTGAAATGTATCAGACTGACACGGAAAAACCGGTGGCTGAATTCGTGAAATCACTGGGCCAGGTGGGGCTGAAGCGAGGTTTCCTCATCCACAATGAGGACAAGATGGCGATGGCGCATACCTTCGGCAAGCACGGAATGGAAGTGGCTGAGGGGTTCGATCTCCACATGATCCAGATCTGCAAGCCGGAAAAGGCAGCCGCCAGCCTCCAGAAGAACCCGGAGCGCGCCGCGTTGATGCCCAAATTCATCACGACCTTCACCGCTAACGGCAAAACGCAGATACGGATGCTGCGCTACCGCCGCCCGATGATAGAGGCGCTGGTGCAAGACGCCGAGTTTGCCGCCTCCCTGGAAGAGAGCTTCGACGCCATCGTGGCCATGATCGAGGAGGCACGCTGACGGTAGAAGGACGCGGCTGAAGCAGAAAACCCTGGCAGATGGACGGGCCGGCGCCACTTTAGCGCCGGCCATTTTTTTTCGCATTTATCATGAAACGCTTTGGAGAACGGCGCTAACTTGACTATAATGCGTGCCAACGATTCCCCTGAACCGGCAAGGCTGTATGACACCACCAAAGACCCAGAAAATCCCTGCACGTCGACCTGCGCTTTTTGCCGGTCGGCGGGGCTTGCCGATCGCGTTTTTAGCCCTCTTCGTGCTGGCGGGGTGCACTCCCCGCGGCACCACGGTCAGCCACTGCGAGGTCTGCCATCCAAAGATAGAGAAGGTATCGCAAAGTCATCCGGACTGCGTTTCCTGCCACGGCGGCAACCCCCTGGAAAAAAACAAGAGCGCTGCGCACCTGGCCATGTTCGGCCCCAGGAATCCGGCAGCGCCCGAGCACTGGGACAAGAGCTGCGGTTCCTGTCACCTGTACCAGTTGGACCGGGTCAGGTCGAACCTCATGTACACGGCGACCGGGATGATCAAGAACGCCCAGCTCACCTGGGAGGGGCCGGAGGGGGAACTCTACAGCAGCAGGGGAGGGGAGCTCTTCGACGCGGCGGGAAAGCCGCGGCAGCTAAAGCCCGTGGCCGAACTGGACCATCTCTCGGGTGAGCTGTACCGCAAGTTCTGCTCGCAGTGCCATGTCGCGACGGAGAGCGGGGACGTCTACGGCGCGAGCCACGCCTCCGGCTGCGCCGCCTGCCATTTCCCGTACAACGACCGGGCCACCTACGAAGGGAAGGACAGGACTGTGCGGGGAAAGGCTCCGTACGCGGCGAGCCACGCCATGGAGAAGCTTCCGGGCAACGACGTCTGCACGCGCTGCCACAACCGCAGCGGCCGGATAGCCCTCTCCTACCAGGGGCTCTACGACGGGAACAACTCGATGGTGCCGACCGGAAACGGCCAGCCCGGTGTCGCGCAACCTCACCCATATCGCCTCCGACGTTCACTTCGCCGCCGGCATGGACTGCATCGACTGCCACACCTCGCGCGACACCATGGGGGACGGGTACGGCTACGAGAACATGTACCTGCAGACCGAGGTCGCCTGCGAGGACTGCCATGGAGGCGACAGACCGCCGCGCTACCGGGAGATAACGGCGGAAAACGACGAGGCGGTCCGGGAGTCGCAGGGGTACCAGATGCAGATGCGCCCGGGGATGAAGATGATGCTCACCGCCAAGGGGCGCAAGTATTCCAACGTCTTTTACCGCGACGGGGTAGTCTACGTGCTCGGGAAGCGAAGCGGCAAGCTGTTCAAGAGCAAGGTGATCACAGGCACCCCGGAGCACACAGTGGCCGGTCACGGCCGGATGGAATGCTACTCCTGCCATTCCCGCACCGTGGTGCAGTGCTACGGCTGCCACACCACCTATGACAAGAGCAAGCCGGGGATGGATTACATCAAGAACATGATGACCCCGGGGCGCTTCAGCGAGAAGGAAGACTACCGGATGCTCTACCCCTTCCCGCTGGCGCTGAACCAGCGCGGCAAGATCTCGACGGTCACGCCGGGATGCCAGACCTTCGTCACGGTGGTGGAGCCGGACCTCTCCGTATCGAAGGACGAGTACGTCGCCAGGTTCAAGGGGAAGCAGCAGCTCCGCTTCGCCCCTTTTTATTCCCACAATACAGGCAAGAAGGCGATCGGCTGCGGCGAGTGCCACGGCAACCCCGCCTTCCTTGGCTTCGGCCAGCACGTGGTGTCGGGGGGGGACATCGAAGGGACCCTGATCTGCGAGCAGTCCGCCGACAAGCCGCTGGACGGCTTCCTCACGCTGCAGGGGGGGAAGGTGCGGGCGTATTCTGCAATCACCCGGGAGAACTCCAGGCCGTTGAACGGCAAAGAGGTGCGGCGCACCCTGGCGGTAAACCTCTGCATCGTCTGCCATGACAAGGCGCGGGACCCAATCTATCGAAAGGAGCTGGATTATGGTGCGCTCAATGATGCTATGCATCGCCGCCTGCTTTCTGCTCCTTAGCGCGCCAGGCGCATGGGGCGGGGAGAACTGCGCGGACTGTCACAAGACGGTCGTGAAGGGGGTACATGCCGGCGTCCCCTGTCTCTCCTGCCATCTGGACGAGAGCGACACGCTGGGGAACCCCGCATCCATGGAAAGCCGGGCCGCAGGATGCGTCGGGTGCCACCGCGGCTACCACAAGCTCTTCGACCATGCCATGGCGACCAGGGAAAAGGAACTCCGCTTCGTGGCGCGAAGCTTCGGCAGGGAGGACGGGGAATTCTTCGGGAAGAACTGCAACTCCTGCCACCTGAAGGGGTGCACCGACTGCCACGGCGGGAAGGGGCACGACATCGCACGGCCAAAGGACAGCGACTGCTTCACC
>Ga0209317_1002049_pt1 | contig 15437 bp, 12 predicted proteins | sample RifGroB2_FD_183994 | JGI IMG/M metagenome (GOLD analysis project Ga0209317, IMG submission 183994) | Soil microbial communities from Rifle, Colorado, USA - Groundwater B2 (SPAdes) (version 2) | ecosystem: Environmental > Terrestrial > Soil > Unclassified | place: Rifle, Colorado | collected... | reverse complement strand
CCCGCCGCCCAAGGGGGCAGGCGAGCAGACGTTATCGGGCGAGTTGGCGTTCACCAGGCATATGGAGCAGGTGACGGTGGGGCTGTCTGTCAGTTTCTCGACCTCTTCGACCAACCCTTTGCTGTGCAGAAAGCAGATGTGTTTTTCGTGTTCGCCTGTGCAGGCGCATGTTTCTTTGGACTCCATCTGGTCATCCCCCTGGAACTGCTCCCTTGCTGTTACCGGTTAACTGAGACCCTGGAACATGCTAACGCTTTTCGATAATTCTGTCACCTCCGCAGGGGCTGATAATCATCGCCCTGCCCGCCGCGGTTCCCTCGACGCCTACTTCCGCAAAGGCTTTTTCTTCTGTTTGAGCGACTCCTTCAGCCTCTTCTGCGCCTGCGCTATCAGCATCTGGTGGGTCCCTTCGCCGCTCTCCCCTTCTGCCGGATGGCGCTGAAGGTAGCTTCCGTCCGGCTGCATGTCCCAGGCGGAGCGATGGTCGGCATGGTAGCAGTCGAAAATCGCTCGCAGTTCCCGGGTCAGTTCCGGTGCGGCAACGGGGCAAAGGATTTCCACCCGCGCCTCCAGGTTCCGTTTCATGGCGTCCGCCGATGATATGAAGTACTCCTCGGAGCCGCCGTTTCTGAAGTAATAGACCCGGGCATGCTCCAGGAAACGCCCAACGATGCTGACCACGCGGATGTTTTCGGAGAGCCCGGGGATGCCCGGCCTCAGCCTGCATGTGTCACGGACGTAGAGATCGACCTTCACACCCGCCATGGAGGCCCGGTACAGCGCCTTCACGATGTCGCCGTCGTCAAGGGCGTTAACCTTGAACTGGACCACACCTCCCCCTGCCTGCCGATGCAGTGCGACCTCCCGCTCTATCCGCGCCAGCAGCGCCTTCTTCAGGAGCTTGGGAGCCGGCATGACCGCCCGGTAATTGCGCTTGGCGGAGAAGCCGGTGGTGAGGTAGTTGAAAAGTTCGGTAACGTCCTGGGCGACGGTATCGTCACAGGTGATGAGCCCGATATCGCTGTAGATGCGCGCGGTTTCCGTGTGGTAGTTGCCGGTCCCGACATGGACATAGCGCCTGAGCCCCCCGTAGTCCTGGCGCACCACCAGGATCACCTTGCAGTGGGTCTTCAGCCCCACGACGCCGTAGGTGACGTGGATCCCCGCCTCCTCCATAAGCTCGGCGAGACGTATGTTTGCTGCCTCGTCGAAACGGGCCTTCAGTTCCACCACCACCGCGACCTGCTTGCCGTTTTGAGCCGCCAGCACCAGGGCATCGATGATCCGACTCTGGCTGGAGGTCCGGTACAGGGTCATCTTTATGGCGCGCACCTTGGGGTCGACCGCCGCCTCCCTTAGGAACCGCTCCACCGAGGTGGAAAAGGACACGTAAGGGTGCTGCAGCAGGATTGCCCCCGCCTCCCGGATGGTGTGGAAGATGTTGCGGGTGGTGAGGAGTTGCGGGTGATCGGTCGGGTGATGGGGCGGGTCGTGCAGGCGCGGATAGTCGAGCTTCGAGATCTCGAACAGGTCCCGCAGCGCAAGCATCCCGGGGACCTCGAAGACGTCGTTCGCCTCGTCAAGCTCCAGTTCGGCAGCCAGCCGTCCGCGATGCAGCGGTTCCATCCCCCCCCCGATCTCGAGCCGGACGATGGGAGCGAACTTGCGCTCCTTCAGCTCCGACTCGATCATCTCCATCAGGTCGTCAGCCTCCTCCTCGTCCTTCTCGGTGTTGGCGTTGCGGGTCACCCGGAAGATCTCGCAGGAGACGATGTGCATGCCCGGAAACAGCATGTCCAGGTTGTTCATCATCACCTGCTCGAGCGGGATGAAGTGATCCCCCTTCCCCACCCGTATGAAGCGGGGTGTCCCGAGGCCGACCGGCACCTTTACCCGCGCCAGCGACACCTCCCGCGACTTCGGGTACCGCAGGGCTACCAGCAGGTTCAGGGAAAGGTTCGAGATGAAGGGAAACGGGTGGGCCGGGTCGATCGACTGCGGCGTGAGGAGCGGGTAGATGTTGGCGTAGTACTGCTCGCGCAACTGCTTCTTTTCCTTGGGGGACAAGGTACCGTAGCTCTCGATGACGATCCCCTTCGCCTCCAGAAGCTGCCGCACCGTCTTGAAGGCGTCCCTCTTCTGCGCCTCGATCTCCCGTACCGCGCTGTTGCACTCGACCACCTGCTGGCGCGGGGTGCGGCCGTCCAGCGTCAGCTCGTGCAGCCCGGCGCCGATCTGCTGTTTCAGGCCGCCGATGCGCTTCATGGCGAATTCGTCGAGATTGCCGCTCACGATGGCGATGAACTTCAACCGTTCCAGAAGCGGGGTCCGCTCGTCCATCGCCTCGTGCAGCACGCGGCGGTTGAACTCGAGCCAGGTCAGCTCCCGGTTCAGATACCATTCACTGTCGCTCAGATCGAACGGGCTCTCCGTGCCGGCAGGCAGCCGTTTTGCCTGCGGCTTTGCGCCCCCCTTGACCTTCGCCGGCTTGGGCTTGGCACCCTTTGCTTTCGCCGTCTTGGGCTTGGGAGCCTTGGCCGGAACGGGGTCAGGTTTCGGCGTTTTCTGTTTCTGAGGCTTCTTCTTGGTACCGGCAGGTTTGGCGGGGATGCCGGACGGTTTTTCGTAAAGGGTAGTGGCGGCTCCCTCTTCGCCAGTACCTGGCGTGCCGGAAGCGGTAAGGGTGATGGATGGGATTTCCAGCGCGTTGGCAGGGGCATCTTGAAGCCCCCGGGCCAGCGTAATAAGTTCCAGTTCGTGCTTTTCTTCAGGTGCAACAGTTTTAGTCTCCATTACATTACTCTCCGGAACTGTAGGAATGCATTATTGTTACACTAATCCGTGACAATGGCAACTCGCTGCGAGATACAGTGCAGGGAAGACCGGACCACAGACAAAAGGAAGCCCCCGTACCGGCAGCTCTTTATCAGTAGCCGGATACGGGGGTCCTCTCAGCGTGAAGCTCTAATTGTATGAACCGGCGGGATATTCACCCCCCCTCCGGGTTCCTCAGGCCTCTCTTGGCCGCCCTCTTTCTTAGTATCTTCATTACCTCGGCAGGACTCAATTCGACTTGCCGCCTGCGCCGCTCCACTATCATGATGACAGGGGCTTCTTCGTTTTTCCGATCGCTTTCACTCATGGTACACCTCCCATCTGCAGCGGTGTCTCGCACTGAGCAGCTTGGCTAATGATGATATTTTATCCTCAATCCTCTTTCCGCACAAACTCAAAGCCTTAGCCGTACCGGGTGCTTGATATTTGCTTATATGGATGAGCCATCTATACTGCTTGGGACTAAAATCCCCCCTTCTTCCCGACCGAGGATGCACATGAGGATTCTTCTGCTGGCCATGCCCGACGCGGCAAACAATTTTCACCGCATCATCAAGGTGCCCAACCTGGGGTTATGTTCCATCGCAGCACATCTCAAACAACATGACGTGAAAATAGTCGACCTGGTGCTGGTGCACCGGAACATCCGCTCCTGGCTGCAGGATTTCCTGACCGATTTCCAACCGGAGGTGGTCGGCATAAGCAGCATGAGCTTCCAGTACGACAGCGCCGTCACGGTGATGTCCATCTGCCGTCAGCACGCCTCCCGGGCCAAACTCGTGCTGGGGGGGTACCACGCCACGCTGTCCCATACCGAACTCACCTCCGGCACCGTTGCGTCCCCCTTCGATTACCTGATCCGCGGGGAGGGGGAGGAAGCCTTCGCCGCGCTGGTTGACGCCCTGGGCGGGGGACGCAGCCTCGATGAGGTGCCGGGACTTTCATGGGCCAGGGACGGGGTTTTCCGGCACAACCCGACGGCGAGGCTGCTCGACATGCAACGGATGCCGCTGCCGGATCGAAGCGTTCGCGTGCTGAACGACTTCGTATACTTCGACCGCCGACTGGACTGCGTGGAAACCTCTCGTGGCTGCTCCATGACCTGCACCTTCTGCTCGATCACCGGGATGTACGGTGCGAGCTTCCGCTGTTATGCCATCGAGCGGGTGGTCGCTGACCTGAAGGAACTGAAGCGGCGCGGGACCCGCACGGTGCTGCTGGTCGATGACAATATCACCCTGGATGCCACCCGTTTCACGAGACTCGCCGAAGCCATCGTGGAAAACGGCCTGGACTGCATGGAGTACCTGGTTCAGGCGTCGGTTGCCGGCATAGTTGCCGACCCGGCGCTGATCCCCGCGCTGGCGCGGGCGAACTTCACCATGGTCTTCCTCGGCATCGAATCGGTACTGCCGAAGAACCTGGCGCTCTTTCAGAAGGGGGATATCAGAGAGAAGACGGAACAAGCCGTGAGGCTTTTGCGCGAGCACGACATCGCTGTCATGGGGGGCTTCATCATCGGCAATCCCGATGACGGCCAGGAGGAGGTCAGGGAAGTCTTCCGTGCGTCGCGCAGGCTGCGAGTCGATCTCCCCTACGTGCAGTGCGTCACGCCGTACCCTGGGACGAAGATCAGGCAGGAGCTGCTGGATGCCGGCCTGGTCACCAACCCTGACCGGCTGAGCAGGTACACCGGGTTCACCTGCAACGTGAGGACCCGGCACCTTACGACCGGGCAGCTGAACCGCATCATGAACTGGGAGAACCTGAAAGCCTTTTTCAGCCCATCCATGTTCATCGGCAACTACTTTGTGAGGAGAAGGGAGAAAGGCGCGCTGAAGGTGATGCTTAACAACTTGGACTTGATAAGGGGATGGTTCACCGGCGACCAGTTCCGGTCCAGGCACAGGTTCTAGTAAGTGTAACAGTCCATCGACTTGGGGCATGAGTAACTCTCAGTAGAAAGACTTCGATGAACTCCTCAGCAATAGCTCGGAACCTTTCCGTTTTAACTGTTGTATCCACCTACCCTCAGGCTGAACGGACAAAGAATTAAGCAGAGCCAACCATTGCACAATCCCCTAGACCGTAGTCCATTTGGGGTGTACATTAAAGGCCTTAAGATGACATTTCCCCTGAATGCACTCGGTTATCACCTTCAACCATTCCACTGCCAGAAGGGGTTCCACGTGAGATATCTGCTCAGCCTTATCCTTATATTCGCCCTCTCCTCTACAGTCTTTGCCACCGATTATCACGGTGAGTGTGCAATTGCCTTTAAGGGGAGCTCGACCCTGCACGACTTCCACGGCAAGGCGGCCTGTCAGCCTTTCACCGTCAGCAGGATAGACGGCGTTGTCGACATGTCCAATCTGACTGTCGCGATTGCCGGCATGGACACGGACAATTCGAAGCGTGACAAGAAGATGCGTGAGATGTTCGATGAGAAGAAGTACCCTGTGATTACAGCCAGTAGCGGCCCGGTCGCCCTGAAGGATGTCCGCAACAGGGTGAGTTTCAAACTGAAGATTCGGGATATCGTGAAACCGGTTACTGCGACGGTGACGAATTTCGTGGAAACGGATTCACGCATTTCGGCGGACGTGGCATTCACCCTGTCTCTGGCGGAATATCAACTGAAGCCCCCCTCCGTCCTGGGCATGATCAAGGTCGACGACAAGATCTCAGTCAAAGCCACTATCGTCCTTAACACGAAGTAACCAGCTCTTTTCACAGCTTTACAACCAGGGAGAAGGTATGTCGGTCTGGATTCACCAGATAGAAACAGCAGTACCCGAAACATGCTACAACCAGTCGGAGATCGGCCGGCAAATGGAAGAATGGACCCGGAGCGAGCGCGACAAGCGCCTGGTCCGGATGCTCTACAAGAACTCCGGGATAGAATCCCGCTACAGCGTTATTCCCGATTTGGGCGCCAACTTTCTCATCCCCGACGCAGAGGGCTCTTTCAGGCAGCAAAGCACCGCCGAACGCAACGCTATCTATACCCGGGAAGCGGCAAAACTCGCAGTCGATCTGGGGCACAAGCTTCTCGCCGCCGCGCCTGAATTCATACCGACGGACATCACCCACGTAATCACCGCCTCCTGCACCGGATTTTTCAACCCGGGGCTCGACTACCTCCTTTGCCAGGAACTGGGGCTCCCAGGAAACACCCAGCGCTTTCACCTGGGATTCATGGGGTGCTATGCGGCTTTTCCCGCCCTCAACATGGCCACGCAGTTCTGCCGGGCCAACCCGGAAGCCGTGGTAATGATCGTGTGCCTGGAACTCTGCTCCCTGCATCTTCAGATCAACGGGACAGAAGATACCATCCTTGCCAATTCCCTCTTTGCCGACGGTGCCGGCGCACTCCTGGTCAGCGCCCGACCGCCGAAACCGGGCAAGGCTCTCTACAGGATCTGCGATTTCGAATCGGCCCTGATTCGCAGCGGGGTGGAGGCGATGGCCTGGAGCATCGGCGATCTGGGCTTCGACATTTCCCTGTCGAGTTACGTCCCGAAGATCATCGGAGCGGGGATTTTCGACCTGCTGCAACCCCTGCTCGCCAGGAACGCATCGTCCGTGCAGGACATCCAGCGCTGGGCGGTGCACCCCGGCGGCAAATCGATCATCGACAAGGTCGCCGGGAGCCTGGAGTTGTCACAGGATCAGGTTCTCCCTTCGCGCAACGTTTTGCGCAACTTCGGCAACATGAGTTGCGCAACGATTCTTTTCGTCCTCAAGGATACGCTGGAACAGGCGGCCACCGAAGATCAGGACAAGGTCTGCGCCATCGCATTCGGTCCAGGCCTGACGGTGGAAATGGGCCTGCTTCAGGTTGACAAGAGAGCTGGAGAGCGCTCCTGAAGGAAAGTAACGTGAACGAGCTTCAGAAAAAAGCCTCTGCCGCAACCGAAAGACTGTTCCTGGGGCTGGTCGGCAGGTGGCGCTGGCCCTCCCTGTTCATCATCCTGATCGTCACCCTGGTCATGCTGTTCTTCGCTCTCCGGGTTCAGATCGAGAGCGGCAACGCCTCGATGGTCTCAGCCAACCGCGAGCTGCAGGTCAACTACGAGCTGTTTCGCAAGACCTTCGGCAACGACGAGACGCTCCTTCTGGCGATCACCCGGCCGGACCTGCTGCGACCGGAAGGACTGAAGGTAGTCGACAGGATGACGGAGGAGATCTCCCGCATCAAGGGGGTCACGCGGGTCCTGAGCCTGACCAATGCCGTGCACCTCGTCTCCACCGATTTCGGATCTGAAGCCGTTGCCGTCGTTGCGAAACCGATCACCGAAAAGGATCTGCCGAACACTGCGCTGGCCCTGGAACGGAACCCGGAGCTCTCGCAGCTTTTGCTGTCGAAGGACGGGCGGACCGGCATCCTCCTCATCGATCTTGCCGGCGACGCGGTGCAGCAGGGGGGGTGCATTTCGGCTATCGAGGCCCTCCTTGCCTCGCGCTTCAGCGACCAGGACGTGCACCTGACCGGCATCCCCCTGCTGAAGCTGACCGTTTCACGGTTCATTCAACGCGACCAGCAGGTGATCATCCCGTTTTCGGTGGCGACGCTGGGGGTACTGCTGCTTCTCATGTTCCGCCGTCTCTCCGGCCTGCTGCTCCCCCTTGCAGCCATGGCGATCAGCCTCTGCTGGACCCTTGGGCTGTACAGCTTGAGCGGCTACCCCTTGAACACGATTACCGCACTGCTCCCGCCGGTCCTCATGGTCATTTCCATCGCCACAACCGTCCACCTTTACAGCGGCTGGCTTCAGCTGTCCGGCAGACCGGGGGAGCCGAAAGCCCTGCTGGCCAAAGAGATGCAGGAGCTGTTTCTCCCCTGTCTGTTCACGGCGATCACCACGGCACTTGGTCTCATCTCGCTTTTGGTCAGCGACGTGCCGGCGGTCCGGCTATTCGGCGCGTTTTCCGCCGTCGGCGTCATGCTCTCGTTCGTGGTCAACATCCTCCTGGTGCCGGCGGTTTTAAGTTTTCTCCCCATGCCGCCGGCGGGGCGCCGCCTGTACGACACGGGCGCACTGAGGCGCGTCCTGCGCTTTACGGCGGAGCTGACCGTCGATTCCCCGCGGCTGGTACTGATTTCGCTGCTGTCTCTCGGCCTGCTGGCGTTGAGCGGGCTTGGACGCATAGAAAACAACACGGACCTGGTTCGATTCCTGAAGCCCTGCGCCACCTTGCATCGCGATACGATGATGATTGACGAGGCGGTCGGAGGGGTGAACCGCGTCGAGTTCATGCTCACGCGCAAGGACGGCAAGGCGTTGACCGGCCTTAAGGACATGACCCGCCTTAGCACGCTGCAAGCGTCGGTCGACAAACTGCAAAACGTCTCCGGAAGCTTCAGCATCGTCAGCATTCTCAGGCAGCTAAACCGCGCAGAAAAGAAGCAGGAGGAGCTCTCCCTGCCGGACAACGGCGAAGATCTGCTCAACCTTTTCGACCTTTTGGAAGTGGCGCCCGACCAGGAAATCCTGCGCAAGCTGATCAGCGCGGATTTCACCGAGCTTCGCCTCAGCGTTCGTACCAGGGCCATCGGCACATCCGATACGGCGGAAATGGTGTCGCGCATCGAGCAGGCGGCCGCCCGCCAACTGGGGGCGGAATACACCCTGACCCCCACGGGCGAATACTACCAGGTGGTAACCGATTCCAACCGGCTGGTCGCAAATGTCATCAGCAGCTTCACCCTTTCCCTGGGCACGGTCTTCATGGCCATCTTCATCCTGTTCCGATCGTTCAAACTCCTTGCCTTGGCCTTGGCCCCGAACCTGATTCCGCTGGCATGGACAGCGGGGCTGATCGGCTACCTGGGCATCGATCTCAGCACCGGAACCGCGATGATCGCATCCGTTGCCATAGGCCTGACCGTCGACAGCACCATCCATTATCTGTCCCGCTATCAGAGGGAATTCCAGGGGGATTGCAGGGAAGCGGTACTACGCACCACGATGGCAACCGGCCGCGCATTGACCGTCGCCGCGCTGGTACTTTTTTTCGGTTTCTCGGTCGGCGGATTGAGCAGCTTTTTGCCGACCATCTACTTTTCCGTCCTGACCGGGATCACCATGCTCGGCGCCGCCGTTTGCGTCCTCCTTGTCCTGCCAGCCAGCCTCGTCCTATGCGACGGCTGGGAAAAAGGTGCATAACATGAAAAAGATGCTTCTGCTCTTGATGATCTCCCTGCTGCTCCCCGAGCTTTCCTTCGCGGCGCAGGGCGCTTCCGAGCTGCTGATCCGGCGCGTTCCGGCCCCCGCCGAGCCCCCCTACCAGGGGGAGGTCCGCCTGCTCCGCCGCGGCTCCGCACAGGTGGTGCAGACCCTTTTCAAAACAAAGGTGATGAACCACGTGATCGCTGCCATTCAGAAAAAGGAGCTGAGAGCCTGGCCACAGGATCGGGAGGGATCGGCCGATTCCCGGCGCTACACGGAGGAGCTCGTGCAGGCGTACCATACCGTTCGCATCCGTGCCAAGGACAGGCAGGACGCCGGCGACCGCCACCTGCAGCTGATGATCGAGTTTGTCAATGAGGGGGAGCGCTGCTACGTGGCCCTGTACGCGCCGACCCTGGCGCAGGAGGGGGACCGCCTGGTCCCTCAAAAGAAGGAACTCCTGAAGAAGCTGCCAATGTCGCCCAACTACGTGCAGAAGAACATGCAGCTCATACTGCAGGACAGCTTCAAACTCGACGCCGGCAAGGCGAAGGAATTGCTGCAGCAGGGAGCGGGGAACTGACGATGCACAAGTGGCAGGATGTCCTGAAGATCGGCAGGCAGATAGACAACCCGGACAAGAAACGGGATTTCAACGAGCGGCATTTCACCGAGGCCGCCAGCCGCTACGACATCGCCACCCGGGCCATGTCGCTTGGCCGGGATCAGAGTTGGAAAAGGGAACTGGTCTCGGCCCTCCCCGAGGTCAGCGCGCCTCTTTGCGTCGATCTTGCCAGCGGGACGGGGGACGTCGCCTTTCTGCTCGCTGCCAGGTACCCTCAAGGGCGGATCACCGGCATAGACCTGACCGCGGACATGGTGGCGCTGGCCGACCGACGAAACCGTTTTGAGAATGTCTTTTTTTCCTGCCAGGACATGGCGCAGACGAGCTTCGCGGACGCGAGCATCGACATCGTCACCGGCAGTTATGCGCTGCGTAACGCCCCGGAGCTGGCCAAGGGGCTGCAAGAGGTCCACCGGATAATGAAGCCGGGCGGACACGCCGCATTTCTCGACTTTTCCAAGTCCAGCCGCCCGGGAGTGCAGGCGATGCAGTACTGGCTGCTCAAATGCTGGTGCGGGCTCTGGGGCACCCTGCTGCACGGCAACCCGACCATACACGCCTACATCGCCGACAGCCTGAAGCAGTTCCCGCCCCGTGACGACTACCACCAGCTGGTTCGGCGCAGCGGTTTTGACCTCGTTTCCACCCGGCTCTTCTATTTCGGGATGCTGGAACTCGTGGTGATCAGAAAACCTCTTTAAAAGTTTGGCAGAAGCTCCGGTCGATGCCCGCAAGACGCGATTTCGGCCAGCGGGCGATAAAGGGAAAAACGTATGAGACTCAGCGTGGCAACAAATTTCGACCCGGAACTCGTGGAACAGTGCCGGGATTATCCGGTGACCGAACTGTTCGGAAAACTCCGCACAGACGCCGTCGGTGGCGGACGGGCGCCGTACCAGCTGGCCAAGGTGTCGCGCCGGCAGCTCGAAGATCATGTCCGGCACCTGCATAAGGCCGGTATCGCCTTCAACTACCTCCTGAACTCCTCCTGCATGGGTAACCGCGAGATAACCAGCAAGGGGCAGAAGGAGATCAACGAGCTGCTCGCCTGGATCAGCGGCATCGGCGTCACGGCGGTGACCGTCGCATCCCCCTTCATGCTGCAGCTGATCAAGGCCCGTCACCCCCATCTCAAGGTGAGGATCTCGGTATTCGGCGGGGTCGACCGGGTGCGCAAGGCGCAGATGTGGGAAGAACTCGGTGCGGACTGCATCGTACTTGACAGCATCCTGGTGAACCGCGAGATCGAGACGCTGAAAGAGATCCGCAAGGCGGTGAAATGCGATCTTGAACTTATGGCCAACAACAACTGCCTGACCGGATGCGCCATGTCGCCCATGCACATGAACGCCCTGGCCCACTCAGGCCAGGCTTGGCACGACAACAAGGGTTTCTTCATCGACTGGTGCTTCCTGAAATGCACGGAGATGAAGCTGCGCAACCCGGTGCATTACATCCGCTCCGAATGGATCCGCCCGGAAGACCTCCCCATTTACGAGGAGATGGGGTACGACCTGTTCAAGATCGCCGAGCGCGACATACCCACCGAGATGATGATGAAGCGGGTCAAGGCCTACAGCGAACGCCATTACGACGGCAACCTGCTCGACCTGATCCAGGCCTACGGCTTCAAGGGGATAAAGCAGGACCACGCCTACTACAAGCGCGGTCTGCCATGGCTGTTGCGCTTCATCATCCGACCGGGGCTTGCCAACCCGTTGCGGATGCTTCCGATGAAGCGCCTGGCTGAACTGCGCGGCATGACCCAGCCGATCGAGGGGCACGCGCCGGTGTACATCGACAACCGGGCGCTGGACGGATTCATGGAACGCTTTCGCAAGAACAGTTGCATGGGGGTCGACTGCGAGGAGTGCCGCTGGTGTCACGAGTTTGCCGCCAAGGCGGTGAGGATGGACGAGGGGAACAGGGCTGCGGCTTTGAAGGCTTACGAGGAGCTTTTCGATTCGTTGCACGGCGGCAGCATGTGGCGCTATCTGCCGGTGCGCAAGAAGGTGAAGCGCTAGGAGTTCATCCTGCCTCGCCCGAAAGCACCAGCAACCAGAACGGTTCCCTGGATATGGCGAAGCTCCCGGCCCCGGCAGCCGAAGCGAGTGCCGCGAGTTCACCTGCCGTGAAGGCCTTAAGAACGGAAAGCGGGCCGTCATACCGGGTGATCCGGTTCCTGGAAAAGAGAGTGGTGAGGATACGTATCAAGGCGTAGGCGACCCAGCTTCTTCTCAAGTCCATGATGATGAAGCCGTACCTGGCCACCCGCAACATCTCCGCTATCATGCGGACGGCTTGCTGCTCGTTCATGTGATGCAGCGTTTTGCTGCAAAGAACATAATCGAAGCTGCCATCCGGAAACGGGAGGTTCGACCCGTCCGCCACTTCGAGCTTTATCTCCGGATAACCGGCAGTCTGCCTGCGAGCCAACTCGATGCTGCGGTTGTTGGAATCCACAGCGGTTATGTCGACGCCGATCCCCCTGCCGCGCGCCCAATCGACCACCGCCACGGGGAGATCCGCCGATGCAGTCCCGATATCCAGCACCTTCAACACCCTGAGCCCGGCGGTCTTGGCCGACAGGTGTTTCAAAAGAGCGCGCCTGCTGCCAAGGTAGCGGTTCACCACTCTTATGTCAGCAAGGCTTTCCTTCATCTCTTCAATGCTGCAAACGTCTGGCGGCAGATCGAGGAACTCCAGCCCCTTCCTTTTTTCCGGTGTCAGTTGCATAGCTAGTCCCTCTATCCGACAAATGACGCGGCGCGGCGTGCGAAATAACACGCCAAGCTTACTTAGGCCAGTGCGGACTCGCAAGTTGTATGCTCCAGATCGCCCCGCCGGTGGCAAGCGGCCCCACGAATTTCACGAAGGCAGGTACGTCATCCATTACTGTCCAGATGTGGTTGTCGGGTGGGTTGCGCCCGGTGAGTGTGGCGGGCAGCCTGAGCATGCCGAGTTTCGGTTTCAAAACGTAATGCATCGCGCTCTTCTCCAGGTCCCCGACCAGCATCTTCTCCGCGCCGGAGGGGACCATCTCCAGTTCAACCACCTTCGGTGCAGGGGTAAAGGCAACGATGTGCACCGTCTCCTTCCTCCCCTTGGGCAGGTTTTTCAAGACGGTAGGCACCATGCCGTTGTACACGTCAGGCGGCAGGTCTAACCGCCCCTCCAGCACCTTCTCCCGCCCCTTCCTCCCCTTTGTTTCCACCCGGTACTTGCCGGTCTTGCGCTCCAGTGACACCTCGATGTCGGTCTCGAAAGCCTTTCCTTTTTGTACCAGACGATACCTTTGCATGATGAAGCTGTTTTTCTGGGTGAAGAACGCGGTCTCGTCATGCAGGGAGCCGTCCTTGAAGTAGAGCACGGTACGGCACTTTATCTCTCCGGCGCGGGCGCTTTGCAAGTAGTCGCCAGAGGCGATGCGTTTCCCCCGCGAATCGACAAGTTCCAGAAAGCCCCGCACCATCCCTTCGGCAAAGCGTACCGGTACGGGCGCAGCCTGGGCGGGAAGTGCCGCGGCAAGGAGAGCGGCCAACAGCAGGCAGAGAAAGGCAGGCATGGTCGAAAAAGCGGTGAACCGGTGTAGCGGACTGTGGTATCGGTTGGCCAAGGTGATCCCCCCTTTGGTTTGTTGCCGGCAGTTACCGACTCTGCTTGCGGCGCTAAGCAGGCGGCGAGCCCTGCCGGCTCATCTGCGAAAAATATTAGCGAATTGTAGCATACAATCTCCGGTGCACCGGAAGCCGCCACCCCAAGAGTACAGGTTGACGGGACTTCCCGCTGCCCCCCAAGCAGCCGGCAACGGCACACCCGGACCCGTCGGGGAGAGCGCCCCGCCCTTTACGGCTGCCACCGGCTCTACCACTGAAGAACGTGTCCCCCCTTCCTCACAGTCCCTTTACGGGACACACTCTTCTGCCCCCCGGTGTGACAGTAGCTGCAACGGCAGCTGACAAGCGCCCGGAAAACAAAAGTATTGATCCCAAAAAACAGCGGGAGTACAATTCTCTTATGGAGGGAAAAAACTTCAACAACAACTTAGAAACAACCTCCGATGCAAAGCGGCATCAGGGGTTGGTAACTGGCGTTCGAAAGGCCAAGCCGATCAGGCTCTTCATCTCGTCCGTTAAGGCATAAAAAAACCTGAAAAAGGGTGTAGCAGGAGGTTCACCAAAACATCCCCCTACGGATTGAGCAGGCCCCAGTTGAGCGTCAGTTATTTTTTTGGAAAGGCCCGGCGAGTGACTTACCGGGCCTTTTTTATGTCACTGCAGCACCTTCGCCGCACTTTCTGTTAGAATCTCCGACTATGAACTTACCAATTAGGGAATGCCCCCTGTCAGACACCGAAATACTTCGCTACCGCATCTACGGCACCGGCCCCAAAATCGTCCTGTTGTTGCACGGCCTTGCCGCCCGCTCGGAAACCTGGACGGACCTGGTGCCGCAGTTTCCCGCCGACCGGTACACCGTCTATCTAGTCGACCTCCTTGGGTCAGGGGAATCAACCAAGCCAAAACGTGCCGACTACTCCATCCGCGGACACAGCCAGAGACTGCTTCGCTTCCTGGAACAGGAACGGCTCGCCGGGGTGACCCTGGTGGGGCATTCATTAGGGGGCGCGGTTGTCCTCGTCGCAGCCATCGAGGCTATGATCAAAGGCGACACCGACACCCTCTCCTCCATGGTGATCATCGGCGGACCGGGGTACATACAGCGCCTCCCCCTCATGGCCGAGATATTCCGGCGCCCCTACGCCGCGGCACTTTTCATCGCTCTTTATGCCCCCGACCTCTGGATCACACTCGGGCTGAAGATGGCCTACCATGACCACCGGCTCGTGGACCGGGAGCACATCGCCAGGTACGCCCCCTGCTATCGAAACCGTGAGTCGAAGCGTGCGCTGGTTGAGACCTGCCGGCAGCTGGTCCCGGTTGACCAGGAAGAGATAGCCTCCCGCTACCAGGATCTCACTCTTCCCGTTCTGCTTCTTTGGGGGCGCCACGACCAGATAGTGCCTCTCTCCCAGGGGACCAGGCTTGAAGCAGCCATACCAGGATCAGAGCTTTACGTGATCGAAGAATGCGGTCATAACCCTCAGGAAGAAAAACCTGAACTTACGTTTTCCATCATCGACAAATTTGTTTCCCGGTAGTAGGTTAGAGGCACAGACAGCAGCGTCGTGCTGCGCCGGCAGTCAAGCAGGGGATATAGTGGTTGATCTCGGGTTAAGCAGTGATATGTTTTTCCAGGCCGGATTACAGTTAACACTCAAATAAGGAGACGGAGCATGAGAGCACGCTGGATAGTAAGGATCATCGTTGGCATGTCAGCGGTCGCCCTGTTAGCAAGCGGTTGCGCGACCAGCCCTGACGGAAGTTACGAGTACCAGAAAACCGGATTGGGCGCACTGGGTGGTGCGGTGCTTGGTGCAGGAGCGGGCGCCCTGATCGGGGGCAAGTCACATCGTGGCAGGAATGCGGCGATCGGCGGGCTTACCGGCGCGGTAGTCGGCGGCGCCGTCGGTAACTACATGGACCGTCAGGCTGCTGCGCTGAAAAAGAGCATGCCGGAGGCCGAGGTTATTCGTGACGGGGACAAGGTCTACGTGGCGCTGCCGTCAGGCATCCTGTTCGACCTTGGCAAGGACGCGTTGAAAACGGATGCCAAGGAATCGTTGAGCAAGGCTGTTCCTACCCTCAGGGACTCACAGACCACCATCGTGATAGAGGGGCACACCGACTCGACCGGTTCCGACGCCATCAACCAGCCGCTCAGCGAGAGGCGAGCCAACCGCG
>Ga0209317_1002048_pt1 | contig 15439 bp, 14 predicted proteins | sample RifGroB2_FD_183994 | JGI IMG/M metagenome (GOLD analysis project Ga0209317, IMG submission 183994) | Soil microbial communities from Rifle, Colorado, USA - Groundwater B2 (SPAdes) (version 2) | ecosystem: Environmental > Terrestrial > Soil > Unclassified | place: Rifle, Colorado | collected... | reverse complement strand
GGTCTACTACCTGAACATCACGGTCGGTTCCATCCTCGCGTCTCTCCTGCCGGAGGGGAGCGTGTCGTATCTCTACTACGCGCAGCGGCTCTTCGAGTTCCCGCAGGGGATCTTCACCGTGTCGGTTGCCCAGGCGGTCCTTCCTTCCATGAGCAGGCAGGCCGCGGCCGGCGACATGGACGCGCTCAAGGAATCGCTCTCCTACGGGGTAAGGCTCACCCTCTTCATCACCATCCCCGCCATGGTGGGGCTCATCTTTTGCGCCACCCCGATTTTCTCGCTGCTCTTCATGGGGGGCGCCTTCGACTACGCGAAGGCGGTGAATTGCGGTACCGCGCTGCTTTACTACTCTCTCGGCCTCACCTTCGTGGCGCTGGTGCGCGTGCTGGTACCCGCCTTCTACGCGCTGCAGGACACAAAAACGCCGGTCAAGACGGCGTTCGTGGCGTTCCTGCTCAATCTCCTCTTCAGCCTGGCCCTCATGGGGCCGATGATGCACGGGGGGCTGGCGCTCGCCTCGTCGCTCTCGGCGCTTGGAAACATGCTGCTGCTGCTTTGGTTGCTCAGGAAGAAGATCGGTCCCTTCGGCGGCAGGGCGATCACCGTCGCCGGGGTGAAGGGGGTGATCGCCTCGGCCCCGATGGCGCTGGCCGTCTACTGGATCGTGCAATCGATAGACTGGTCCCCGGCGGGAGGAAGGATCCTAAAGGCCGGCGTGCTCGGCGGTGCGGTGCTGGCCGGCATGGCGATCTTCCTGTTCTCTGCGCACCTGCTTCGCTGCGAGGAGGCCAGGGATGTCGTGGGGCTGGTCAGGAAAAAGGTGCTCAAAAAAACGGCCTGAAAAGGCATGACGGCTTTCAAACAAGGAATGAACGATGAAACAGCATGCAACAGCAACGGCTTATTCCATCTACGAGACCGCTTGCGGATTCGGGGTGGTGGCGGCAAGCGATAACGGGCTTGTGGCCCATCATCTCCCATTCGGCGCCCCGTCCATAGGCGACGCCCTCGAGCTTGCCGCGACCGTGCACCCGCAGGCAAAAGGCGAGAGCCTGCTGACCGGCGAGGGGGCAGGGTTGCTGAAGGGGTATTTCGCAGGGGAGCAGGTGGTTTTCAACCTCCCCCTGGATCTGCAGGGGTTCACCCCTTTCCAGGTATCGGTGTACCGGACCGTCGCGGGAATTCCCTACGGCACCGTCCTTAGCTACCTGGAGGTGGCTGCCGCCTGCGGCTCCCCCAGGGGGGCCAGGGCCATCGGCGGAGCTATGGCGAGAAACCCGCTGCCGATCCTGATACCTTGCCACCGGGTGGTGGGAGCAAGCGGTGTGATGACCGGTTTCACTGCGCCGGGCGGGGTCGCTTCCAAGCGGGAAATACTTGTCATGGAAGGGGTGCTTTTCGATGCGCGGGGAGGGGTGCTGAGGAGCGGTTCCTGCGGGGTTATGCACAGGATTTCCACTGGGGTTGCCGGCTAATTAGGTTTGGCTAACTTTTTTCGTTGCCTATAATCCACATTTTCCCCGGGTGGTTGTAAGTGACTGATATTTGTGGGTTATCGGCGTGGCCAATAAATATGCAGAACGTCAAAAGTGCTTAAAACGCGCAGGTTTATTTGTTTGTCCACATAGTTATCCACACCTTATCCACAAAAAATGTGGATAAGATGCGTGGTCCGTGAAAAAGTTTAGTTAGATTAATATTTTTCCAGTTTTTTGGCCTCTTCCCAAAGCCGATCCATCTCCTCGAGGGTGGATTCCTGCAACCCCTTTCCGCGTGCGTGCAGGGTCTCCTCGATGTGGCTGAAGCGCTTGGTGAAGCGCTGGATGGTCTTTCTCAGGGCGTCCTCCGGATCGATGGCGAGGAAGCGCCCGAGGTTCACGATGGCGAAGAGCAGGTCTCCCAGCTCCGACTCCATCTCCTTCTGGTCGCCGGCAAGCATCGCCTCCTCGAACTCATGCAGTTCCTCCATCACCTTGGCGAAAACCTGGTCCGTGTGCTCCCAGTCAAAGCCGACCCGCGCCGCCTTCTCCGTGATCTTGTGCGCCTGCATCAGGGCAGGGAGGTGAGGTGGGATGCCGGAGAGCGCCGACTTCCTCTCCATCCCCTTTTCCCTGGTCTTTATCTGCTCCCAGTTTTGCACCTGCGCCGCGCTGGTCTCGATCACCTCGTCCCCGAAGACGTGGGGGTGGCGGCGGATCAGTTTTTCGTTGATCGCGTCCAGCACCTCGTCCATGGTGAAGTCGCCGTTTTCCTCTGCGATGGCCGCGTGGAAGACCGGCTGCAGCAGGAGGTCCCCCAACTCCTCCTTGAGAAGGGCGCTGTCTTTCCCGTCTATCGCCTCGATCACCTCGTAGGCCTCCTCCAGCAGGTAGCGCTTGAGCGATTCGTGGCTCTGCTCGGCGTCCCACGGGCAGCCGCCGGGAGCGCGCAGCCTGCGCATGATCCCCATGAGGCGGTCGAAACGGTTTTGCGGTCGAAACGGTTTTGCAGGTTTTCGGTTTCCATTTTTTTCTCCAGATGGGTTGCGGCCGGCTTGCCCCTCGGCGGGGGAAGGACGGGAAGGGGGCCCGCGCCGGTTAGCGCAGGGGCGTTCCCTCTCTGCGGCGAGGGCGGTGGGCGCAGGTTAGGTATGTCGCCCTGGCCGTCTCCGCAATGGGAGGGGCAGCTGCCCGCGGTCTGTGGCTACTTGAGCGAACCCAGGTAGTCGACCAGAGAGTCGACCTGCTTTTGGGAAAGGGTGTCGTAGGGAGGCATGACGCTGCCGGGGTAGAATTTTGACGGCTCGCGTATCACCTGCCCCAGAAAGCGCGCATCACGCGTGCTCCCCGCCTGTGACAGGTCGGGGCCCAGTGCTCCACCCTGCTCCTTTGCCGCGTGGCACTGGCGGCAACGCTCGTTGAAAAGCGCCTCTCCCGTGAATTCCTCCTGGAACTGGGCCCGCTTGTCGGCGGGGGGGTGCGGCTGCTCCTTACCCGGCGAGCAGGCCGAAGAGACCAGCGCCAGCAGGATGAGGGGTATGATACGGACCTGTTTCTTCATGCGTCGCTCCGAGCGGCTGCCGTCGTCAAGGCTCCGGCAGCCGGTATGCTACTCCCCTGGCGGGAGCGCGAAAGGGGCGGATCATTGCCCGTCCCTGCGGATGCCGTCCAGGCGGGGCCTGCGTCTTTTGGCTACTTCCCCTTGAGATAGGACTCCAGGAAGGTCTCCTTGTACTGCTTGAAGCGCCCCTCCTCGATGGAGCTGCGGATCTCCGACATCATGTTCAGGTAGAAATGCACGTTGTGTATGCTGGCAAGTATCGCCGAGAGCACCTCGTTCGAGGTGAAGAGGTGGTGCAGGTACGCCCGGGTGAAATTCCTGCAGGTGTAGCAGGTGCAGTTGGGGTCGATGGGGTAGAAGTCGCGCCGGTAGTTCTTGTTGGTGAGGCGGATCCTGCCGCGGTTGGTGAACAGGGTGGCGCTCCTCGCGTAGCGGGTGGGGATGACGCAGTCGAACATGTCGATGCCGCGCTCCACGCTTTCGAGGATGTCCTCGGGGAGACCTACCCCCATCAGGTAGCGGGGCTTGTCCTCGGGGAGGTGCGGCGCGGTGTAGCCCACCACCTGCTTCAGCAGTTCAAGCCCCTCACCGACCGAAACCCCCCCGATCGCGTACCCGGGGAAGTCCATCTTCACCAGCGCCTTCGCGCAGCGCTTCCGCAGATCCTCGTAGACGCTTCCCTGCACGATGCCGAACAGGTACTGGTTCTCCCTGCTGTGGGCGTCGATGCACTGCTTGGCCCAGCGGATGGTCTTCTCGGTGGAGCGCTCGGCGTACCCCTTGTCGCAGGGGTAGGGGATGCACTCGTCGAAATTCATGATGATGTCGGCGCCCAGCGTCTCCTGGATGGAGACCGCCTTTGCCGGGTCGAGGAACACCTCCTCGCCGGTGTCCTCGTGGCGGAAAAAGACCCCCTCCTCGGTGATCCGCTTCTTCGGAAGCGAGAAAACCTGGAACCCGCCCGAATCGGTCAGGATGGGGCCGTCCCAACCCATGAACTTGTGCAGCCCCCCTGCCTTTTGCACCAGCTGCTCACCGGGGTGCAGGTGCAGGTGGTAGGTGTTCGAGAGGATGATCTGCGCGCCGGTTTCGTGCACCTGCGCGGGGGTCATCGCCTTCATCGCGGCATGGGTTGCCACGGGCATGAAAATCGGTGTTTGTATCTCGCCATGGGCCGTGGTGACCACGCCGCGGCGCGCCCCCGACTTGGGATCCTTCTTAAGCAGCTTGAATATCATGAACCTTCCGTTGATCGCTTATTATTTCCCTGCAGCAGCTACCTTAATTAGCAGAGCGGGGGGGAAATTGCAACAGCAACGGGGCGTAAGCGGCTTTTCAAAACAGGGTTAGTCGAATTGGGTATCCGCTAAGGCATCCGATACATTAATTGTATGCTGTATACAAAAAACTGTTGCATTTTGGTATAACGGCATTTAATATGCGCCTCAAACCAGCCTCCCAAATTTAAGCCGTATCTCGCATCCGCTTGCAGATAAATCTAGATTAATAAAGGAGAGATCAAATGCAGACACTGAGCCCGTGGCGTGGTCCCCCCTTGACAACCTGAGCGGAAACCGCGAGTCCCCCGCTAATGGGTTCCGGGACTTGTACCCCTCCGGCGTACGCAAAGCAGCACTTAAACCAAATTTGATTACGAAAACGCAAAGGGACAAAAACATGCGAATTTTATCCAGCTCTGTGGGAAGAAAGATCCTGATGTCGATCACGGGTCAGCTCCTGATCATCTTCGTCCTCATCCACCTGATCGGAAACTCCACCATTTTCTTCGGGCCCGAAGGCATCAACGTCTACGCCCAACACCTGCACGACCTGCCGCCGCTGGTCTGGGCCTTCCGCCTGTTCATGCTGGCCGCCGTCGGCGTCCACATCTGCTACGGGGTGATGCTCACCCTGGAGAACAAGGCCGCCAACCCCGGCGCCTACGCGGTGAAAAGAAACCTGAAGGCGAGCTTCGCCTCCGAGAACATGATCTGGACCGGGCTTTTGCTCCTGGGCTTCATCGTGTACCACCTGCTGCAGTTCACCGTCAAGGGAACCCCCGACATCGTGGTCGGTCTCGACGCGGCCAACCGCTTCGACGTGTACAAGATGGTGGTGACCAGCTTCAGCAACGGCCTGATCTCCCTCATCTACATGGCCGCCATGGTCATGCTGTTCCTTCACCTCTCCCACGGCATCCCGAGCTTCCTGCAGACCATGGGATGGAACAACGAGAAGACCATTCCGGTTTTCGCCACTGGCGGCAAGGTGGTCTCCGCAGTCCTCATGATCGCATACATCTCGATACCCGCCGTCATCCTGGCCGGCTTATTGAAACTTTAGGGGGTTCAAGTGATACTCGACGGAAAATGTCCGAAAGGACCGATTCAGACCTCGTGGGACAGACACCGCTTTGACATGAAGCTGGTGAACCCCGCCAACAAGCGTAAGTACAAGATCCTCGTTGTCGGCACCGGCCTGGCCGGGGGCGCAGCCGCAGCCTCCCTGGGAGAGCTTGGCTACAACGTCGAAGCCTTCTGCTACCAGGACAGCGCGCGCCGCGCCCACTCCATCGCGGCACAGGGCGGCATCAACGCTGCCAAGAACTACCCCAACGACGGCGACAGCATCTACCGCCTTTTCTACGATACCATCAAGGGGGGCGACTTCCGTGCCCGCGAGGCGGACGTCTGGCGTCTGGCCCAGGTCTCCAACAACATCATCGACCAGTGCGTGGCCCAGGGCGTCCCCTTTGCCCGCGACTACGCAGGTTACCTCGACAACCGCTCCTTCGGCGGCGCGCAGGTCTCCCGTACCTTCTTCGCGCGCGGCCAGACCGGCCAGCAGCTCCTCCTCGGCGCCTACTCCGCACTGTCGCGCCAGGTGAAGGCAGGGAGCGTGAAGCTCTTCGCCCGCACCGAGATGCTCGACCTGATCGTGGTCGACGGCGAGGCCAAGGGGATCACGGTCCGCGACCTGGTCACCGGCGAGATCCGCAGCCACGTCGGTGATGCCGTGGTGCTTTGCACCGGCGGCTACGTGAACGTGTTCTACCTCTCCACCAACGCCATGGGTTGCTCGGTCACCGCCAACTGGCGCGCCCACAAGAAGGGCGCCTTCTTCGCGAACCCCTGCTACACCCAGATCCACCCGACCTGCATCCCGCAGTCCGGCGAGCACCAGTCCAAGCTGACCCTCATGTCCGAGTCGCTTCGAAACGACGGGCGCTGCTGGGCTCCCAAGAAGGCGGGCGACAACAGGGCCCCCGGCGAGATCCCGGAAGAGGATCGCGACTACTACCTGGAGCGCAAGTACCCCTCCTTCGGCAACCTGGCTCCGCGTGACATCGCCTCCCGCGCCGCCAAGGAGCAGTGCGACGACAGCCGCGGCGTCGGACCCGGCGGTCGCGGTGTCTACCTCGACTTCGCCGACTCCATCAAGCGTCTGGGCGAGGACACCATCCGTTCGCGCTACGGCAACCTCTTCGAGATGTACGAGAAGATCACCGACGAGAACGCCTACAAGGTGCCGATGCGCATCTACCCGGCGCCGCACTACTCCATGGGCGGTCTCTGGGTCGACTACAACTGCGAGAGCAACGTTCCGGGCCTCTTCGTCCTGGGCGAGGCCAACTTCTCGGTCCACGGCGCAAACCGCCTGGGTGCCTCCGCGCTGATGCAGGGTCTGGCCGACGGCTACTTCGTCATCCCCTACACCATCGCCAACTACCTCGCCAAGATCAAGCCGGGCACCGTGAAGAACGACCACCCGGAGTGCAAGAAGTCGGTCGAGGACGTAAAGAGCTACAACAACCGCCTGCTCAACATCAACGGCAAGAAGACCGTCTCCGAGTTCCACCGCGAACTGGGCAAGATCATGTGGAACAACGTCGGCATGGCGAGAAGCGAAGAGAGCCTCAAGGACGCCATCAAGAAGATCCCGGTCCTGCGCGAGGAGTTCTGGAAGAACGTCAAGGTCACCGGTTCCGGCGAGGAGCTGAACCAGCAGCTGGAGAACGCTGGGCGCGTGGCGGACTTCCTGGAGTTCGGCGAGCTGATGGCAAAGGACGCACTGCACAGGAACGAGTCCTGCGGCGGTCACTTCCGCACCGAGCACCAGATGCCGGACGGCGAGGCGAAGCGCGACGACGAGAACTACTGCTATGCAGCTGCCTGGGAGTTCAAGGGTGTCGACAAGGAGCCGGAACTGCACAAGGAGCCGTTGACGTTCGAGAACGTCCATCTGGCTGTAAGGAGCTATAAATAATGAACCTCACACTACACGTATGGCGCCAAAAGGGGCCCAAGGAGCCGGGCAAGCTGGAGCAGTACGAGGCCAAGAACGTAAGCCCCGACCAGTCTTTTCTGGAGATGCTCGACGAAGTGAACGAGCAGCTGATCAAGAACGGCAAAGAGCCGGTCGTTTTCGACCACGACTGCCGCGAGGGGATCTGCGGCATGTGCTCGCAGGTCATCAACGGGATTCCGCACGGCGGGCAGGAGCGCACCACCGTCTGCCAGCTGCACATGAGGAGCTTCAACGACGGCGACACCATCTACATCGAGCCGTGGCGCGCCCTTGCCTTCCCGATCATCAGGGACCTGATCGTGGACAGAAACGGCCTTGAGAAGATCATGCAGGCCGGCGGCTACACCTCCTGCCACACCGGCGGGGTTGCCGACGGCAACGCCATCCTGGTTCCGCAAAAGGATGCCGAGTACGCGATGGACGCCGCCGAGTGCATCGGCTGCGGCGCATGCGTCGCAGCCTGCCCCAACGGCTCTGCGATGCTCTACACCTCCGCGAAGGTCGCCCAGCTCGCAGCGCTGCCGCAGGGGAAAGCCGAAGCGGCAGAGCGCGTCTGCAACATGACCGAGGCGATGCAGGAAGCTGGTTTCGGCAACTGCTCGAACCAAAGCCGAAGCGGCAGAGCGCGTCTGCAACATGACCGAGGCGATGCAGGAAGCGGGTTTCGGCAACTGCTCGAACCACTACGAGTGCCAGGCCGCGTGCCCCAAAGGGATCAACGTCAAGTTCATCGCAAGGCTTAACCGCGAGTACCAGAAGGCCATGTTCAAGTAACGGATCCAGGCAGAGCGCAACAAACAGGCGGGGCGGGGGGGAAACCTCCCGCCCCGCTTTTCTCGTCCTCGCTGCACCCTTTTCCCCCCTGCAGCCGCCCCCCCGGCAGGATCGACATTAACCCCCGACGGTTTGCTTTTTCATACACTTCTTTTACAATTCTTGCTTGTCGCCCCCCTAGGGCAGGGAATGCCGGGCTTTGATGCATGGCAAGCGGGCGGGGCGCGGCGTTGCGGCTGCAAGCCCTGAGGGCAGCGGGCGGGACAAGGAGCGGCGGAGATGGAGGGAGTACTACCCGACAGCAGGTATGAATGGGGATGGTGGTTGTTCGGCATTTGCGGCTGCAAGCCCTGAGGGCAGCGGGCGGGACAAGGAGCGGCGGAGATGGAGGGAGTACTACCCGACAGCAGGTATGAATGGGGATGGTGGTTGTTCGGCATCACCGTGGCGGTGCTTCTGGCTATCGACCTGGTGATGCACAGGGGCGGACACGGCACCTCGCGCAAAAGCTCCTACATCTGGTCCGCCGTCTGGATCGCGATGGGGCTTTCCTTCACCATCGTGGTCTACTACTTCTTCGGTGTGGTGCGAGCCGAGGAGTACGTGGCCGCCTACCTGATGGAGAAGAGCCTGAGCGTTGACAACCTTTTCGTTTTCCTGATCATCTTCCGCTCGCTCTCCGTCGATGCGAAGCACCAGCACAAGGTCCTCTTCTGGGGGATCCTGGGCGCGCTGGTTTTCCGCGCCATCTTCATCTTCCTGGGCATAGCCGTCATCAACCGCTTTCACTGGATGGCCATCATCTTCGGACTGATGCTCGTCTACACGGCCTACCGCGCCTTCATCGAGGACCCGGCCCAGAAGACCGAGAGCGGCCTGATCGTCTGGCTCTCCCGCTACCTGCCGTTCACCCAGGATACCGAGGACGGGCACTGGTACCTGCGCCGGGACGGCAGGATCTTCGTGACGCCGCTTGCCGTCGCGCTGATCGCCGTGGAGCTGACGGACATCATGTTCGCCATCGACTCCGTTCCCGCCGTATTCGCCGTCAGCCGGGACCCCTTTGTGGTCTACAGCTCGAACATCTTCGCCATTCTCGGCCTGCGTGCCCTCTACACGGCGCTGGAGCACAACCTGCGGGATTTCCGCTACCTGCATTACGGGCTCTCCGGGGTTCTGGCCTTTGCCGGGATAAAGCTCATCTTCGCAGAGTGGATGAAACTCCCCCCGCTCGTGTCGGTGGCCATCATCTGCGCCATCATCGCGTCATCCGTCTTGGCCAGCCTGCTGGCGAGGGAAAAGGGTGGGCAGCGATAGCAAGGTAGGCTGCCCATTCCTCCCGTCCCCCGACCTACCTTTCTTTTCATGAAGCCTCGTGTGATTCTGCTTGATTCCCTCCCCGAATTACTTTAATTTTCCTGCTTGATCCTTCGCTGGAAAAGTCCCTTCCCTGCCAGGCGGAGGCAGGGAAGCGCCCCCATCCCGCGAAGGGGAGGGAGCTTTAAAGGAGCCGTATGGAGCCGCATCACGCCTACATCTTTGTAGCCAACATCTTCCTCACCTTCATTGACGCCACCGTGGGCTACCATGCAGCGCCTGCGCTCACCATGCTGGCCGGGGGGGAGGAAGAGGGCGCCGAACGGGCGGTCCGAGGGGTGCGCAAGTTGCTCGCCTGGGTGGTCACCCTTTACATGTTCTTCAACTGTCTTGCCTACTTCGACCAGAAGCCTTGGCTGCTTTACCTGACCGCTCTAGTTCTCGCCGTGGATATCGCGGCTCAACTTGTCATCTTCCGCAAGATGGCGGACCGCAGGGGACGCTGAGCCGGCCGGCAGCGGCCCTGCCGATGGGGAGCCCGAACATGGAAAAGCAGTATCTGACACCGGCCGAGACCGTCAGGATGATCGTGGAGAACGGCAAGCGCGTGCTGACGCAATCGCGGCTGCGCACCTTTTTGCTGAGCCTGCTCGCCGGTTTCTACATCGGTTTTGGCGCCCAGCTCGCCACGGTCGTTACCCAGGATGCGGCGCTTTTCGCCGGCAAGGGGGTGGCGGCACTCCTGGGGGGAAGCGTCTTTTCGCTCGGGCTCATGCTGGTCGTGATCTGCGGCGCGGAACTCTTTACCGGCAACAGCATGCTGGCCGGCTCCGCGCTGCACGGCGAGATCACCTGGGGACATCTGCTGGAGAACTGGGGCATCGTCATAGTCGGGAACCTCGCGGGGTCGCTCTTCTTCGCGGGGCTCATGTTCGAGTCGCAGCTCTGGCTGAACGGGGCGGTCGCAGACCACGCCATCAGGACCGCCGCGGCAAAATGCCAGCTCCCTTTCACGGTCGCCCTGGTGCGGGGCATCCTCTGCAACTGGCTGGTCTGTCTCGCCGTGTTTATGGCCACCGCCGCCCGCGAGGTGCCGGGGAAGTTGCTGGCCTGCTACATGCCCATCATGGCGTTCGTGGCAAGCGGGTTCGAACATTCCATCGCCAACATGTACTTCATCCCGACCGGCTTGCTGCTGGCCGGCCGGCTGGGGCGAGAGGTGCCCGGGCTGACCTGGACTGCCTGCTTCAGGGACAACCTGCTGCCGGTGACGCTCGGCAACATACTGGGGGGAGTTCTCTTTGTGGCCTTCGCCTATTGGTACGTGCACCTGAAGGTGGACGCGCGCCGGCCGGATTAGGGAGGCCTTCGTGGAGGGGAGTCCCCTCCGGGAGCGCATAAACCGCTCATATTTTCATCCCCGCCGCTCTTTTCCCCGATAAAAATTCAAGTCCCAAGCGACACGTTCCGATAATACTTTCTAAGCACCTTTTTCTCACGCACAACCGGTGTCGGTTGGCCTGTGACAGAGCTACGGGCGCAGTCCCCTGCGCGCGAAAACGGAAGGAGTGTCAAAACCATGCAAGCCATATCGTCGGACAAGTTGCTGAACAGTCTTTTCGACGGCGTGTACTACGTCGATCTGGATCGGCGCATCTCTTTCTGGAACTCCGCAGCTCAGAGGATCACCGGATACAGTGCCGATGAGGTGATCGGCTCACGTTGTGCCGACAACATCCTGCGCCGTCCGGAGAGTGGAGGGCAGGAGCTGTGCGAGGAGCACTGGCCCCTCTCGGCTACCATAGTGGATGGGCAGATACGCGAGGCAAACGTGTTGGTGCACCACAAGCACGGCTATCAGCTCCCGGTTCAGGTGCGCACCTCGCCGGTGCGAAACGAGCATGGCGACATCGTCGGCGCGGTGGAGATATTCACCGACAATTCGAATGCCATGCAGATACTGCAAACGCTTGAGAAGCTCAAGCAGGATATCCTCGTCGACCCTCTGACCGGGATTGGCAACCGAAGATTCGGCGACATGTCCCTGCAATCAAGGCTGCAGGAATGGCAGGCGCACCGGAGGCAGTTCGGGGTGCTGTTTCTGGATATCGACCATTTCAAGAGCGTCAACGACTGCTACGGGCACAAGATCGGGGATGATGTGCTGAAGATGGTCGCGAAGTCGCTGGTGAGCGTTTTCAGGAAAATGGACGCTGTAGCGCGCTGGGGGGGCGAGGAGTTCGTTGCCATATTGCCCGGCATAAACCGGGGTTCGCTTGCCTCCATCGCAGAGCGCGCCCGCGTTGCGGTGGAGGAGATCTCCCTAATTGAAAGCGGCCAAAGATTGGGTGTCACCATCTCCATCGGAGGAACCATGGCCGAGGCGGGCGACTGCGGGACAAGCATCATCGCCAGAGCCGACAGCCAGATGTACATGAGCAAGGCCGGCGGGCGCAACATGGTATCCCTTTGCTGAAGTTCCCCGCGTATCGAACCTATCCAGCGACCTCGCCCCGCGTGCCCGAGAAACAACCTCCTCTTTCTGCCTGAGCGTATATCGCCTCAAATAATCCTTTGTAAATGGTTATTCATGTGCTAGCGTAGCGTTTTTTGACGAGCACAAGGGTGAGCACGGGGCGGGATTGCGCAACATGGAGCTGTCGATTCAAAGAGTGAAATCCTGTATCTGGAACGAACAGGATGGTCGCATGGAGTTTCTTCTTTTCAGGTTGCTCTGCCTCTTTGCCACCCTGCTCTCCATTTTTGTCATCATTCCGACGGATTACCTGCATGGCCTCTCCCTGTGGATCAGCCTGGTGGTCGCGCTCTTCAGCCTGGCGGCCCTCTTCTTGCTGCGGGAATCGTGCCGCGGGCGCTACCACATAAAGTCCTTGTTTTTCCTGTTCCTGGTCGTGCTGAATCTGGTCTGGTTTCCCAACGGCGGTTCGCATGGGAGCGTCAGCTACTACTTCTTCATCCTGTTCATCTACGCCCCTATCTTTTTCCGTGCCAAGACGCGCTGGCTGCTGCTGGCGCTCGCCATCGCCAACAACGCGCTGCTGCTGGTGGCGGAACAGCACTTTCCAGGTTGGATCATCCCCTATTTCACCCCCTATCACAGGAGTGCCGATCTCGTGGTGGGGTTGACGGTGACGGCCCTTTGCTGCTCGCTGATGCTTTGGGTATTGCTGAAACGCTATGACAGCGAGCAGAGACGGTTGATAACCTTGAACGACGAGTTGCAAAAGAGCATCGCAGAGCTGGTTCAGGCAGAAGAATCTCTCAGCCGGAACCAGCAACTGGTCGATGCCGTAATAAAGGGAAGCGCCGACGCCATCTTCGTCAAGGACACCCTGGGGCGCTACGTCCTCTTCAACGAGGCGGCGGAGCAGGCATCGGGCAGGGTCGCGGCAGAGATGCTGGGAAAGGACGACACCTATCTGTTCCCCCCGGATCAGGCGCAACAGCTCATGCAGAAGGATGGGGAAGTTCTGAAAACCGGGAAGACGCAGGTTCAGGAGCTCGTGTTGGCTCATGTGTCGGGAACCGTGACGCAGAGGGAGGTTACCAAGGGGCCTGTTCATGACCGGCAGGGGAACGTGATGGGGATCTTCGGCATCTCCCGTGACGTCACCGAAAGCCGCCGGATGGCCGAGGAGCTCCGCTGCCTGAACGAGGAACTGGAGCGGCGGGTCGTCGAGCGTACGGCCCTGCTGGAGGCCGCCATGCGGGAGCAGGAAAGTTTCAGCTATTCAGTCTCTCATGACCTGCGCGGGCCGCTACGCCACATCAACAGCTACACGGCCATCCTCCAGGAGGAATTGGGCCCGGCTCTTCCGGATGACGCGATGCAGTACCTGGACCGGATCCGGAACTCCAGCCGGACTATGGGCGACCTGATCGACGACTTGCTGGAGCTGTCCCGTATCGGCCGCTCTGAGCTCATCAAGGCCCCGGTCGACCTGAGTGAGCTGGCCATGGCCATCGGGGGGCATCTGCGTGACGCGGATCCGGGGCGTCGCGTCGAGCTGGTCATCGAAAAAGGGTTGCAGGTCTGCGGCGACAGGGTGCTGTTGAGGCAGATGCTGGAGAACCTGATAGGCAACTCCTGGAAGTATTCCAGCCCCCGGGCAACCGCAAGAATCGAGCTGGGCAGAGATGCGTCAGGGGGGCGGGAGGCGTTCTTCGTCAAGGACAACGGTGTCGGCTTCGACATGGCTTACCAGGACAAGCTCTTTGGCGCTTTCCAGCGTCTGCACGGATCCGAGTTCGAAGGGACCGGGATCGGCCTGGCAACGGTGAAGCGGATTGTCGAGCGTCATGACGGCGCCGTCTGGGCGCACGGCGTGGTCGGCGAAGGGGCAGCATTTTATTTCACCCTGGGAAAAGGTTGCGGTCACTAATCCTCAACCTTAACCTTAACCTTAACCTTAACCTTAACCTTAACCTTAACCTTAACCTGGCCTTTGGTTTCCCATGCGCATATTGATCCTGCTGCTGGTCTGCCTGGTAGCCCTGGTGCTGGCGGCCGCGGCCGCGGCATGGCAGCGGCAGCTGCTCTACTTCCCGACGCATCACAGCCGCAATAATGGGCTCTCCGAGTGGCGCCATCAGGGAGAACTGATCGGTTATGCACGTGAGGTGGCCTCACCCGGGAACGTATGGCTGTTGCTGCACGGAAACGGCGGCCAGGCAAGCGACCGGGTCTATGCCCTGGCTTCCTTCTCCGGCCTCGATTCGGTGTTCATCCTCGAATATCCGGGGTACGGGAGGCGCCCGGGAACCCCCTCCCGAAAAAGCCTTGACGAGGCGGCGAGGCAGGCCTACCAGGCGCTCAGGTCGAGGTTCCCGCACACTCCGGTATGCGTGATGGGGGAATCGCTGGGGAGCGGGCCGGCATCCGTGCTGGCGGGGCAAAAACCGCCCCCCGACAAGATCGTGCTGGTCGCCCCGTTTGACAAGCTGCACAGGGTGGGAAGCCACCATTACCCCTTCCTCCCGGTCCGCCTGCTTTTGTCCGACGACTGGGATAACGTCGGCTCGCTTCGGGACTACAAGGGGAGGCTGGAGATCTTCGGCATCAGGGATGACGCAGTGATTCCCATGAAGTTCGCCAAAGCCCTGGCCGACAGCAAGCCGGGCTCGACCTTTCGGGTGGTGGAAGGGGGACACAACGACTGGGCGACGCCGGGGCGGGTGGCGGTACGGAATCCGTGACGGCTGGAGCCTCTCTCTGACGCGGGGCCGCCAAACCGCAAAGACGCGGAGTAAACCTTGAGGCGCCTGGAAAACATCTGCAGAATTTTGGCCCTGCAAAAACAACGGGCGCTGCCGGTTCCGGCAGCGCCCGTGTCGTTCCTGGCGGAGGGTTTTAGGCGATCAAGGTGAAGCGCTCCTTGGGAACCAGGCAGACCTCGCACTTTTCAGGGGCCGCGTCATACACCGTGTTGCCGCAGACCTCGCAGACGTAAATGGGGCGGGGGGCGAGATCGGCGCCACCCTGCACCGCTGCCAGTGCCTTCTGGTACAGGTCGTGGTGGATCTCCTCCACCGCAAGGGCGAACTTAAAAGAGTTCTCCGCTGCGCGGTCCCCTTCCTTTTTCGCCTCTTCCAGGAAGGGAGGGTACATCTTCCGGAACTCGTGGCTCTCCCCCTCGACGGCCTCCTTAAGGTTCTCGGCCGTGGTGTTGATCCCCCCCATGGCTTTCAGGTGGGCGTGCGCGTGCACCGTCTCCGCATGGGCCGCAGCGCGGAACAGTTTTGCTACCTGCGGGAACCCGTCCGCCTCGGATTTTTTGGCGAAAGCCAGATATTTGCGATTCGCCTGGCTCTCGCCTGCAAACGCCTCGGCAAGATTTTCCTTTGTCGACATTTCATTCCTCCTCGCTGTGTAAATTTCTGCTGCTTGAATATAACGGTTGCCATGGCTCAGTCAAGGAGTCGTGCATATTATATTTATCTGATATGTATACGTTTTTTGCCTGCGGGGGCGGGGAGGTGA
>Ga0209317_1002046_pt1 | contig 15448 bp, 13 predicted proteins | sample RifGroB2_FD_183994 | JGI IMG/M metagenome (GOLD analysis project Ga0209317, IMG submission 183994) | Soil microbial communities from Rifle, Colorado, USA - Groundwater B2 (SPAdes) (version 2) | ecosystem: Environmental > Terrestrial > Soil > Unclassified | place: Rifle, Colorado | collected... | reverse complement strand
TTTAAGGTTTGCTTTGGGAGGTTGAGCATGAGATTTTTGAACCCTAAAACCGATTTCGCCTTCAAAAAGATTTTCGGTTCCGAGACCAGCCGGGACATTCTCATAAGCTTTCTGAATGCCATTTTGGGGCTTGATCACCCCTATCTCATCCAGGAGGTTGACATTCTGGACCCGTACCTCGCTCCCAAGATAAAGGGAATAAAGGATACCTACCTGGATATCCGGGTGCGCGACGAAAACGGGCGCAGCTACATCATTGAGATGCAGGTATTGAATGTCGCAGGTTTCGAAAAACGGGTTCTCTACAACGCATGCAAGGCGTACGTCAACCAGATAGGTCGCGGCGAGCATTATACAGAACTTTCTGAAGTCATAGCCATCACCATCACCGATTTTGTCATGTTTGAGGAACTCGCTGGCGTTCAGAACAGGTTCCGGCTGCGGGCCGAGGAGAATCCCGAAATCTACCACGGCGACCTGGAGCTTATCTTCGTGGAGCTGCCCAAGTTCCGCAAGACGGAGGAGCTGCTGGAGAGCGTCTACGACAAGTGGCTCTACTTTCTGAAGACGGCGGGCGATCTGAAGGCAATACCGCTCAAGCTCTCCGATGAGCAGGCCATCGTGCACGCCTTCGAGATAGCAAACAAGGCCGGTTTGACCGAGGAAGAGCTGGAAGACCAGGAAAGGCGGGAGATATACATACAGGACCAGCGCGGCGCGCTGCAGCTCGCCGAGTCACGCGGCATGGAGAAGGGCATAGAGAAGGGCAAGTTCGAGGGCAAGCTCGAGGTCGTCAGGCGCATGCTGGAAAAGGGTATGACGATGGAAGAGGCGGTCGAGCTTGCCGGATTGAGTGCGGACGAGGTGCGTGAACTCGAAAAATGAAACAAAACCTGTTCAAAGTTGGTTTCATCCCCTTTACCTGAAGCGTTGGGTTGAAGCGTCTCACGCAAAGCCGCAAAGACGCGAAGGACGGCTGGAATTCAGAGGCCTTTAACAGGGATAAAGGGGATACAGGGGATAACGTCAAAAGAAAAGGGCCAAGATCTTTAAGGGTTTAACCCAAATCTTTTGCTTTTTAGCCTTCATCCCGTTTATCCCCTTCATCCCTGTAGATCGCCTGAAGCCAGAGTTTGAATAAAAGTTGAACTCTTCTTTAGAGGAGTTTAAGCGACATAGCAGTTCGACCGTAGAGATTGTAGACCATAAAATTTGCTTGACAGCCGATGGGCATCATGCTGTTTTGGACAAACTAGATAGCCTGGAGACGAGATTCGACAGGCTCGAGAGAAGTGTAGAGAAGATCAGCCTCGAACTGGAGGCTCATCGAGCCGATACTGAAGCGTATCACGGCATATACAAGGTGAAAGAAAAGTTAGCTGCTGAACCCCGTCTCACGCAAAGCCGCAAAGGCGCAAAGCAGGATTTTCTTTGCAACTTAGCGGCTTGAGAACGCAGCGAACGGACATGAGGCAGCTGCCTTGAGGAAGAGTAGTTATTGAGGAGAAACTATGGAGCGGATCGTAAAAATACATATTGAAAAACTGCCTGAAGGATTTTATCTTGCCACGTCTGACGATATACAAGGTCTAGTCGCCCAGGGCCGGACGGTTACAGAAACGCTTGAGATAGCCCGTGATGTTGCCCGCAGATTGTTGGAAGCGCAGAAAGAGCGAAAGGTTAACATGAAGCTGCAGCCAGTTAAGAAAAGCTTTGATATGCAATTGGTTGTTGGCAACTAGCGCCAAGATCTTTTAGGGGTTAACCCAAATCTTTTGTTTTTTAGCCTTCATCCCGTTTATCCCCTTCATCCCTGTTCAAAGCCGTCAGCAGTTAGCCTTTCTTTGCGCCTTAGCGTCTTTGCGTGAGACAAAGCCGTCAGCAGTTTGGCCTTTCTTTGTGCCTTTGTGTGTCAAATTTCAGACCCGTCCATTTTTTTTGACACTGTTTCCCCTGCCATAGACAGTTCCCGCCCCATATTCTTCCTGAAACTATTCCTCCCAAAAACAGTACTCGTTTTTTTATGCCAACGCCGCATGTTCGCTAAGCCATTGTGTACGAAGCTGGTTTTTCAACCTCTCCGGGTTCTGCCGTCTCCACCTTGAGCCCGTCCCTGCCCGGCTGCGGCACGAAAACTGCTCTTGAGCCCGGACTGGCACAAAAGAAGCCATCTCTGTCAAATCTGCCAGTTCGTGGCAGGCGCTGAAGGCGCCGTAAACATTTTTTAAATTTACTTCGCACGTCATAAGTGTTATAAAAGTCCGATCATTAGCGATGGCTCTAAATTGGTGCGGTTGCCGCGATCTTTCCGTTTCGTTATTTGCATGGTCAAAAGGCAGAAAATTTTACTTCAGTAGATTGCATCTGGGCCTCGGGGTTTATCGTGTGGTTCCTGTCTCACGGTCAGCACGACTTTGCCCACTCGCGCTTTTTTGACACAGTCAAAAAAGCGTTAATATCTGCACACTTTTTGTTTTACATTGCAAGTATAACGTGATATATCCGTGCTTCTATTTGGACCGGCCAGTTGTACGTGATAGTCATGGGTTTTTTGTTCTGTTTCGCCTGTCACAGGCTTTGAGTCATATCATGAAGTAGGGGTACAAATAGGCATGAAGAAAATCCTGCTGTTCGCTGTCTTACTCACCCTTCTGTCGATTACCACCGCTTTTTCTGCCTCTTTAACCGAGGATCCCTTTTCATCGACCAACCCTCCCGCTGAAGCAGCCGGCAAAGAGTCGGATCCTGCTTTTGTTTCATCCGATTATTTCACCGTGCCCGGGACTTCTGGAAATGGTGTAGATGGAGCACAACCCCTGACGGGGCAGGGGCGGCGACAGAGTGCCACAGGGCAGGCAGGGGAAGCAGGCCAATCTGTCCGGGATTCGGCCGATGCAGGGGGCGAAGCCTTTGCTGGCAAAGGCGGAACTGAGCCAAGGACCGCGAAATCTCGCGAAAAAGGGGTCGCCTCCGGCGCCCAGAAGCGGACAGAGGCAGTAGCTCCCTCCGCTTTGGAACGTGCCATGGGCGAGGACCCTGTTACCGCCGACAAGACCAAGTCTCAGCCGTATGGCATGGGGCAACTGACCCAGTTCGGTTACAGCTTTTTCAAGCCCCAGGAAGATCAGTTTTCCTCCCAGACCGACGTGCCGGTCGGCCCTGACTACGTTATCGGTTCCGGGGATCTCCTGATCGTGACGGTCTGGGGCAGTCTCAACGGCACCTATAAAGTCGAGGTGAACCGCAGCGGCGAGATCGTCATCCCCAAGGTGGGGGCGATAAAGGTTGCGGGGCAGAGTTACGGGGAGCTTCCCGTTCTGCTCAAGAACCACATCGCCCGTATCTACAAGGATTTCGAGCTCAACGTCAACATGGGGAAAACGAGGCTCATCAAGGTGTATGTGGTGGGCGAGGTGGTATCCCCGGGTGACTACAACATGGGTTCGCTCTCCACCCTGATCAGCGCCCTGTCCGCCGCGGGCGGTCCCACCAAGAACGGAAGCCTCAGGAATATCCGGATCAACCGGAACGGCAAGGTCGTCGAGACCGTCGACCTGTACGACTTCTTCCTCAAGGGAGACAAGGGGAAGGATATCAGGCTGCAGCCCGGAGACACCGTGCTGGTTCCGGTGATAGGGAAAATTGCAGGTGTCGCCGGCAATGTGCGTCGCCCTGCCATATACGAACTGAAGGGGGAGAGCACCCTCAAGGATCTTCTCGCCCTTTCCGGAGGGATCAACCCCACCGGTTACCTGCAGCGGGTCCAGATGTATCGGGTCCAGGCGCACGACAAGAAGGTTGTTACCGACGTCGATTTGGATCTGAGCGGCAAGAACACCGACGCGATCACCGCCGGCATAATCGTACAGGATCTTGATCTGGTGAAGGTGCTTTCCATCGACACCATGCTGCGCGCTTATGTACGCCTGGAAGGGCATGTAATCCGTCCCGGCGACTATGCCCTTACTCCCGGGATGCGCGTGAGCTCCCTGGTGAAGGCTGACAGTCTGCTCCCTGAGTACCATGCAGCATCAGGGCAGATTGTCCGACTGTTCCCCCCCGACCTGCACCCCGAGGTCATGTTCTTCGACCTCTCCCGCGCCATGCTTGGCGAGCCGGGCCATGATCTGGAGTTGAAGGAATTCGACCGGGTGAAGATCTTCGCCAAGCGCGAGATGGAGGAGACCCCCTTCGTCAAGGTGAGCGGAGAGGTGCAGAAGCCGGGGCCGGTTCGTTACATGGAGAACATGACCCTACGCGATCTGCTCATGCAGGCGGGCAACGTCAAGCTCTCCGCCTACCTGAAGAACGCCGAACTCACCAGGGTTCAGCGCAGCGGTGATGCCGTCAGCTCCTACTCGATAACCATCGATCTGGAAAAGGCCATGGCAGGCGGGGAGGACAACCTCAAGTTGCAGCCGTTCGACGAGTTGTCCGTCAGGCGCATACCCAACTGGGCTGAGGCGACCGACCGCTATGTCACCTTGACGGGCGAGTTCGTCTTCCCCGGTACCTACCCCATCTCCAGGGGAGAGCGGCTGAGTTCCGTCATCGCCCGCGCAGGCGGCTTCACCGATCTCGCCTACCTGAAGGGGACCCGCTTCACCCGCGAGAGCACACGCAAGCTGCAGCAGCAGCGCATGGACGAGGCGCTCGACAAGGCGCAGGAAGACATTATCAAGTTGCAGACCAACATCTCGCAAACCGCGTCTTCAGCCGAGGAAGTGGCCAGTTCCAAGACCACCCTGGAAAGTCTGATGCGCAGCGTTGAAATGCTCAAAGCCAAGAAGGCGGAAGGACGTGTGCTGCTGGTGATCGCCTCGCTGAAGTATCTGGAGGGGAGCATCTACGACGTAGAATTGCAGGGGGGCGATCAGCTCCATATCCCCAGCGATCCAGGCGGCGTGAACGTCATCGGGGACGTCTACAACCAGAACACCATCGTCACCCAGCGAGGCAAGAACGTCGAGTGGTACCTGAACCAGGTGGGTGGAGCGACCGGCGACGCGGATACGGACGGTATCTACGTGGTCAAGGTCGACGGTTCCGTCATCAGCCAGGCGAACTCGTCCAGCTTCCTGTTTTACAACTCCTTCTGGGGCAAACCGCTTGATTCCGGGGATACCGTGATTGTTCCGAGGCAGTACGAGAAGACTGCATGGCTTAGGAATATCAAGGACATCGCACAGATCATAGGGAACATCGCCGTAACCGCAGGCGTGATCATAGCGGCGGGGAATTAAAAACAAGTTCAAGGTTCAAAGTTGGCTGGAGGAAATGAGATAGATTCCTTTGAACAGATTGGATCATGGGAAGAGGACTGATAGGAGAGCAGAAGATTGTCATATTGCTGCCAAAGGGTAGTTCTGAACACTCCGAACCCTTTGTGGGGATGCTCTAACTGAAGAGGTCCAGTTATGGTAAGCGAAGACTACCTGCAGAATTTTAATGCCTTTAACCTTGAACTCTGAACGAATAATGAGCGCAGCGAACAGGCGTGAGGCTACCGCGTTTAAAGCTCTCTAGAGCGTAACGCGGTAGGTGGATTAAACCATAGGATTTTTTATGAATATAATTCCAACGGGAATTCCCGATGTTCTCATCATTGAACCGAAAGTGTTTGGAGATGACAGGGGTTTCTTCCTTGAGAGCTTCAATCAGAAGTTGTGGGAAGAAAAGACAGGAATTAAGACCGTTTTCGTTCAAGATAACCATTCCCGCTCCGGCAGAAACGTCCTTCGTGGGCTGCACTACCAGATACAACATCCTCAGGGAAAGCTTGTCCGGGTAACAGCCGGAGAGGTTTTTGATGTAGCCGTCGATATACGGAAGAATTCACCAACCTTTGGTAAATCCGTGGGTGCAGTGCTTTCCGCGGAAAATAAACGCCAGTTGTGGGTGCCGGAAGGTTTCGCTCACGGCTTTCTCGTAACCTCGGATGTGGCAGAATTTCTTTATAAAACAACCGACTACTGGTACCCCGAGTTTGAGAGAAGTATTTTATGGAACGATAGAGATCTTTCCATAAAGTGGCCGCTTATGGGTGAGCCTATCCTGGCAAAGAAGGACGCTGAAGGGCAGATGTTCAGAGATGCTGATTTTTTTTAAACACTGTCAAAAATGATCGCTGCAGAATATCTCCCTAAATGGGTTGCTATTCTAGAGAGTTCTGAATATTGGTAGCAATCGCTTTTGTTGATTCTTAGCCAAGTCGCCGGCGCCTATCGAGTGTGTATGGCGAGTGGGCGAGTGTAATTTAAATTTTCGAACTCTACCTTTTAAGGATGTAAATGATGGACCCTCAAGGCAATATGGAAGAACCAGAGATCAACCTGCTAGAGCTTTTGCACGTCGTCGTCAAACGCAAGATGCTCATCATTAAGATATGCACCATTACTGTCGTAGCTGCCGTGGCTTACAGTCTTACCCTCCCGAACGTCTATTCCGCAACGGCCAAGGTTCTACCGCCCCAGAAAGAGGGGGGGGGCGGACTTTCCGCACTGCTAGGACAGGCGGGCGGGCTGGCCGGTATAGCAGCCGGGGGGCTTGGCGGCGGCAGCGACCTCTACGTCGGCATACTGAAGAGCCGTTCTGTTGCGGATGCCGTCATCAAACAACTCAATCTGGTGGAGGTTTACAAGGCGAAAAGCCTGGAATCTGCCCGCAAAGGGTTGGAAGGTGCTGTAAAGGTCCAGGGCGGCAAGGACGGGATCATCTCCATCGTTGCCGAAGACGAGGATCCCAAGCGCTCTGCGCAACTTGCAAATGCGTTTGTCGAAGAGCTTGCGCGCACTACGGTGAGGCTGAATCTCTCGAAGGCGGGTACGGAGAGAATGTTCTTGGAAAAGCGCCTCGATATCGTCAAGAACGATCTCAAGGTTGCGGAAGAGGATCTTAAGACGTTCTCCCAGCGCAACAAGATCGTGCAGGTAGACTCGCAGGCCAAGGCGTCGATCGAGGGGGTCTCGCGCCTGAAGGCGGACCTAGCTGCCAAGGAAGTGCAACTTGCGGTGCTGCGCAGCAATCAGACCGACGAAAGCTCCGAGGTGAAGGCCGTTTTGACCGGCATTCGGCGGCTTAGGGGGGAACTCGGGGCGCTGACCGGCAACGGTGGCGTGAGCGAGAGCATTCCGGCCATCGGGAACGTCCCGGGCGTGGGCCTTGAATATTCGCGTAAACTCAGGGAGCTAAAGACCCAGGAAGCGATTTTCGAACAACTGACCAAGCAGTACGAGGTGGTGAAAATCAATGAGGCTAAAGACTCTTCATCCTTACAAATTCTTGATGAAGCAGTAGTGCCGGTCAATAAAAGCAAGCCTAGACGTTCTATCATTGTAATTCTCGCCGCAGCATGCTCTTTGTTTGCTTCAATAGTACTTGTATTTGTACAAGAATATATTGCTAAGCTGTCTGATGCAGACATAATCATTATTGAAGATATCAAAAGATCGACGCTAAGTCTCAAATAGCTTGTCTATGGTTTAGTTAGTACGTAGTATAATACTATGATGATATGTCGGAGAGGAAGAAATGAAAGTAGTCATTCTTGCCGGTGGTTTCGGTACCCGCATTAGTGAAGAGTCTCACTTGAAGCCGAAGCCCATGATCGAGATCGGAGAAAGACCCATTCTTTGGCATATTATGAAGTCATACTCAAGTTATGGATTTACGGATTTTATAATTTGTCTTGGCTACAAGGGGTATTGTATCAAAGAGTATTTCGCTCATTATTTTCTCCATGAATCTGATGTGACCTTTGATTTCAAAAACGACAACGAGAGGCTGATTCATCACCACTCTGCTGAGCCTTGGAGTGTCACGCTTGTAAACACAGGGCTTGAGACAATGACCGGTGGAAGGGTGAAACGGATCCAGCAGTATGTGGGCAATGAGCCATTTATGCTCACTTACGGCGACGGCGTTTCAGATGTCAACATCAAAGAATTAGTCTCCTACCACAAGGCTCACGGTAAGCTTGCAACAGTTACCTCGATTCAGCCTTCAGGCCGTTTTGGTGCCCTCGACCTAGCTGCAGGAAATGCCGTAACCGGCTTTCAAGAGAAGCCCAAAGGGGACGGCGCCTGGATCAATGCCGGGTTTTTTGTACTTCAACCTGAAATATTTGGTTATATAGCTGGAGATGAAACATTCCTGGAGAAGGAGCCGTTGGAAAACCTGGCGAAAGACGGTGAACTCGTGGCATTCAAGCACCCTGGTTTTTGGCAGCCCATGGATACACTACGCGATAAAAATCACTTGGAAGATCTCTGGAAAAGTGGCAAGGCCCCTTGGAAAAATTGGTAGAGCTTCTCTGTCACGTAGAGAGGTTGATTCTTCATATTTATAATTGGGTATAGCTATGAGCAATGCAGCGACGCAATCGTTAAGCCATAAGTTTTTTGCCGGCAAGAGGGTTTTTGTCACTGGCCACACCGGGTTTAAAGGCTCCTGGCTGTGCATGTGGCTCCATTTGGCCGGTGCGCAAGTGACCGGGTATGCCCTGGATCCGCCCACTGACCCTAGCCTTTTTCAATTGTGCGAGGTTGGCGAACTGGTCAATTCTCTCGTAGGTGACGTAAGAGACGGCCAAAGACTTGCCGCAGCCATGTCTGCCGCCTCACCGGATATTGTCATTCATATGGCTGCGCAGCCGCTTGTGCGAGATTCCTACAAAATCCCGGTTGAGACATATGCGACAAACGTCATGGGGACAGTCAACCTGCTGGACGCGGTACGGAACTGCAGCACAGTAAAGGCTGTGGTAAACGTCACCACAGACAAATGCTACGAGAACAGAGAATGGGCTTGGGGCTACCGGGAAAACGAGCCTATGGGTGGCTATGATCCCTATTCCAGCAGCAAGGGTTGTGCAGAACTCGTAACCGCCGCTTATCGGAACTCCTTCTTCAATCCTGCGCGTTATGCTAGCCATGGGGTCGCAATTGCCACAGCTCGTGCTGGCAATGTCATCGGCGGCGGGGACTGGGCGGCAGAAAGGCTTATCCCCGATTGTGTCTGTGCCCTTTTAAAAGGGGATGACATCATTATCAGGAATCCAGCTGCAATTCGTCCTTGGCAGCATGTGCTGGAGCCGCTGTCCGGGTATCTTCTCTTGGCTCAGCATCTTTATCAACACGGGGCGCCGTACGGAGCAGGATGGAATTTCGGCCCAGGAGATGATGACGCCCGTCCAGTGGAATGGATTGTCCAGAAAATGTGCTCCGCATGGGGGAGTGGTGCTGCCTACAAGTTGGATGGTGGTGTACACCCTCATGAAGCCCATTATTTGAAACTAGATTGTTCCAAAGCCAGAATGGAATTAGGATGGCAGCCGAAATGGAACCTACAGACGGCGATCGACCGGATTATTGATTGGACCCTTGCCTATAGGGATAATCGACCAATGCGGGATGTCTGTTTAGCGCAGATCCAAGACTACATTAATGGTTAATACATTCATTTATTATTAACGGAAGAGGAGTCGGCAGTGGAAGATAGTAATGGGCAGGAGAAAGTGTTGCGGGAGCAGGCAATCGCCGCTGCCATAAAATATCACGATTTTAAGCACAAAACCGGCAAGACATTCACTCCGGGTGACCGCATCCCCTACGCCGGTCGCGTATTTGATGAGAAGGAAGTTGCAGCCCTAGTCGATTCGTCCCTTGATTTCTGGTTGACAACCGGTCGCTACGCCGAAAGGTTTGAGAGCGAATTCGCACAGTTCCTGGGGGTGCAGCATTGTTCCCTCACCAATTCCGGTTCCTCCGCCAACCTTCTTGCATTCATGGCGCTCACCTCGCCAAAATTGGGTGAAAGGCGTATCAAAAGGGGCGATGAAGTTATCACCGTTGCCGCAGGCTTCCCAACAACGGTCGCTCCTATAATTCAGTACGGTGCTGTACCGGTTTTCGTCGACGTTTCCTTTCCTACCTACAATATCGACTGCTCCCAGTTAGAAAATGCCCTTTCGGACAAAACCAAGGCGGTCATGGTTGCGCACACTCTTGGCAATCCTTTTGACATAGCCGCGGTCAAATCGTTCTGTAATCGCCATAGCCTGTGGCTAATAGAAGATAACTGCGATGCGCTTGGTTCCAAGTATCTTTACAAAGGCGAATGGCGCTATACAGGTACAATAGGCGACATTGGAACCTCCAGCTTCTATCCACCCCACCACATGACTATGGGGGAAGGTGGAGCCGTTTATACCGATGACATGATGTTGAAGCGTCTGGTAGAGTCCTTTCGCGACTGGGGGCGTGACTGCTGGTGCCCATCAGGTAAAGACAACACCTGCAGCAATAGGTTTGGCCAGCAGTTCGGGGAACTACCCTATGGCTATGACCACAAGTACGTATATTCCCACTTCGGCTACAACCTAAAGGTAACCGATATGCAGGCGGCCATTGGCTGCGCACAGTTGGAGAAAGTCCCCGGCTTCATCGAATCAAGGAAAAAAAACTGGAAGTTGTTGCGTCAAGGACTAGCCGGATTGGAAGATCGCTTCATTCTTCCGGAAGCAACAGAGAATTCAGATCCTTCCTGGTTCGGTTTTTTGCTGACATTGAAAAAAGAAGCTGGATTCACCAGAGACAAGATCGTCAATCACCTTGAATCAAAAGGCATTCAGACTAGGATGCTATTTGCCGGCAACCTTATCAAGCACCCTTGCTTTGATGAAATGCGTAAGACGGGAATTGGGTATCGGGTTGTTGGCGAACTGGCTACCACTGATCGGATTATGCTCGATACTTTTTGGGTGGGCGTCTATCCGGGGCTAACGCAAGAGATGGCGGGTTACATTGTGGATACGATCAAGGCGGTTCGCTGATAAGGGAAACGGCAACGACAAAAATGCTTGGTTGAAGCTGAGCTATGTAACAGCCCAGACCGTGGATGGGGCCAGGGCCCCCAGTCACCATCTAAGGCTGTCTAACTAACGTGGGGTGCTTTATGGGCAGTGGTTTAACTGATGAGCTTTCTGTAGCAGTGGGCCATAGCGACTACAACGCGGCCATCGTGTGCGATTTTGGCGTCTGCGTGGCGGAACCTCTTGCGCTGCGCTTTTTATGGCTTTTATGAAAACTATTCTCTTGACAGGGGCCACCGGATTTCTGGGCAGTAACCTTGCCCACAGGCTGGTTGAAATCGGTCATCGGGTGCTGGTTCTCAAACGCCCGTCGTCTAATCTTGCCCGAATTGCCGATATCTTGCCGTATTTGTCCCTCTACGATATCAAGAGTCCCGATTTATCGGCACCGTTCAGGGATCATGGCAAGGTAGATGCGATTTTTCACACTGCTACCTGCTACGGGCACAACGGAGAAACTTCCACCGAAATACTCGACACCAACACGGCGTTTCCCCTTCGTTTGCTTGAAACTGCCGCACTGTTCGATACGAGAGCTTTCTTTAATTCGGACACTTTTTTCAACACTGATGACATAAATTGCAATTATTTGAGCAGATATGTATTGTCAAAGAACAATTTTCTTAAATGGGCTAAATTATTCTCTGAGGACCATAAGATTCGATTCGTCAACATCAGGATTGAACACATGTTCGGACCAGGTGATGCTGAATCAAAATTTACCACTCAGATTGTCAAGAGCTGTCTCGCAAACGTTCCGGAAATAAAATTGACATTAGGCGAACAAAAGCGTGATTTTATTTTCGTCAGCGATGTTGTTGACGCCTATGAAGTCTTGCTTGAAAAAACCGGTAATGGTGAAGATTTTTTTCAGCATTACGATCTAGGAAGCGGTAAAAGTGTCAGTATACGTGAATTTGTGGAAACCTTCCATAAGCTGAGCAAATCAACTACCTACCTCAATTTTGGTGGTTTACCCTATCGCAATAATGAAATTATGAGTTCCGTTGCCAACCTAGAAAAAATGATTTCGCTTGGATGGCGCTGCAGGACCAGTCTTAGTGAGGGGCTGGAAAAGATAATATGTTACGAGAAGGGATTGCAAAGGAGAGGCGATTCTTGGACGTCTCAATGAACGGTGAAATATCAATCGCCAGACCGGGACGCATACCAAGGCATATGATTGTTGCTGGCAGTGCTTGGGCAAGCCGTATCATAACTGCTTTTGTTCAGTTAGCAAGCGTCCGGATTCTCACCAATAACCTCGGATTGGAAAAGTTCGCCGTGGTCACGCTCCTTACCGGGTTATCCGCATGGTTTATGTTGACTAACTGCGGTGTTGGTTTGAGCCTGCAAAACTATATATCGGAAGCGCGAGCCAAAAATCGTCCCTATGATGAAATGACTTTTGCCAGCTTGTTATTCTTGCTGATGCTTCTGCCAGTCGCCGGATTGATCTTGTATGTTATTACGCCGAAGCTTGCGCCGGTATTGCTTCAAGGTTTTACGTGTATAAACGAAGCCGAGAAGTGCAAATTGTTTTTCGCCTCGGGATTGATTTCCATAAGTCTTGGCGTGGGACAGATTCTTTACAATATATGGTACGCCGAACAAAAAGGGTATTTTTCAAATATATTCCCCGCAATCGGTTCAGTGGTTGGATTTATTGGACTGTTACTGGTGAGCCAGAGTTCTGTTGGGGACAAGACCTTTCTGAGCCTGATTTCTTTCACGCTTCCCTCGGCCTTGATACCACTGGTCGGTCTGGGGATCAAGATAAAGCTGGGGGGGATGAGTTCCTTTAAGCGCATTTTTTCGTCAATGCTGATGGTATTAAAAAGGGGCCTTAAGTTTTGGCTGTTTGCATTGATGAGTATCGGTGTTTTGCAGGTTGATTATATTGTGATTTCCCAACTCCTCGGGACCCGCGAGCTTATAGTTTATAGCCTATCCACAAGGATATTTGGTGTAATCTCATTTATGTACACAGCCGTTTTGCTTTCATTGTGGCCTATATTCGCAGAATTGATTGTCAAATGTGATTGGAAAGGTATCAAGCATTACCTAAAACACTATATTGTCGTTGGATTGGCATTTATCTTTCTTGGAACTGTAATTCTTATATTTATGATGCCTGTTTTTGTAGACATCTTATCACCCAGAGAATTTGTAAAGATCCCTGTTGGATTTGTTATTCTTCTGGGTGTTTACCAAATGATTAGAGTCTGGACCGATACTTTTGGTGTTTTGCTTCAAAGTATGAGTGATTTGAGACCCTTCTGGATTCTCGTGCCTATACAGGCAGTTCTTTCGGGTTGCTTGCAATGGCTGCTTACTCCATATTTCGGAATCAATGGAGTAGTTTTCGGTTTGATATGTTCATTTTTGCTAACCGTTAGCTGGGGGTTGCCGATGTTCGCAAGAAAGTATTTTGTAATATCAATTGATAAGGGTTTTAAATGACTAGACTTTCTTTTTGCATCCCAACTTATAATCGCGCGGATTGTATTGTAGACACGCTAAATAGCATTCTTGTACAAGCAACAGACTCTATCGAAATAGTCGTGTGCGACAATGCCTCAACTGATAACACCGCAACAGTAATAAAGGAGTTTCAAAATAAATTCCCTCGTTTGACATACTTCCGATGGGATACAAATGTCGGAGCTGATAGAAACTTCCTCAAAGTGATCGAACTGGCGACTGGGGATTACTGTTGGTTTATGAGCAGTGATGACATAGTTGAGCCGAACGGGCTTAATACCGTGTTAGGTGCATTGCAAGCATACAAAGGGCTTTCCGGGGTCAGCGTAAACGGATTTACCTACAGTAGAGATATGAAAACTAGGACCGGCGAAACGATCCTCGTCGCTAATAAAATCGGTGCCGATCGCTTGTTTACTGATCCAGACTCCGCGTTTTCCACTCTCGGTGAATATTTTGGGTATTTGTCCGGCCAGATAATAAACAGGGAACTTTGGTGCAATGTTGTCGCCAATAAGGATCCTACCCCTTATTTCATTTCCTATGTACATCTTTTTGTAATAGCAAACATGGTGGTGGCCAACCCATGCTGGTTTTATTCAAGCACCAAATGCGTCGGTTGGCGCGGCAATAATGACAGTTTTTTGAGCGAGGGAAGGTACAAGCGATTGGAGATAGACGTTTTAGGGTTTGAGAAGATATACCGGGATGTAATCGGAGAATATAGCAGGGGATACCGCGAAGTAATGAAGACAGTATGCAGCGTTTATGTGCGTCACATGGTACTTGCGGCAAAGTTTAAGGGAGCTCCAATAAGCTTTTATATCCAGGGTCTGCGGTTATCGATCAGGATGTATTGGATGTACCCCGTTTTCTGGCTCAAAACGTTTCCTCTTTTTATCTTCCCCAGGTTCACATTGATTCTTGCACGTATGGCTTATCGGTTGGTACTAAAATCAAAAAAGTTGGGAATTTAAAATGGATATTGTCTGTAATGACAATAAATTGAGCACCACTCAGTTGCTGATAACTGGTACTCCGCCAGTGACTGCAGATGGCGTACTGTGCATGGATTCCCAGTCCAAAACACCTGGTTACAAAGGTGGCTTGCGAACCAAGGGGTATTTTAAAGGTAATTTTAAGAAGTACCTTGACAATTGGTACACATGCGACTCCTCAGGAGCCAGAGTACGCTGTGTGGATCTGCCGGTTGACGTCGCTCAATGCAATGTTCCTCTAATTACCGTCATTACTGTGGTTTATAACTGTGTAATGTTTGTCGAAGAGACTATCCGAAGTGTTCTAAGGCAGAACTACCCCAATGTCGAATATATAATCATTGACGGGGGCTCGACAGATGGGACATTGGAAATAATTCAAAAATACGATTATGCAGTTGATTATTGGATTAGTGAACGCGATGGCGGTATTTACGATGCAATGAATAAGGGTGTGGAATTGTCCACTGGGAAATGGCTGAACATTTTAAATGTAGGTGATGTTCTAAATGGTACAGGTGTCTTTAGCCAAATCGATTTCAATAATAAAAATATAGATATTTTTTATTCTGACACGATATTGCTTAAAAATAATAAGTACTCCATTGAAAAAGCAGATTTGGAAAAAAAGCGATTTGTCCACCAATCGTTTATATACAAAAAAGAGCTGCACCGCTCGCATGGGAAGTATCTTTGTATTCCAGGAGTAACGATTTCGGATTATCTGTTCTTTTCAAGTATTTGGAACACCCGCAACTCAATAAGACTGCAAAATCCGATATCAATTTTTCGATGCGGAGGTGTCAGCAGTAATGATGATCATGTCTATCAAAGAATGGCTGTAGATATCATGTGCGGCAACAGCTCTGCAAAAATTGCAGCTTTGAAAATTCTAATATTCCCTTTTTATAGATTCTTGTATACCAGGCTTATTGCTCCTTACAAGTCCCTGATTAGAAGATGAAACTACTGGTTCATACCGGTTTAGACCAATACCATTCCTGATTAGTGCTCATCTGCAGCTAGCCTCAGCCATGACTCTGGACGGCTGCCAGTTCTGACAGCAGCATAAAGGAGTCTCGGCAGTATGCTAGCA
>Ga0209317_1002042_pt1 | contig 15468 bp, 9 predicted proteins | sample RifGroB2_FD_183994 | JGI IMG/M metagenome (GOLD analysis project Ga0209317, IMG submission 183994) | Soil microbial communities from Rifle, Colorado, USA - Groundwater B2 (SPAdes) (version 2) | ecosystem: Environmental > Terrestrial > Soil > Unclassified | place: Rifle, Colorado | collected... | reverse complement strand
TTCAACCTCCCAGGGAGGGGTGATACCAAGCGCCATGCCGAACAGTGATTCAGGATTCAAGCAGTCAAAACCTCCAAGCAAGAGTAGGGGCCTTTATAGCATTACCCACTCGATATAGCGAGGAGCCAAATAATGCACTAAAAAATAATGCTGTAGCAATAATTCTATATTGTTTGAATGAATTTACAGAAAGAAATACTGAAATAAATAAGTTAGCATATGACTTTGCAATAAAAATATTAGATAAAAACAAATCAAATTTGTACGTCAAAAAAGGTGTTAGGGTGTCGGAGATAAAATTAAGTAACTTAGTCGTAGGCAAATAAAGGTTTAACAATAACCTCAAAAATCAAAATACTAGTAAGGAACTTGCAAAAAACTAACCCGCGGCGGCACGCGGTCTTCGCTACGCTCCGCCGGTGCGCCTTGTGACGTTGTAAGAAGGGAAAAATGAACAGACCAAAAATATTAAAATGGCTTGGCTACGCAATTGCTACGTTTTGCATGATCGGACTGGGATTCTTTTGGGGGTACAGGGAGGGTTTGAGCGGTGGTGGCTTCTCGGCAAGTATGGCCGAATTACAAGCCTCCGCTGACGGCTTATCCCTTCAGTTGGAGGAAGGAACCTGCCAAACTGCAAAGAAGGCTATTAATGCCCACTTGGGGTTCATTGAGAGGTACAAAGGGAAGAATGAACTCATCCTGTCGGAAACAACCTACAATTCGGACAAGATGCTCGGTCACATGAGGCTTTTTCTGATCGAACGACATGAGGGAAATACAAAAGAGGCGAGCGTGCATTTAAAAGCAGCAGTTGACGCATGTCAGCACGCGGAGATGAAGGATTGCTCGGAGAAGAGCGTGCTGCTCATGGCTGAGAAGTGGAACCAAAGCCAGCCTATGGGATGTTTGACATCTCCCAAATAACTCCCAACCACTCGGCGGCACACGTGGCGGAAGTGGCGGAAGTGGCGGAAGGGGACGCCCTTGTTGGCGGAATGTCAACGGCAATCGAAAATTGACCCACTTTACTGGGTAATCGGAAATCGAAAACTGACCCACCTCCCTGTCAATTGTCGATCTGCACTGATGGTGTCTGCTGCCCCAGAATTCCTGCTCGACGCTTCTCCTTGAGACGGTAGCTGTCACCGCGGATCTGGATGACATGAGCATGATGGAGGAGTCGATCAAGCGTTGCAGATGTCAGTGCGGTGTTCCCGCCGAAGGCTTGTTCCCACTCACCGAAGCTCAAGTTCGACGTGAGGATGACTGAACCCTCCTCGTACCTTTTGGCAATCACCTGGAAGAAGAGATTCGCCTGCGTGTCGCTGAAGGGCAGGTACCCAATCTCATCGATGATCAGCAGGCTCGGTCCCATTACGCTTCTGCGCATCACCTCTTTATAGCGTCCCTGCCGCTGGGCGCTTTCCAACTGCAGCATCAGATCTGCGGCAGAGATGAAGCGGACTTTGACACCGCACTGGGTGGCTCGATAGCCAAGGGCAATCGCCAGGTGCGTCTTTCCGGTGCCACTCGGTCCGAGCAGGATTACGTTCTCCTTGCGCTCCAGAAAAGCCATCGCGGCAAGGTCTATGATGCGCTGCTTCGGAGCACCGGTGGCAAAGTCAAAGTCATAGTCTTCAAGGGTTTTGATGGCAGGAAAGCCTGCCATTTTTGCCATCGTGTGACGAGAACGGCCTTGCCGGAGCTCGTTCTCAGCCTTGAGGACTCGCTCCAGATACTCGATGAACGACGACTCCTCTTTCGCTGCGACATCAGCCAAGTCGGCGTAGACGTCAGCTACAGCCTGAAACTTGAGTTCATCACACAGTGCCACGATTCGTTCGTGCAGTATGCCACTCATAGCTGGCCCTCCTGTAGCATCTGCTCATACACCGCGGGAGATCGCTGCAGACGTGTGACTGGCCAGGCAGGAGGCTGTGGCGCCTGGATCTTTGTCGGCTCGACCGACAGTCTCTGGGGAAGCGGCAGCAATGCCCGGCGCTCTACCTCCAGACGGTCGCAAGGACGCTCATTGGTTTCTCCGTGAACCCGACAGTTTGCCACCTCATCCAGCCACTTCCGGACTTCGATGTTCGCCGTTGCCACGTCAAGCATCAGTCCGGCCTGCTTCAGCCGTGAGACCAGAGGGTAGTAAAAGCTATACCGGAGGTAGCGATTGAACCGCTCGACCTTCCCCTTCGTCTTCGCACGGTACGGCTTGCACAACCGCGGCATGAAGCCGAAGTGCTTGGCGACATCCCACAGGGCAGGGTTGAAGCGGTGCTTCCCCTCGCCGAAGGCATTCCGCTCCAAGACGACCGTCTTCATGTTGTCATAGAGCACTTCACGCGGAACGCCGCCGAAATAGGTGAAGGTTTCCTCGTGGCACTCGCGGAGGACCTCGAATCTCATGCTGGTAGTGAAGATGACAAACCCGGCCCGCCCCCACCCCAAGGTGGCTACAAAGGCGTACAAGGGGTCTTTGCCTTTGCGCAGTTCACACCAATCGGCCTGCATCTGCTGTCCTGGTTCCGTCTCGAACCGAACCAGAGCCTCGGGCTCTTTCGTGGCGTAGACCGTTGCCAGGTAAAGTTGCACAAGTCGCACAGAGCCATGGTATCCAAGACTCTTGATCTCCCGTGTGAGCACGGGTGCCGGCAGCCGGTGGGGTAGCGCTGCATCGGCGCGCTCTTTGAGGAATCCCTTGAACGGGTCGAGTTTCCCTGGCTGCTTTTCTCGTTGTTTGTAGCGAGGTTCCGCCGATGAGCGGAGCAACTTCCGGATTGTGTTACGTGAGTGTCCGGTGATGCGGGCGATCTCCCGGATGCTCTTCCCCTGCTTCTCGCTGAGAATTTTGATTTCCATAGAACCTTCCTTTCCAATCATGCCGACCCCTCCTGGTCGGCTAGGATAATGGAAGGTGGGTCAAAATTCAGTTTCCGAAGTGGGTCATTTTTACATTTCCGCTAACACGGAAGGGGACGCCCTTGAAATTGTGCGTTGGTATTCCTCTTGGGCATGGCAATCAAGGCCTGGGGGTCAGGTCTTGTATCTTAACTTTTTTCTACCGGATCTTTCGGCAGTACCCAGCCAGTCATGCAGTTATGCACCAAAATGCATAGAAGCAAGACCTGACCCCCGGGCCTATGGCAAGTATCCGCTCCGGAGTCGGCTGGTCAATGACGAGCTCCATCGGCACTCCCCCGTTCGGGTTCTTTGTGTCGTGTAAGCTCATTGGTGCTCTACCTCCTCTTCATCGTTCAGCCCTTCGGCGGGGTAAGGCTTCCGGAGGCCCACTCCGGCTTGTTTCCAGTTGCCGGATCGCTGGCGGCAACGTCCTACGCCTACTATGGCTTCTGCTGACTCCTGCCTCATCACGGCAGCTGTTACCAGATACCGCGCCATCGGAAAGCAATGGCAAGTGAGACAGGTCTCCCCGGATAAGAACGTGAACTGTCGCTACACAACCGCAGCATTTACCGCTTCTCCTGAATCCGTGGGACTTCGTCATGTTGTGCTGACTTGCCCGGATGACGGCCTTGTATGCTGTTTCTGTTCGTCGGCTCATAGCTTTGCGCTCGGGCTTCCTTCAGACCCCTCCTCGCGGAGACGCCCTTGCCGTCGGCTAGTACTTTATTTACCCTGTCTCCCGACAGTGACTGGATTCTAGTACAGGGGACTTGCACCCCATAAGTTCACGCCCATGCCGGGCGTACACTTTCGGCTAGACCAGACCGCCCCAGAACCTGGGCGGACTGGTCAGCCTCATGCTGTTGGCTGAATAAAAGGAAAGAACAAGAATGGGCATTTTGTCGTGGCCTTCCATCGGAATAGTAGCTTCCATATTCACTGGTGCAATTGCCTACATCTTCGGCTACCCAGTATGTCATTTTGTTTTGGGGCCATATGTGCTAAAAAAGGCTGGGAAAAGGGAAGTGCAAGAAAACTTCATTTACTTTGGAAGCCTGCTGGTCATGGAAAGCGATTTGCGGGAACTTGCAGCATGTGGAAACAGGGCCGCCAAATCAATTGTGAATAGTATAACAGTCTGCAAATGGTTGTTGATACTCAGCATCATCTCCCTTATTACATTTGCTGTAATAGGTGCAAAATTATCTGATCAGTAGCTCTAAGAGATAAATCGACATCCAACAGCGCCGTAGACTCTGACGCGTCAAACTGCGCCGCGCAGGTCACGGCGCGACACGTTATGTCACGAAAGAGGAAAAATGGAAGAAAGCAAACCGGATGGAAAAAGATTCCTGCATTTACTTGGCGCAGCTTTTCTGAGCCTCTTGCTGCCAGGGCTAGGTCATTTGTCCTGCGGCAAAGTAAGAAAAGCACTCCTCGTATATGTAATTTCACAGGTTACTATCATTGCAACATTCTTCGTATTTATCAGAACAGAACTCCCTTATAATCTTATAATATCAATAACGATATTTGTTTCAGTTTATCTTTATGCAATAATTGACTCAATCCTCCTTGCAAAAAATACAGAAAATACTTTAAAGCTCAAACCTATTTTAGGATATTCCCTTCTTGTAGCTGCCATAATATTTCATTCAACAATTATAAAACCACTTCTTGGAAACTTGATAAAGCATAATTTTATGCAGGCCTTCAAAATACCCTCTGACACAATGCTTCCTACTTTATTGGTTGGCGACATGTTGTTGGTGGACAAGCATGCTTACCATAATAACCACCCAAAGAGAAACGATATTATAGTTTTTCAGTCTCCTGAAGACTCCTCAAAAACTCTGATAAGAAGAATAATCGGTATAGGAGGAGAAATAATCGAAATAAGAAATGCAAAGGTATACATTAACGGCTCCTTATATGCTGAACCTTATGAGGTTAATACAGATAAAACATTTCAGAGCAACCAACGTAATACCCTTAGGCAATTTGCCATTCCAGAAAATAGTTATTTTGTCATTGGCGATAATAGAGACATGAAGCATGATAATCGATTTTGGGGAATCGTAGACCGTAAAGACGTAAATGGCAAAGCTGTTAAGTTCTACTGGTCTTGGGATAAGGACAGAAGCAAAGTCAGATGGGATAGAATTGGCCGGGATATCAAATAAGACATAACCAGGAGGCGGCACACAGGCTTCGCTACGCTTCGCTGGTGCGCCCCCACGCCGTTGTACCTGGAGACAATGAAATGAGGATACGATCAGGAGCACTCGGTATCGTTCTCGCGATGCTCGTTGCCTGTAGAGTGACGCCGTCGGTCTCCGTTGCTGGTGCGATCGAGGCAAGGCTTCGAGAAGGTGTGAGTACAATCAGACTATTAGAAATAACTGACTTTAAATTGGAAAAAGCCTTTCTTTTCAGTCCCTATACCCCAGACAGTGATATTCAACAGACGCTAGGGGTTGAGTGGCCAGAGGCCAAGAAGTTCGGATTAGGCTCGTCAGACACATTTTGGCTTTTAGTATTCACAGAAGGGAACCATGTTGTAAGGGCCGAAGAAATCAACATTACAGATGCAGTGTTCACCGAAAATTCTTTAGGCCGTGCGTTCTCCCCTACTCAGGCAGTGTTTTCAGTTGTAGGCCGGAGGGGCACGGAAGAGGGGTAGCCCCCCCGGGCCTACAAGGCGAAGGGATGGTGGAGGTGGTCAAGCCCCCCCTCACGCCGGACTCGGATGAACAGTACCTGGAGAGAGGTGATGGCAACACTGGCGAAGTAAGCAAGGCTGTGCCTGGCTGAATAGGTGTGGGAGGGGGTAAGGTGGGACAGAAAGGCGCGCGGCCTGTACGGCACAAACAAAAAGGGTTACGGAAAATTCCGTAACCCTTTGAATTGTTGGCTCCCCAACCCGGACTCGAACCAGGGACATGGTGATTAACAGTCACCCGCTCTACCGACTGAGCTATTGGGGAAAATATGCTCCACGAGTTGTTAACCTCGCGTCTCTTCGCCCTGTTGCGCGAAGAGATTGCATGTATAACATAGGGGTTTTTGGGTGTCAATAATATTTCTGCGGCGACAGACGCGATGCCGCATTTTTTTAGCACAACTGAAATGTCCCTCCCAGGTCGTCGATACCCGATGCTCCCGATCACAACCGGCGCGATTCCTTTGCCCTGCGGCGGTTGTCACAAAAACGATATGAAAATGACGCAGCCTATATTATCATTAGCGTCCGCGCCGACTGTTGGGCTCAGCGTTTCTCCGGAGTAGCCCGGTACAAAAAGGTCCTCTTATGTCTGACCAAAGCTGCCGCAAGACCCAGATGAAGGATGCCGCCGGCCCCTGGGCTTTGCTGCTGACCGTCTTCGTCACGGAACTCGCGGTCACGGAGCTCTTCTCGCCGCTCTTTGGCCTGCTGACCCCTTTGCAGGCAGCCCTCCTGGACGCGACCCTCCTGGTCGCGGTCTCCGTGTTCCCCCTCTGGTTTTTGATAGTGAAGCCGCTCCCCGAGGAAGCGGTGGAGCCGGGGGCGAGGCACCGCCTGGTTTTGCTGGTACAGGTGCTGGCCGGCATCTTCCTGGTCGAATACCTGGTCATGCTTTTCCTGCCGGCGCTGCTAAACCTGACCGGTCGCACGCTGACGTTGGCCGATGCCGCTTTGACCGCGGCCCTGAGCAGCGTGTTCATCTGGCGCTTCCTGATCCGCCCGCGGATAAGGGTGCGCAGCATCCAGCTGATGGACACGCCCTTGCGCCTTTACGTGCTGCTTCTTTGCACGGTCTTTCTGTCCGGGCTTTTGCAGGAGATCATACTCCCGCTGCTCCCTCCGGGCGATCTCGTGGCGCCTGCCAAGATCGCGGATGCCCTGCTCACTACCTTGTGCGGGGCGCCGCTCATCTGGCTATTGGTGGTGCGGCCCTTGAAGAGGGAGGCGAGAGCGGAAAAAACGCGGGTCGCCGCGGTGCACGCGCAGGTGATCGATGCCATCGTCACGCTCGACCCCCGGGGGGGGATCACCTCATTCAACCCCGCTGCCGAAAGGCTCTTCGATTACCCGGCCGCCCGGATCATAGGGGAATCGGCCGCCCTGCTCTTCCAGGGGGGACGCAACGGGCTGGACGAGCTGGTCGCCAGGCTTTCCACCTCTGCCGGCCGCCGGACTCCCGCACAGCCGGGCGAGATCGGATGCAGGCGACGCGACGGCTCGATCCTGATCATGAACGTCTCGATAAGCGAGGTCCGGCTGGATGGGCAGCACCCGGAACTCCTGCTGATCATGCGGGATATCACCAGGCGCAAAGAGATCGAACAGGCTCTCTCGGAAAGCGAGACGCGCTTCAGGGAGATCTTCCACCAGTCCGAGGACGCCATACTCTTCTTCAAGCCCGGGGGGAGCGCCGTGCTCGATGCCAACGCCAAAGCGGAGAGGATCTTCGGCTACAAGAAAGACCTTTTGCTGGAAAGAGGCGTGGAGCTGATCTGCGGGCCAAAGGAGTGTGCGGCGCTAACGCTCGCCATCGACGGCATAGCGCAGGGGCAGGGCTTGCAGCAGGATTTCCTCTGCCGCCGCGCCGACGGGGCCGAAATCGTGGTCTCCATGCGGGGCAAGATCATGCTGCTGCAGGGCGTCCCGGTCACCTACTGCACCTTCCGTGACGTCACCGAGAGGGTACGCGTGGAGGAGAGGACACGGGAAATCCAGGCCAGGCTGATCCAGGCCAACAAGATGACCTCCCTGGGGCTTCTCGTTTCGGGTGTGGCGCACGAGATCAACAACCCCAACAACTTCATCATGGCTAACACGGAGCTGCTTGCCAGGATCTCCCGGGACTCGCTGAAACTCCTCAAGGAATACAGCCTGGAGCACCGGGAGAACGGGGAGTTCTACATAGCGGGGATCCCTTTCCCGGAACTAGAGGGTCACTGGATGAGGCTTCTGGACGGGATACTGGACGGCTCGCGGCGGGTGAACGACATCGTCAACAACCTCAAAGGGTTTGCGCGCCAGGAGCGCGACCAGGTGCGGCGGGAAGTGGATGTGAACATGGTGGCGCGCTCGGCGGTCACCCTCATGCAGCACGAGCTGATCAGGTTCACCGACAACTTCCACCTGGAACTCTCCGACCGGCTCCCGCCGGTCATCGGGCACAGCCAGCAACTGGGGCAGGTGATCATCAACCTGCTCATGAACGCCTGCCAGGCGCTGCCTGGAAAACAGGGCGGGGTCTGGCTCGCCACCCGCTTTCATCCGGAGCGGGGAGAGGTGGTCATCACGGTAAGGGACGAGGGGTGCGGCATATCGCGCGAGGTGGGGCAAAAGATCATGGAGCAGTTCTTCACCACCAAGCTCGACAGAGGCGGGACCGGACTTGGGCTCTCCATCAGCGAATCGATCGTGAAGGAGCACGGCGGCAGGCTGGAATTCACCTCTGAACCCGGCTGCGGCACCACCTTCATGGCAAGGATACCGGCCCTGCTCCCCCTTCCCGGAGAGCCGGCAGGCGAGGCTTTCCCCGGCGCGCAGGCGGCAACGGGAGCGGGGCGCGCAACGGGCGTTTGACAAAAAGGAGCGGTTACAGATGAAACGGATATCAACATCTCCCGGGTCGGTGCTGATCGTCGACGACGAGGAGCACATCCTCACCACCTGCAAGCTGAACCTCCAGATCGCAGGGATCGGAGACGTCCTCACCCTGAGCGACAGCCGGAAGGTGCTCCCCCTTCTTGCCGGCGAGCCGGTGGCGGTGATCGTGCTCGACCTCAGCATGCCGCACATCTCCGGCATGGAACTTCTGGAGAGGATCTCGCGCGACCATACCCACATCTCGGTCATCGTGGTGACGGCCAACGACGAGATAGAAACGGTGGTCGAGTGCATGAAACTGGGCGCCTTCGACTACCTGGCGAAGCCGGCCAGCTCGGGGCGCCTGGTCTCGAGCGTCAAGAAGGCGCTCGAGATGTGCAGCCTCTCCGGGGAGATCTCCTCGCTGAAACACCGCCTGCTGACCGACTCACTGGAGCATCCGCAGGCCTTCGCCCCCATCGTCACCCGCAACCGCAAGATGAGGGCGCTGTTCCAGTACGCCGAGGTGGTGGCCGGCAGCCGGCAGCCCATCATCATCATCGGGGAGACCGGGGTAGGAAAGGAGCTGATAGCGCAGGCGATCCACGAACTCTCCGGCTGCAAGGGGGATTTCGTCCCCCTGAACGCGGCGGGACTGGACGACGCCATGTTCTCCGACGCCCTCTTCGGCCACAAAAAGGGAGCCTACACCGGCGCGGACCAGGCAAGGGAAGGGCTCATCGCGCGCGCGGCCGGAGGGACCCTCTTCCTGGACGAGATCGGGGACCTGAGCGAGATGTCGCAGCTAAAGCTGTTGCGCCTTTTGCAGGAGAGGGAATACTACCCGGTCGGCTCCGACGTGACCAGGAAGAGCGACGCCCATATCGTCCTTGCCACCAACCGCGACCTGCAGAAACGGATAGCGGAGGGGAAGTTCAGAAACGACCTCTACTACCGCCTTTGCGGCCACCAGATCCAGGTCCCGCCGCTTCGGGAGCGCAAGGAGGACCTCCCTCTTTTGCTGAATCACTTCATCGAGCTTATGTCGGAGAGGATCGGCGTCACCCCCCCGGCCTATCCGAAGGAGCTGATCGACCTTCTGGAGAGCTACCACTTCCCCGGCAACGTGCGCGAGCTGCAGGGGATGGTGAACGATGCCGTCGCCTGCACCAAGTCGCGCATGCTCTCCCAGGAGCCGTTTCGCCGCGCCATCGCATTGGACAAGAGCCAGCCGGTGCCGCAGCAGGATGCGCAGCAGGGATCGGGCTCGATGCAGCAGCAGCTCGAGGCGGTGTGGGGGCATTTCCCCACCCTGCAGGAGGCGGAAGAGCTCCTGATCGACACGGCGCTGGAGGCGGCAAAGGGGAACCAGGGAATCGCGGCTACCATGCTCGGCCTCAAACGCCAGACCCTCAACATGCGGCTCAAGGTGAGAAGGTCGGCCGCGGAGTAGCACCCAGGTACCGACTTCCGCATCGTCCCACCTTCCCCTGCAGGAGAGGGGGAGCCTCCCTTTCGGGATGCGGCTCCCCCTGTCGGGTATCTCGCCCCGTTATCCCCGTTGCCGCCGTTGCCGCCGTTGCCGCCGTTGCCGCCGTTGCCGCCGCTCCGATCCGCCTTGCAAAAAAACTGTCATGCAAAAAAAAGCGACAGGGGTGGTTTGCCCCGCGATTCCAGCCAGATAACCGCTTGCCACCCTTTCCCTCTGTATCATTAATTGCCCGCCCCGCGGCGCGGCACCTCCCCGTCCAACTCCCCATAACTCCCCGTAATAGCAGTGCAAATCCGTCTGCCGCGGGCATGGCACGATCCCTGTAATGCAATCTGGCAAGTTATGCTGTCTTCGCTGTCCCATTTCGGAGACAGCCCCTATCGGTTCAATACGTGATCGCGTGCGCCGGCGACGGTGCAGGACTGGTCAAGGTTCTAAAAAAGGAGGCAAGGGATGAAGAACTTCAAGGTGTTCATAACGTCACTGTTACCGCTTTTGATCGTCGCGGTGCTGCTGACAGGAAACGTCCAGGCCGGTCTTCTCGACGTCGGTCCCGTGGTGCAGGAGGTCAGCCCCAGCACGGCGCCCGACATCGGGCACGGCTTCCCGCTTTGGTACCGGGACACCAACCGCGTGCCGCTGCAGCTATGCCTCGACCGCAACGGCATGTGCCTCACCGCTGAGCCCTTCCCGGCCCAACCCCTGAGTTTCCCGAACAACCTGGGCGATGAACTCTTCTGGTGGGTCGGGGACGCCAGCTTCCAGATCCCGGTGCAGGGGGCATTGGACCGGGTCGGAAACGCCATTCTCGTGCAGGCGATCGAGGCGGCCTATTCCACAGGTGATGTGGTTTCAGGCGCCCAGATCAGTTTCGCCAGGATCAGGATCAGGGTCGATACCCCTTACGCGGGCGAATACACCGTCACCACCCCCTTCAAGGAATTCGTCTTCAACGTGGCGGCGGCAGACGACGGGATCAACCACACGGAAGATATCGGCATCGCGGAGGGGGGGATCTTCACCGGTGCCCTGAACGGCAACGTGGGCCCCTTCCTGTACTGCACCAACGCCCCCATCGTGCGGGCGGAGGGAAGTTACGTCGGAGACCCCAACGTCCCCTGCCAGGTGCTGGGGAGCACCTTCCCGAGCGCCCAGAACCCCTCCAACTACTTCCGGGTGCGCGGCCCCAACGGGCTCGACATACAGACCGACCAGTTCAGCGTCATGGGCAAGCTCTACACCGAGCCGCTCCCCACCCCGCTCACAGTGGACCGGGTCACCTACACCCGTGAATCGATCGGGGCGCAGGTGAGCGGCTTCGCCACCACCCAGGCGCTCTCCAACCAGACGGTGCCCTCGGCCCCCTTCCCGGGGAACTTCGCCCTCACCGGTGCACCCTCTGCACTGCAGATCGCGGGGACCGGCATCCCCACCGTCGCTATGAACACCAACTCGCCGGCGGACGGCAAATACTTCGGGAGCTCCGGGATCTTCGCCGACCCGGGCACCCTCCCGGGGACGGTCACCGTGACCAACACGGCCGACATCCCCCAGACCGTCAAGACGGTCCCGCTGGTTGACGATGTGGTGGTGCAGGCGGCGCTCTACAACCCGGTGAACAGCACGCTCACCGTCTCGGCCTTTTCCTACGACAGGATCGGCGCGCCGGCGCTCTCGCTCCACCTCCCCGGGATCTCCGCACCTGTCGCGACCCTGGCAAACGGCCAGGCCTCGGTCATCTTCCCGATCACCGACAACTCGGTCAACCCGGCCAAGACCTACAACATACCCCCCGACAGCGTCAGGGTCGTCTCGACGATCGGGGGGGGAGGGGTGCAGAACGTGACCAGCCTGCCGCCGGGTGCCAACAATACGGCGCCGGTTGCCGTGCCCGATGCGGCCGATGTCGCGGCGGGCGGGAGCGTCACCGTCGACGTCGCGGCCAACGACGGCGATCCGGATCTCGGGGACCTCGTGGTCGGCGCCTCGGTGCAGCTGTCGGGTCTGCCGGCAAACGGCAGCGCGACGGTCAACCCTGACGGGACCATCGTCTATACCCCGGGCAACGCCTTCCTCGGCACCGACAGCTTCAGCTACACCATCCGCGACGGTTTCGGCCTGCTGTCCAACGTAGCCGTGGTGAGCATCAACGTGCTGGACGGCGGGGCCAACACCGCTCCTGCCGCCGCCGACGACGCGATAGCGACCGGCGAGGACACCCCCGTAACCCTGAACCTCACCGCTAACGACAGCGACGCGGAAGGGAACCTCCTTGCCGGCGGCATCACCTTCGTCACGAGCCCCGTCAACGGGACGCTGCGTCTTGGCGCCGGCGGCAACGTGACCTACACCCCCGCCGCCAACTTCAACGGGGTCAACAGCTTCACCTACACGGTGCGCGACAGCCTCGGCCTGGTCTCCGCCGCGGCGACGGTGACCATCACGGTCAACGCGGTGAACGACGCGCCCCTGGCCGCGGCCGACTCGGCGACCACCAGCGAGGATGCGCCGGTCACCTTCAGCGTAACGGCCAACGACCTCGACGTGGACGGCGCCGTTTTGGCGAACAGCGTCCAGATCGTCTCCCAGCCCGCCAACGGGCAGGTGAGCACCAGCCCCGACGGCACCGTGACCTACACCCCCACCCTGGACTTCTTCGGGGTGGACAGCTTCACCTACACGGTGAGCGACGGCACCGCCGTCTCCGCCCCCGCCACGGCGACCGTGACGGTCAACTCGGTGAACGACGCACCGACCGCGGTGAACGACGTGGCCACCATACCGGCCGCGGTCCCCATCACCATCAACGTGGCGGGTAACGACCTCGACCTCGACGGCACCATCAACGCGGCGACCGTGGCGATCACCTCCCAGCCGCAAAACGGCAGCGTCACCGTCAGCCCGGCCGGAACGGTCAGCTACACCTCCAACGCCGGGTTCAACGGGGTCGACAGCTTCAGCTACACGGTAAGGGACAACAACGGCGCCGTTTCGGCACCGGCCACCGTCTCGGTAAGCGTGACGGCGGCGGCCAGCGAGACGGTCACCGTGCTGCGCGCACAGGTCAGGCTCTCCACCCGCGAGTGGCGCGTGGACGGTGCCGTCACCAACCCGGTCTCCACCAGCGTGAACGTCTACATCGGCCGCGACCTCACCGGGACCCTGCTGGGGACCGCGACGGTGAACCCGGACGGCACCTGGGTCCTGCGCCTCGCCGGCTCCGGCGCCAATCCGCTCCCGGATGCCAGCAACACCATCAGCGCGCAGGGGCTGCCGGGCGGCGGCTCCAGGCTCGCATTCCCGCTGGCGACAAGGTAGCTTCATGCAGCGAAAGGGAGGTTGCCTCATGTACCGTACATCCATCGCACTTTTCACGGCCCTTCTGGCCGTACCGACCATAGCGGCTGCCGCCGGGAGCGTGATGCTCCCGGCCAGCGGCCAGACCGCCTGCTATGACAGCGCAGGCAACCCAAGGGGCTGCGCCGGGACCGGGGAGGACGGCGAGAAAAGGGCCGGGCTCCCCTGGCCCGCCCCCCGCTTCGTCGCCGGGGAAGCCACCGTGACCGACAGCCTGACCGGCCTGGTCTGGACCAGGCACGCCAACGCCCCGGACATAAACGCCGCTCCCCCCTTCGTCTGCACCAACGCAGAAGGGGACATGTCCTGGCAGCAGGCGCTCGCCCACGTCGCCTGCCTGAACAGCAACAGCTTCGCCGGCTTCTCGGACTGGCGCCTGCCCAACCTGAACGAGCTGGAGAGCATGGTGAACGCCGGTGCCGCCGACCCCTCGGGCTACCTGAGCGCTAACGGCTTCGGACCGGGGGGGCTCGCGACACTGGTGCAGCCCAGCGCCTACTGGAGCTCCACCAGCGACGCCTCCTTCAACGACTCGGCCTGGGACGTCCACTTCCTCTCCGGCGACTACCCCTTCGGCAGCGTGAAGACCCCGCTCCTCGCGGGGCTTGACACCCGGGCGGTCTGGCCGGTGCGCGGCAGCTCCGGCGCCGTGGTCTCCCTGCCCCAGACCGGCCAGAGGCTCTGCTTCTCCGCCGCCGGGGCGGAGATCGACTGCGACGGCAGCGGCCAGGACGGGGAGCTGCGCGCCGGCGTCTCCATTCCCGAGCCCCGCTTCAAGGCGGGAACCCAGGCGCGCTTCACGCTGGACCGGCTCACCGGGCTCGTCTGGAGCACCGACAGCAGGACCCCCGGGGTCGGCTCGCCTCCTCCGGCCGGTTGCGCCGTCGGGGGGAGCCAGCTCGATTGGCAGCAGGCCCTGGACCACGTTGCCTGCCTGAACCGCAGCAACTACCTCGGCAAGAGCGACTGGCGCCTTCCCAACCGTAACGAGTTGAGGAGCCTCGCGGATTACTCGAACGGCGCCCCGGCCCTGGCGGGGGAGCATCCCTTCGCCGACCTGCTGAGCGGAGACGCCTTCTGGAGCTCCACCAGCGACGCCGCCAGCCCCGGCCGGGCCTGGACCGTCAACTTGATCGACGGGGGAGTCTCCTCTTCCGGCAAGGCGGGGGGGGCGCTCCTCCCGGTCTGGCCGGTCACCGGCCCGGACCTGGCCCTCCCCACCGTGGCCATCGCCGGGGGGGACCTCACCATCAACGTCTCCAGCCGCAGCATAGGGGGCACGGTGGAAGAGGGGGCCGAGGTGACGGTTGCCGTGAACGGCGGCACCCCCGCCGCCGCGCAGGTTGCCGGCTCCACCTGGAGCTACACGGTGAACGCCCTCTCGGCCGGGGCGAACAACGTGACGGCCACCGCGAGCGACTTCTCCGAGAACCGCAGCTCCGCGGCGATAGGGATCACCTTCATCGTCCCGGACGGGAAAGTGGCCGGCGCAGACGCGGTGACCATCGCGGACGCACTGATGGCCCTGCGCTTCGTGGTGGGGCTCGCCGTCCCGAGCGAGATGCAACTGCTGCGGGGCGACGTGGCGCCTCTGGGGGCCCCGGACGGCAGGATCACCCTCACCGACACGCTGCTCATCCTGCGCAAGTCTGTGGCGCTGGAGAGCTTCTAGATACGGCAGCAACGACAACAAGGCCGGCGGCACCTGCTGCCGCCGGCCTCCCCCTCCCAACGCGCGATTTTGAAGCGGCACCTCCCCGGTTGCCGGCTTCGTGATAGCTGCTGAAACCGCAGGCCGGTCGACCACCCGCAAACCCTGGCCCTGGCGCCTCATCACATGGTTAATTAACAGTTGACACCCGGGTATGGTCTGCTAATGAAGAAGAGCGTCGCTGCACATCGGGCCGGTTCGCACCGGCCTTGCCGGCCTGGAAGCCCGTTAATGAGGTGCTCATGAGTTTCAAGATGTTGCTGCGTACCGCAATCACCGCTGGGGGTTTCCTGCTGCTGCAGGGGGGCGCCTGGGCGATCCCTTTCCCGCTCAACAAGATACCTGTGCCGGAACCGGCCAACCTCTCGCAGTTCGTCAAGGACAAGGGCGCGGCGATCCGGCTGGGGAAGGCGC
>Ga0209317_1002041_pt1 | contig 15469 bp, 8 predicted proteins | sample RifGroB2_FD_183994 | JGI IMG/M metagenome (GOLD analysis project Ga0209317, IMG submission 183994) | Soil microbial communities from Rifle, Colorado, USA - Groundwater B2 (SPAdes) (version 2) | ecosystem: Environmental > Terrestrial > Soil > Unclassified | place: Rifle, Colorado | collected... | reverse complement strand
TGAAGTCGATCTTGCCGTCCTGAGGCTTCCTCCTCTCCGCGATGTCGAGCCCCGCCATGATCTTCACCCTGGAGGTGACGGCGTGCTTGTACTTGTACGGGATGCGCTGGTACACCGCGCACCTGCCGTCTATCCTCAGTCGCACCAGCACGTCCTCCCGTCCGGGGGCAGGCTCGATATGGATGTCTGAGGCGTTCTTCTCGTGCGCCTCCACGATGATCTTGTTGACCAGCTGGACGATGACGCTGTCCTGCTCGGAGACCTTCTGCACCTCCTGCTCGATGGAGGGATCCTCCGAGGTGTCCAGCTTGCTCAACAGGTCGGAGACGCTGGAGCCCGGCCCCCCCGCGATCCTTTCCGCCAGCCGGTAATAGTGGTCGATGAACTTCCCGATATCCTCGCGAAAGGCACCGACGAAGCTGATCCTCTTGCGATCCTGGAAGATGAACTTGATCAGGTCCTGCTTTGCCAGGTCGGTCGGGTCCTCCATCGCTACCTGAAGCACGCTGCTGTCGATCTTGACCGGCACCCAGCACTCCTTCTTGAGACGGTCCGGCCTGATCTTTTTCAGGATGTCGTCCAGGCGCGGCAGGTCCGGGTCGAAATCTATGAACTCGGTGCCGAAGTTGAGGCTCAGGCACTTGATCATCTCCTCCCGCGTGATCTTGAAATCGCGCATGAGCAGGTGGTCGAGCCCGATGCTTGCCAGCTCCGGGTGCGTAGAGGCCTTCCGGATGTCGGCCTCGTCGAGGAGGTTCTTGTCCAGAAGGTAGTTGTAGCGCGACTTGTTGCGGATCAGCTTTGCCGATGCGGAAAGGCGGAAGATGTTGTGGATCGCGATGGAAAGTGAGGTGGCGAGCTCGGTTGCGTAGCTTATGTCGGTCTCGTCGAAGGCGATGCTCCCCTTCTTGTTGATGAGCTGCATGACGCCGATCATCGAGGTGTTGAATTTCATCGGCACGCAGAGCACCTGTGCCGTGCGGAAGCCGGTCTTCCTGTCCCAGTTCACGTCGAAGGAGAGATCCGAGCTGATCATCTTCAGCTCATGGGAGTCGTAGGCGTCCTTGATGTTGAGGATGGAGCCGGAGAGGGCGCAGTACCCCGCCAGGCTTTTGCTGCCGATCGGGACGGAAATCTGCTGCGTCTCGCTCCCCGACTTGACCTTGGACATGAGCATCCCGCGCTTGTGGTCGATCACGTAGATGGTGAGCCGTTCGGCCTTGAACAGTTCGGCGATGCTGTCTTTGAGCTGTATCAGGATCGTGTTCAGGTTCCCGGAAGAATGGATCTCGTTGATCTTCTCCATGAACCGTTTGCGGTGTTCAAGTTGTTCTTTGAGCAGATCTGCGTCTGGCATAGCTGATTGGTTCCTTCAGGGTCTTTGTTGTAGGAGCGGCATTCCTGCCGCGATGATGCAGGTGCAATCGCGGCAGGAATGCCGCTCCTACGGGAATTGTGAATACGGGGGCAGTGTTAGCCGGCACTAATTGCCCGGGCTGGCAGCTTCTCTTAAAGTTTCATACAACAGATCCGAAAGGTTTATAGGAAAGCTAATCGGCAAAGCCGCCGATGTACTGAAGGAATTATTCGAAACAGTGACCACCTCCTGTTAGGCGCGGGGCATGAAAAAAATCAGCACAGCCACAATCCGTTTTCTCATCGGCTGCGCCGTGACCGCCTTCTTTTGCCTGCTGCTGGTCAAAAACCCGCTCCCCGTGGAGATGACAGAGGCGAAGCTCTACGACCTCCGCTTCCATCTGCGCGGCAAGGTCCCGGCTCCCGATGCGGTGGTCATCGCCGTCATCGACGAGAAGAGCCTCGCCAGGCTAGGGCGCTGGCCCTGGAGCCGCGAGGTCATGGCGGGGCTTGTGGACAAGCTGTCCCAGGCCGGGGCCGCCGTGGTCGCCTTCGACGTCATCTTCCCCGAGAGCGATAAAGACGACCAAAGGCTCTCCCGGGCCATCGCCGACGCCGGAAACGTCATCCTCCCGATCGCCTTCGACTTCGAGACCAAGGCCGAAGGGGTCCCGAACCGCGACCTGGAACAGTCGGCCCTGCCGGCCATACTGCAGCCCGAGCTTTACCGGGATTTCCCCCCCATCATCTCCGGCGGCGCCCCGATCGTGCCGGTGAAACCCATCAGGGAGAGCGCCGTGTCCCTGGCGCACATCAGCATGCTGCCGGATTACTTCGACGGCACCCTGCGCTGGGAGGCGCTGGTCGTGGGGTACGGCGGGATGCTCTACCCGTCGCTCGGGCTCAGGAGCGCGGCGTTTTACAAGGGAATAGGGGCGGAACGGCTCGAGGTTCGGGCCACCCGCTCCATCGGGGTGGGGAAGATCGTCATCCCCACCGACCGCTGGGGGCGCATGCCGATCAACTACTACGGCCCCGGCCGCACCCTGCGCCACATCTCCATCGCGGACATCGTGGACGGCAAGGCGAAAGCCGGCGAGCTCGAGAACCGCATCGTTTTCGTAGGCGCCTCCGCCGTCGGCATGCTGGACCTGCGCGTGACCCCCTTCACGGCGGTAATGCCCGGGGTCGAGAAGCAGGCGACCGTTGCGGCCTCCATCCTGGAAAACCGTTTCCTGGTCAAGGCGGACACCGCCCAGGACCTCATCTTCTTGCTGCTGACCGGCGGAGTCACCGCGCTGCTGTTGAGCCGGTTGCGGCTCGTTCTGGGGGCGGTCGCGGTATGGGGCGTGATTGCAGGCATAGCTGCCGTGGGGATGCTCCTTTTCACCCAGTGGGGGGTGTGGATCAACCTGGTCTGCCCCCTGGGGAACGCCATCTGCATGTTCACGTCGGTCACCGCCTGGAACTATACCGTCGAGGAGCGGCGTGCCCGGCGCATCCGGGCCATGTTTTCCAGCTACGTCGCCACGTCCATCGTGAACGAGCTGATCGAAAACCCGGCCCTTGCCAGGCTCGGGGGGGAGAAGCGCGAGATAAGCATCCTCTTTTCGGACGTCAGGGGCTTCACGAGCTTTTCCGAGCAGCATGCGCCGGAAGAGGTGGTCGCCCTCTTGAACGAGTACCTGGGGGAGATGACGGACGTGGTCCTCAAGTGGGGGGGGACCCTCGACAAGTTCATAGGCGACGCCATCATGGTGTTCTGGAACGCGCCGCTTCCCTGTGCCTACCACGCCGAGCGCTCGGTGCGCTGCGCGCTGGATATGCAGTCAAGGCTCGGCGAGCTGCACGAGAAGTGGGAGCGGGAAGCAAAGCCAAGACTTTCCAGCGGCATCGGCATCAACACGGGAGAGGTCATCGTCGGCAACATCGGCGCCGAGGGGAAGAAGATGGAGTACACCGTGATAGGCGACGAGGTGAACCTCGCCTCCAGGGTGGAATCCCTCACCAGGACCTTCGAGGCGGGGATACTGGTCACGGAGAAGACCGTGGAGAGGCTGAGGAAACAAGTCGCAGCCGGGGCCCTGCGGGGGATGGAGATCAGGGGCATGCGCCGGGTCATCGTGAAGGGAAAGCAGCAGCCGGTGACGCTGTACCAGGTCTTTCCGTCCGGCGCCGCGCCTGCGGTCATCACCGAGTGCACCGACCTGGAGCCGCTCAGGCTGACGGAAAAATAATCAGAGTCAAAACCATTGGCCACGGAGAAAATCTGAGAACTTCGGAGAAAGGCATGGGGCTTGAGGGTTTCAACCATGAACCGGTTTGCTTTACTCAGATTTCCTCAGAAGTCCTCCGTGGCCAATTGGTTTCAGTCAAAACCATTAGCCACGGAGAAAATCTGAGAACTTCGGAGAAAGGCAAGAGGCTTGAGGGTTTCAACCATGAATCGGTTTTGCTACCCTCGGATTTCCTCAGAAGTCCTCCGTGGCCAATTGGTTTCAGTCAAAACCATTGGCCACGGAGAAAATCTGAGAACTTCGGAGAAAGGCAAGAGGCTTGAGGGTTCAAACCATGAACCGGTTTGCTTTACTCAGATTTCCTCAGAAGTCCTCCGTGGCCAATGGTTTCAGGAATTTTAGGAGGATGATGTGAACAGAAACTTCGCCATAGCCGCACTGGCCATTTTTGCCTCTATCGCCTGCGGCACGCCGGCAAACGCCGGAGACCTGGAGGAGGGGATCGTCCAGTACCGGCTGGAGAACTTCGAGGAGGCGCTGGCGCTGCTGGAAAAGTCCCGCGCGCAACAGCGGCAATCGTCGGTGGCTGCCTTCTACCTCGGCATGGCCCGCAAACAGGGGGGGGACCTCTCCGGCGCCATCAAGGATCTCACCGATGCCGCCACCCTGAAGCCTCCGGTCCTCGACGCCTACCTGGAACTGGCCGACGCCCACCACGTGGCGGGAGACGACAAGAAGGCGCTCGAGTGGGCGAACCGTTCGGAAACTGCCGGGGTACGGCCGGGACAGAGCGCCTTTATAAAGGGGATCATCCTGGCCGGACAGGGTAAGGGTGAAGACGCGGTGAAGGCGTTCGAGAAGGCGAAAAAACTGGACGCCGCCCTCGCCCAACCCGCGGACCTCCGGATCGCCATGGTCATGGCCGGTTCCCGCAAGCTGACCCGCGCACGTGATGCGCTGAGGGCCGTGGTCGCTGCGGATCCCAATTCCGAGATCGCCTCCTACGCCAAGGAGTACGAGCAGTCCTTCACCAGGATCATCGAGGATTACCGTACCTGGCACGCGACGCTCGGCATCGGCTACCTGTACGACGACAACGCCATCTCCAACCCGTCCAATGCGGGAGCCAGGGCCCAGATCGGCGACCCTACCGGGCAGCGCGACTTCGCCACCCTGGGGACGCTGCGCCTGGACTACAGCCCCATGCTTTCCGGGGACCTGGTCTTCAACGCGCAATACCTTCTGCAGAGCACCACCTATGCAAACGCCAACACGGACGCGGCAAACCCGAGCACCATCATCAACTCGCTGACGCTGAACCCCGGCTACTCGCTGGGTGGCTCGGTGCTGTCGTTGCCGGTCAACTACAGCCACGTGCTGCTCAGGGAACAAAAGTACCAGCAGATGATCGGCGCCCGCCCCACCTGGTCCTGGCTGCTTGCCCCCCAGCACATCCTGCAGGGCGGTGTCAGCTACACCCGCCGCGATATGCTGCAGGACCCGTTGGCGCCTGAGGAGGACCGGGACGCGAACCTCTGGGGGGCGTCCCTGGGGCACGTCTTCAGCTACGGCAACCGGGGCGGGATGGCGGCGGTTCGCTACGAGTTCACCTTTGACGCGACAAAGGGGTCCAACTGGGAAAACAGGGGACACAGGGTCTCGCTAAACGGCGTCGTACCGCTGACGGACGACCTGAAGCTGAACCTCTCAGGCGAGGTCGCCTCGCTCGACTATCTAAAGCCCAACATGCTGATAGGCAACGGCGTCAAAAGGGACGACACCACCTGGTTCGGCACGGTCGGGCTCAGTTACAGCCTGAACAGGCACGCGACCCTGAACGCGCAGTACAGCCATACCACGGCCCAATCGAACATCCCGGTCTACGGTTACAACCGCAACACCTTCAGCACCGGGCTCGAGTTCAGTTTTTAGGAGGCAGACCATGATCGGAAAGAAAACCCGCCGTTTCAGGACAGCCCTGACATCGCTTTTGCTCCCGCTCTTGCTGCTCGCCTTTGCCGGGCCGGCGCTGGCGGAGGTGGTCGGAAGAGTGAGCCGTGTCGAAGGGGCGGTGGACATCATGCCGGGGGGGGAGCTTCCGGCAGTCGCTGCCAGGGAAGGCGCCCAGGTGCAACAGGGGGATTTCGTCCGCACCAAGAGCAATGCCAGGGCCGAGATCACCTTCAACGACGGCAGCGTGGTCAAGATCGCCCAGCGAAGCCGCATCGACGTAGGGGAATACTCCGCTTCCAACCGCAGACTCGCCCTGCCGCGCGGCAAGGTGCAGGCGACGGTCGTTCCCGCGGCCCAAGGCGCAGCACGAAGCTTCGAGATCCGCACCCCTAACGCCATCGCCGGGGTGCGCGGCACCTCGTTCTACGTCTACCACCAGGCAAACGTGACCGGGGTCGCCGTGCTGTCGGGGGTGGTGCAGACCTCCAGCCTTTCCGCCCCCTCCAAGCCCGTCACGCTTGTGGCCGGTACCGCCACCACGGTCAGCAAGCGGAGCGCCCCGACCCCGCCCCGCCCGGCCACCGGGAAGGAACTGGACAGCCATCAAAAGGATGTCGCCCCGACGGGCGCCAAGGGGGGGGAGCCGCAGGCGGGCGCAGCCGGAACAGGCGGCGAGAGTGCCGGTGCATCCTCCGCCCCGGCAGGGACTTCCGGTTCCGCCGCTTCGACCGGCACGGCAACAGGCGACTCCGGGACTTCGTCCGAAAGCGGAGCTGCGAGCTCCGGCACCGCCGGCAGCGCCACATCTGCCGCTTCCGGCTCGACAAGTACCAGCAGCACCAGCAGCGCCGGAACCCAGTTATCCGGAACCGGCAGTCCTGCCTCTGCAGGGGCTGGTTCCAGCTTCAGCGCGGAAACTCTAGCCGCCAGCTTGACTGCGCTGGCTGCTACCACCGTCCAGCCCGTCTCCACGCCCCAAAACCTGACACAGCAAGTGGTAGTCCCGGTGACGGATACGCGGGAGAAAACGCAAGAAGTGGTGACCTCGATCGTCGCCACGCCGCCGACGGACACCACGCCGCCGCCGACGGACACCACCACGCCGCCGATGGACACCACGCCGCCGCCGACGGACACCACCACGCCTCCCCCGGTTTTCAGCAGCCAACTGGCAGGCGGCCTCATGTCGCGTGGCGCGGCCATAGATCCGAATTCCAATCTCCTGACCATCGTCAGCGACCCGGTTTTCCCGCTCGTTATCTCGGGCGCCACCTCGCTTTGGAGCGGAAGCGCCACTGCCGGCTTGAGCGGCATTTACCCGACGCTCCCCCTGCAGCAGCCAAACCACTACTGGTTCGGCAAGTTTTTCTCCAACAGCAACGCCACCCACACCACCGCTGACGGCGGCGCCTACTTCGGCTATTTCGGCGGCATGTCGCTTGACGGCACCGGTGTCTTCGACACCAACCTGAGCGCTCTCTACCTCGACCCCACGGGCAAGGCCGGCATCATGCAAGGGGCCATGCCGGGCACGGTGACGGCCGGCACGGCAAGCGGTACCGGCACCCTTACCCTGACCGAGATGAACGCGGGCAGCGGACTCAACCCGGCGACGTTCGCGGCGGACTGGTGGAATTCGACGACCGGAAGCGCAGTGGTCGAGGTGACCGGGCCGGTGTTGATGGACTCGTTGACCGCCAACGACAGGAACGAGACGGAAGGGTTCTACGTGGATGCCGCGCTCAACATCACCGGGCAGATGCACGATCGCGGCGATGTGCTGCGGCTCGGCTACCTGGCCGCGGACCCGAGTTTCGGCATCTGGACCCGGGAATCGTTCGGCTCCTATGACGGGAGCGGCCCGCAGTTCGTGCTGATAAGCAACGCGGAGTGGGGGACGGTGAACCCGGACAATACCTTCACGCTCGACGATGACCTCAAGATCATCTCCCTTGGCAACTGGCAGGCGGGCGCCCTCACGGGGAAAGCAGACGGTGTCTGGGGCGACCTCGCTACCGGGAACATCAGGCTCCTTACCGGGACCCTGACCGGCAGTGCCAACCCGGCAACCTCCACCTTCGGTGCGACAACGACCGGCTCCTTCATCGACCTGACCCGCTTCATCGCCAATCCGACCCTCGCGGCAGGGCTCGGCTTTCCGACCGTCTCGCGTACTGACAGCTTCACCCTGTCGGGCAACAGCTCAACGGGGAGCGTCAGCCTCGGCACCGTGACGTTTTACGGGAGAAATGCCGGCGACCAGATCACGCTCTGGGTCGCACCGAACATAACCGGCAGCTACAGCGGAAGCCTGCAGCAGCAGACTTACTCCCTCCTAAACGGCGCCAGCCCGAGCACCAGCACCGTCATGGGGAGCATGCGGATCAACGGCGTCAGCAGCTCCAGCAACACCTGGATGGGGGCGATCAACGTCATCGGCGAGACCGGCAGCTCGTTTAGAAGCGACTTCGACGGCATAGCCGCCGGTACCCTGACCGGCACAACCTTCTCAGGATCTGCGGCGGGGCTTTCCCACCCGGTCACCTACTACAGCAGCCTAAGCGGCGGATTGAAGCGCTACCTAAACGGCATCGTCACCTCGTACGGCTCGGTCGACGGCATCATGGGGGGGATGTCCCTTTGGAACGGTACCGAGCCCCTCCCTTCCGAGTTCCAGGGTGTCGGCTTTCTGACCCCGAGCCAGACTCTGACCGACACGGACTATGTCATGAGCGCCCCGATCCGGTCACAGGATATCCCGAGCGGTACGGCCATGACCGCTGACGGCGGTGCCTACCAGGGGCATGTGGTTGCCGGCGTCAGCACAAATGGCGGCGGGCCAGACAGCCCGGGCATCGCGGGGATCGTGAACGCCCTCTCGATAGACCCGTCGGGCAACGCGGGTGTGCTGCGCGGGAAAGTCGAGGGTTTCCTCGACCCGTTCAACAACATCTGGAGGGTCGACGGCGACGTCATCCCGGTCGCCCTGGAGGCCGCCACCACCGTAACCGCGGCGACTCTCAACAGCACCGGCGTGGTGGACGCGCCCGTCTCGTTCGGGACCGGCGGGACCAACTTCAGCGGCACCCTCGGGCTGGGGGGGTGGGCGCCGGAGACCTACAGCCGCAGCCACATTGCCTCCTCCCCCAAGTGGGGGATCGGGCAGTTCGCGCTGTACGCGCCCTACAGCACGCCGCCTGCCGCCGGTGCCCCCTGGAACGTGGACTTCACCATAACCGACGGCTCCGTCGCCAACTTCAAGATGGTGGGGACCATGGCCGGGCAGCTGTGGGACCCGACCAGCGGCAAACTGGGTGCAAGCACCCGGGCCGCCTGGCACGACATGCTCGCGCCGCAGCCGACGGAGAACCCGATGACCGGCATCTTCATCGGGGAGACCGTCGGGACCTTCAACCCCCTGACATTGCAGGCGATGACCTCCGGCATGTGGCTTGAGACCGGCAAGTTCCTGGAGCTTGTGGCGAACAACCCGGCTGCGCTGCAAAAGCTGAACATACCTGCGGTCGAGGTAGGTAGGGCCAGCTTCACCGGGAGCGCCGCAAATTTCGACGTCACCGTCAACGACATGGTCTTCCTGGCCCCGGTGAGCGGCGCACGGCCACAGCTCTTTGCCAGCAACAACATCACCGGCAACTATTACGTGGCGATTCCGGTCGGTTCCGCAACCCTGAACCAGATGGTCGGCTCCGGCGTCAACACCTCGGGCATCTCGCCGGTCTTCACCATGAACCAGTGGGACGCAGGGAACAACAAGTGGTCCGCCACGCTGCAGTTCAACGACACCACCGGGGTCGTCGGCGGCCACGGCAACGTCCAGTTCATGGGGGTCGCAGCGGGTCGCTCCAGCGGCGGGGTGCCGGGGACCTTCACCGGCACCGGGGCCGGGGTGGTGAGGTAGGGAGACAAGGCATAACCGCGGAAGAGGGGAAGCGAGAGCGGGGCGAGGTTTTGAACCCGCGCTTTTTCCCGTACGCGTAAAAAAAGGCCGGGAGGCATCTCCCGGCCTTTTGCTCGATTGGTCTTGCGATTACGGGCAGGCTTTCCCTTTGCCCCTGTCCGCGTCGCTGCAATCCTGGTCAATGCAGTCTTTGAGAGCATCGCAGGCGCGGGTCCCCTCTTTATGCCGGCCGCCTCTTCACCTGATCGGGTACTCCTTTCAGTTTGTGGTATCCTGTGTGTGGCAGCAGGGAGACTTTTGATACTCTCTATGACTGGCCGACCATGTTACCAGAGGCAATGGAGGACGCTATGTACAAGATGCGCTACTGCTTGATAGTGCTGGGCATGTTGTTCTGCCTGGCAAGTACTGCAACAGCCGAAGTCAACGTAAGTGTCGGTATAGGGTTGCCGAATGTGAGGATCGGGATCAACGTTCCGCTGTTCCCCGACCTGGTCCCGGTGCCGGGCTATCCGGTCTACTATGCCCCCCGCGTCGACGCCAACTACTTCTTCTACGACGGGATGTACTGGGTCTTTTACGGCGACAACTGGTATGCCAGTTCCTGGTACAACGGCCCGTGGGCATTGGTGGACCCGTTCGTGGTGCCGGCGTATGTACTGCGCATCCCGGTGGTCTACTACCGTCAGCCGCCGGTGTACTTCAGGGGCTGGTACCGGGACGCCCCGCCCAGGTGGGGCGAGCGATGGGGGCGCTCCTGGGAGCAGCGCCGCAGCGGCTGGGACCGCTGGAACCGCAGTGCAGCGCCAAGGCCGGCACCGTTGCCTGTTTACCAGCGCAAGTACCACGGCGACCGCTATCCCAGGTTTGAGCAGCAAAGGAGGCTCCACGGGCAGAGTTACCGCTACGAACCGCGGACCAGGGTGGTGCGCGAACATCTGAGGCAGGCAGGTCAAAGGCCTGCGGCACCGCCCTCCCGGGAGAGGGTTGACGGGCCGGCATCCAGGGGGCCTCAGCGGCAGGAAAACCTGCAGAGGCAGGCGCCGGTGCAGGTTACCCCCCAAAGGCGCGAGCCGGGGTTCGACCAGGGGCGGCAGCGTCCGGTACAGCGTGAGCAGCGCGCGCCTGGGGGTATCGAGCAGCGCGGCCCCGAGCCCAGGGTGCTTGAGAGAGGCGGCGGGGGTGATGGCGGGCGTGGCCGGGACAGGGGGCCGAGGGAGGACAGAGGCGGCGGGGAGGGTAGAGGCGGCCAGGGGCGCGAAGAGGGGCGGGGCCGATAGTTCGCTTCACCCGGATGTTCGAAAGTACGGGCGCTTACCTTTAGGGGTAGGCGCCCGTTTTGTTGCTGCTGCAGCGGCGTCCGTCAATCCCCCCGCTGCAAGCGGCATGGGGGAGGCGGGCGGGGGATCACAGCTTGGGGATGCGAATGCGGCTTATCATGAGCGACCCGGAGAGTGCGAAGAGCAGCACAAGAGGATGCAGCGTGAACCCGGCCAGGGAGAGTTGGCCGAGCCAAAGCGAGTCGCGCAAGGCGCCCTGCGATGCCGCCGCCAGCATCAGGACTACCAGCACGAGCGAGGTGGGGATGGGGGTCCCTTCGAAATACTTCACCTTGCCCCCCTCCGAAAGCGCCTCGGCGGTGACGTTGAAACGCGCCAGGCGGGAGACGCCGCAGGCGACGAAATAGGTCAGGACGACCCGGTCGTAAAGCCCCTGCATGCCGCAGCCGTACGCGATAACCGCCGGGGCCACCCCGAAGGAGATGACGTCCGAAAGCGAGTCGAGCTCGCGCCCCAGGCCGGAGCTCTGCTGCCGCCAGCGGGCGATCCTTCCGTCGAGGACATCGAAGACGAAGGCGGCGAAGACCAGGATGCAGGCGAAATAGACATGGTCCGTGTCGCTGCTCTGCAGGTAGCTCAGCATCGAAAAAACAGCCCCGGTGCCGCACACCGCGTTTGCGAGGGTGAACCAGTCGGCGAGCTGGAACTCCCGGATCATGCTGAACCGCTTGGGCCTTTCTCTTTCCTCACTCATGATGACTCCAGTTGCTCCGCCCGGTTGAAAGCCCTTTCCCCGGCGGCGGGGGGCAAGGGCCGGTGCGGCAGCCGGGCTACGGCAGCGGCGGGGCCTTCAGGTATTCGCGTCCCCACTCCCCCATCAGGTCGAGGATGGGGAAGATGGTCTTCCCCTTCTCGGTGAGGGAGTACTCCACCTTTGGGGGGACCTGCGGATAGACCTCGCGGTGCACCAGTCCGTCAGCTTCCAGCTCCCGCAGTTGCTGGGTCAGCATCTTGCGCGTTATGTCCGAAAACTGCCGCTGCAGATCGGAAAAGCGCATGGTCTCCTGCGCCAGGTGCCAGAGGATGGACGCCTTCCACTTGCCGCCGACCAGCGCCAGCGTCACGTCTATGCCGCACTTGTACTCTTTGTCCCGAAAAAACATCGCTTCCCTTGCGCACTGCTCCATGGGCTCTCCCTGCCGGCTTCGCCGGTTCCCGAAAGGGTACCGTGTGTCGAAAAAGGTACTACGTACCGAATAAGTTCGTTATTGACGCTTCGGCGCCAATGGTCTTATATAGCGCAACTGAGCCGGAAAGAAAAGAGGGGAGGATAGATCTATGAAAATGGTGGCATTCAACGGCAGTCCCAACAAGGAAGGGAACACCTACCACGCCATAAGGCTGGTCGCCGCGGAGCTTGAAAAAGAGGGCGTCGGGACGGAGATCGTCCATGTCGGCAACAAGACCATCAGGGGGTGTGTCGCCTGCGGCCAGTGCGTCAAGAACCAGGACGAGCAGTGCGCGCTGAAGGACGACCAGGTGAACGAGTGGGTCCAGAAGATGAAGAACGCGGACGCCATAATCCTGGGATCCCCGGTCCATTACTCCGCCGTAGCGGGCACCATGAAGTCGTTCCTGGACCGCGCCTTCTTCGTCTCCGGCGTCAACGGCGGCTTGCTGCGCCACAAGGTAGGCGCCTCGGTGGTGGCGGTGCGTCGCTCCGGCGGCCTGCCGACCTTCGACCAGTTGAACAACTTCCTCAACTACTCCGAGATGCTGATAGCCACCTCCAATTACTGGAACGTCATCCACGGCAGGACGCCGGGTGAGGCGCTCAAGGACGAGGAGGGGGTGCAGATCATGCGCGTGCTGGGCAAGAACGTGGCCTGGCTGATGAAACTGGTGCAAAACGGCAAGGGAGTCGTGCCGGAGCCGGAGAGAGAAGCGAAGGTCATGATGAACTTCATCCGCTAAGAGCTCAGACGCGTTACGCAGGGCAGCCGCGGAGGATGCCGGCGTAATATCCGGATATTTTTGCCATTCCTGAAGGAGTTGTCGATATGCTGCAATTCAAGGTGGACCACGGGAAATGTACCAAGTGCGGCCTGTGCGTGGCCGACTGCCCCTCGCGCGTGATGGAGACGGCCGAAGGGTACCCGGTAATCGCGGCTGAAAAGGAAGCCGGCTGCTACCGCTGCCAGCACTGTTTCGCCATCTGCCCGACCGGGGCGGTCTCCATACTCGGGCTCAAGCCGGAGGAGAGCCTGCAGCTTACGGGGAAGTGGCGCCCCGATCCTGACGCGATGGAGGTCCTGATCAAGGGGCGCCGTTCGGTCCGGCGCTACCAGGAGGAGAACCTCGAACCGGAACTGCTGCAAAGGCTCCTCGACGTCGCCTGGCATGCGCCGACCGGGGTCAACAACCGCCAGGTCCGCTTCACCGTGGTAGACGACCGGAAGAAGCTGGCGGCGTTCCATGCGGAGGTCATGGCCGGGCTGTCGCGCCTGGTGCGCGCCGACGCCCTGCCGGAGGCTCTCGCCTTCTATGCCGAGTTCGTGCGTCTTTGGGAAGAACAGGGGGTGGACGTGCTTTTCCGCGGCGCGCCGCACCTGCTGGTCGCCTCGGTGCCGCAGGATGCGGTGTGCCCGATGCAGGACTGCATGATCGCGCTTTCCTATTTCGAGCTCTTCGCCCAGGCCAACGGCGTCGGGACCGTGTGGGACGGGCTGGCGAAGATCGCCATCAACGACCTGCTGCCGGAGAGCAGGGCGCGCCTTGGCATCCCTGATGATCACCTGATCGGTTACGCCATGGCCTTCGGCAAGCCGGCCGTGCAGTACGCAAGGGCGGTCCAGCATGCCCCGGCGCTCATCCACCGGGTCTAGCGGCTGGCGGCTACTCGGCCATGGCGATCCCTCCTGGCGTACCTGCAGCCAGCGCGATCTCCTTGAGCCTCTTTAGATCGAGCTTCCCGGTCCCAAGGACCGGGAGGCTCTCCACCTCGATGCAGCAGTCGCGCGCCGGCTTCCAGAGGTTCGGGAGCGCGCTCTCTGCCAGGTGCCGCACCAGGGATGCGGCATCGGTCGCTCCCCTGGTGTAGACGACCACCAGCTTTTCCCCCTTCTTCTCGTCCGGCACGGCGGTAACGGCCAGCACCCCGGCCTGTCCCAGCCGCCCGTGCAACTCGTCCTCGATGACTCCATGCGGCACCATCTCGCCGCCGATCTTGCTGAAGCGCGACAGACGGTCGGTGATCCTGATGAAGCCGTCATCGTCCATGACGCCGATGTCGCCGGTGACGTACCAACCGTCCCTCAGCACCTCGGAGGTCTTGTCGCTGCTCCCCAGGTAGCCGAGCATCACATTCGGCCCTCTCACCAGTATCAGCCCCGGCTCCCCGGGCTTCAGGGTCTCGCCGCTTTCGGGGTGGACGACGCGGATGGCCACCCCCGGGACCGGGTGCCCGACGCTCCCCTCTTTCGCGCCGTGCTGCTTTACCCCGTCTATCTCCACGTCCGGGAGGTTCAGCGTGATCACCGGCGAGAGCTCGGTGGCCCCGTAACCCTCCATGGGACGGATGCCGAACCTCTCCTCGAAGCTGTCCGCAACCTTCCCCTTCAGCTTCTCCGCCCCGGTGACGACCAGCCGCAGGGAGGAGAAATCCTCCGGCCTCGCCCGGCGCAGGTAGGCGAGCAGGAAGGTCGGGGTGGCCAGGAGCAGGGTGGAGTTGTGCTCGCGCACCGCCTGCGCGATCTTCTCGCCGTCCATGGGGTTCGAGTGGTACGCGGCGGAGAAGCTGCTCACCAGCGGGAACCAGAGGGTCGCGGTGAACCCCAGGGAATGGAAGAAGGGGAGGGCGGAGCAGACGTTGTCGTTCAGGTCCACCCGGAACACCATGCGCAGCGCCTCGACGTTGGACATGATGTTGTGGTGGCTCAGCATGACCCCTTTGGGCTCGCCGGTGCTCCCGGAGGAGAAAATGACGGTGGCGCTGCGGTCGGCATGGAAGCCCTCCCGCCTGCAAAGGAGCGAGGCGGGAAAAAGACGGGCCCTGAGGAGCGCGGACAGCCTCTCGCGCAAGGAGATGGCGGGGAGGATGTCCTCAAGGCAGACCGTCCCCGGGATCCGCGGCCGGGTGGGGAGCTTCTCCAGGAAGGCGCGCGAGGTGACTACCGTCTTGATGCCGCACTGTTCGATGGCGGAGGCAAAGGACGCCTCGGCGGCGGTGTAGTTGAGGTTCACCGTGACCCGTCCCAGCATCGAGAGCGCCAGGTTGGCGAGGACTCCCCCCACCGATGGCGGGAGCAGGACCCCGACGTGCTCCTCCTTCCCGATCATCCCCTTCAGCCTCCCCGCCAGGGCAAGCGCGCCTGAGAGGGTGCGCCCGTAGCTGAGCTCCTTCCCGGATGTGTCCGCTACCGCCTTGCGCCCCCAGTTCTGCCTGGCTGTCCGTATGAAGTACTCGGAGAGGGGCAGGCGCTGCTCCTTGCGCGAATCGAAGTAGTCGCAGGAGAGCTCGGCCACCTTCTGGCGCACCTCGACGGCCCGGCTCGCAGCCGGCATCGGTGCCCCGAACAGGATGGTGACCGGGTAGGGGGAGAGCGCGGGGAGCCGGGACATGAGCCGGCCGTGCGCGTAGGAGAGGATGCTCCCCCAGGCGCCGCCGATGTAGATCGGGATGATGGGGTAGCCGCTGTCCCTGACGATCCGCTCGAAGCCGCCGC
>Ga0209317_1002040_pt1 | contig 15490 bp, 17 predicted proteins | sample RifGroB2_FD_183994 | JGI IMG/M metagenome (GOLD analysis project Ga0209317, IMG submission 183994) | Soil microbial communities from Rifle, Colorado, USA - Groundwater B2 (SPAdes) (version 2) | ecosystem: Environmental > Terrestrial > Soil > Unclassified | place: Rifle, Colorado | collected... | reverse complement strand
AGCAATTGCAAAAGGCGATCTCGAAACCGCCCAGGCCGCCCTCGACCGGGCGAAAGCCGACCTGGCCGGGGCTCACGCGTCGGTCTCCCTGGCCGAAGCCACCCTCCAGCTGAACCGGACCGATCTGGCCAAGACCGAGATCAAATCGCCCATCAACGGCATCGTCCTGACCCGTTCGGTGGAACCGGGTCAGACGGTCGCGGCATCGCTGCAGGCACCGGTGCTGTTTACGCTCGCCGAGAATCTGGCCCAGATGGAACTGCATGTCGATGTCGATGAGGCGGATGTCGGTCAGGTGCAGAACGGCCAGGCGGCCACCTTCGCGGTCGACGCTTATCCGGATCGGAGTTATCCCGCGGAAATAACGCAGATCCGATTCGGCGCCAAAACCACCAACAACGTGGTCACCTACGAGACGCTCCTGACCGTCGACAATTCCGATCTCTCCCTGCGGCCGGGGATGACCGCCACCGCCGAGATCACAGTCACCAGGGTCGTGGACGCCCTGCTCGTTGCCAACGCGGCCCTGCGTTTCGATCCGAAACTGCAGGAGAAAACGCGCAGCGGGGGCACAATCCTGAGCAAGCTCATGCCTCGTCCGTCCCGGCGGCCGGAGAGACCGAAAGAAAGCGGGAAAAATCCGGGCAAATCGCAGCAGGTCTGGACCCTGGTCGACGGCCGGCCGGTTGCCGTACCGGTCACGGTGGGGCTCACCGACGGTGCGTCCACCCAGATCGTCGCAGGCGACGTCAAGCCGGGCCTGGAACTGGTGATCGACCGGGAGAGTCAGAAAAAATGATGGACCAGAGCCTCGCCACCATCATCGAACTGCAGTCCATAACCAAGGTGTACGGCACCGGCAGTGCGGCCATGCCGGCCTTGCGCGGCATCGACCTCACCATCCGGGCCGGCGAGTTCGTGGCGGTAATGGGGCCGAGCGGCTCGGGTAAATCGACCTGCATGAATATCCTCGGCTGTCTCGATACGCCCACTTCGGGCTCGTACCTGTTCGAAGGGCAGAATGTCGCCAGCCTGTCCCGCGATCAGCTGGCGCTGGTCCGCCGGCATTATCTCGGCTTCATCTTCCAGGGCTTCAACCTGCTGAACCGCACCTCCGCCCTGGAAAACGTCGAATTGCCGCTCATCTATCGCGGAATTCCGGTTGCCGAACGGCACCGGCGGGCCCGGGCGGCGCTGGCCTCGGTGGGCCTGGCCGACCGTGAGCGTCACACTCCCGGCGAACTGTCCGGCGGCCAGCAGCAGCGAGTGGCCATCGCCCGGGCCATCGTCACCGATCCCACAGTGCTGCTGGCCGACGAGCCCACCGGCAACCTCGATACCGCCCGCAGCCGGGAGGTCATGGAACTGCTCACCGCCTTCAACCGCGACCGCGGCCTGACCGTCATCATGGTCACCCATGAACCGGATATGGCCGCCTATGCGAAACGCCAGATCCATTTCCGCGACGGCTTGATCGACGATGCCGACGATACCGTGATACCCGGGAGGAGTGCCTGATGCTCTGGGAAACCGTCATCCTTGCCTTCCGGGAGATCCGCCGCAATGTCATGCGCTCCTCGCTCACCATCCTCGGCATCGTCATTGGCGTGGCCGCCGTCATCACCCTGGTGACTTTGGGACGCGGGGCCACCGCCCAGGTTGCCGCCGAGATCGCAAGCCTTGGCAGCAACATGCTGCAGATTCGGCCAGGTCAGGGCTTCCGCGGCCCGGGCGGGGCAAGCGGAGCCGCCAAACCCTTCAAGGAAAAGGATGTCACAGCCATTGCCCAGCAGATCGCAGGCATCGCCGCCGTAGCCCCCCTCACCATGCGCAATGGACAGGTCATCGCCGGCAACGTCAACTGGTCCACCAACATCACCGGCAGCACCACGGAATACCTCTTCGTCCGCAGCTGGTCGCTCGCCGCCGGACGATCTTTTACCGACAGCGAGCTCCGCGCCGGAAAGTCAGTGTGCATTCTGGGGGCCACGGTAAAAAAAGAACTTTTCGGCGATCAGGACCCGCTCGGCGCCAGGGTCCGCGTCAGCGGCATCACCTGCCGGGTCATCGGCCTCTTCGCGGCCAAGGGCCAGTCGAGCGGCGGCAACGACCAGGACGACTTTCTCCTCATGCCGCTGCAGACCCTGCAGCGACGCATTGTCGGCAACGACGATATCAGCGCTATCTTCGTCTCGGCCAGGGACGGCGTCTCCACCGCCAAGGTCAGGGAGGATATCGAGCAGCTGCTGCGCGAGCGCCGGCGCATCGGCGCCAATCAGGCCGACGACTTCTTTGTGCGGGATATGCAGGAGATCATGAGCACGCTCACCGGTACGACCAGAATTCTCACTGCGCTCCTCGGGGCGGTCGCCGCGGTCAGTCTTCTGGTCGGCGGCATCGGCATCATGAATATCATGCTGGTTTCGGTGACGGAAAGGACGCGCGAAATCGGCATTCGCCTTGCCATCGGCGCCCTGGAAAAGGATGTGCTGCTGCAGTTTCTGGTGGAATCGGTGGTGCTGTCATCCTTTGGCGGCCTGTTCGGCATCGCCTTCGGCCTCGGTGCCGCCGCCCTCGGCGCCCGCGCGATGGACATGCCCTTCATCTTCAGTCCCGGCATCGTCGCCGTGGCCTTCCTCTTCTCCGGCGGCGTCGGCGTGGTCTTCGGCTTCTTTCCCGCCAGAAAGGCCGCCCGGCTCGATCCGATCGACGCCCTGCGCCATGAATGACGGTCTTACCCGCCGGCTACCCCGAAAAACCTCCATCTTTTCCGGAAAGGGTCGAATCCCCTTGCATCATATGCAGAGTTCTGCTATCTGAGCAGGAAAGGTCGTTCATTCCATTCACTTCAACGGATTATCAAAGGGGAAAACATGCACAAAAGCGATTTGTTGGAAAAGGTGGCAAAAGAATGCGAAATCAGTAAGACCAAAGCCGACCAGGTGTTGTCCAGCATCATCGGGGCGATTACCGATGCCGTTTCTTCAGGCGACAAGGTGACTTTGATGGATCTGGGGACATTCTCCGTAGCCGAGCGAGCCGCCCGTGCGGGACGCAATCCCAAAACCGGCGAAGCCATCGCCATTCCCGCGAGAAAAGTCGCCAAGTTCAAGCCCGGCAAGAAATTGACCGATGCAATTAAGTAAGGCTGCTGTTTTTTCCTTCCATTTCAATAGCAGTAAGCAAAAGCCTGCCCCCCGAAGGATACCATCCGGCTGATCGGATGATGGTATCCTCGGGGGCTCTTCATTCATCGATCCGACCCTGTTCGATTCCGTCACATTCGTCATATCCACCGTTTGTTTCGCCTTCAAGGTTATCTTTTTGAGATCAGCCGCTCCAGGGCGGCAGCCGTACGGAGGATGATAACGGCAAAGAAGGTCACTCCGGCCGCCAGTACCCATTGATACAAGGCGACGGCAATACCGATGACACAGCAAATGAGGATGGCAGCTGCCGTGGTCAAACCTTCGATGGCGTCATCCTTGCCTGATCGAAAGATCGTGCCGGCACAGAGAAAACTTATCCCGGTAATGATAGCCTCGACTATGCGCAACGGATCGGCACGCAGGTTCTCGTCGTATGCCTCGTTGGCAAAACGTTCGATTAGGGGATCGCTCAGTCCGACCAGCATGGCTGAGGCACCGGCGACCAGCATGAGGGTGCGAAGACCGGCCGGTTTTTTCGCCAGTTCGCGTTCGAGCCCGATGAAACCGCCAAAAAACATGGCGACCAGCACATTAAGAAGGATGACACTTTGAGAATTCCATTGAGCGTAGAAGTTTTCCATGAGGAGGGAACGAAACGGCATTTCGGTGATAGGGGAAGGCTTGCCGTACCGGCATCCCTCCCCTTCCTTGCCTTATGCTCACGCAGGATGGGCGGCACGATCAGTGGTATCTGGTGAAGAATTGATCCGCTTCTTTTTCCGCCCTGTCTTTTTCATACCCATATTTTTCCTGCAGCTTGCCGACTATCTTGTCGTAGTTGCCATCGATTTCATCCAGTTCGTCATCGGTGAACTTGCCCCATTGGACTTTGACTTCACCTTTGAGCTGGTTCCATTTGCCTTTGATAATTTCCCTGTTCATATTCAAAACTCCTCTTGCTTGAATTAACGAACGATTGTCTGAATAAGCCTCCTTTCCACAAGAAAAGGTGCTTTCTTTCTGACAAGCAATATGCGTTCCAACTTACCTTGATCGATGGGCGCAAGTCCCGACGGCAGGGAAGACGACTGTGAGCTGATCATTGCTGCCAGCCGTGCTGGCCGCGAAGGGGGACAAACTGGCATTGCAGAAGCTGGTCTTCCCAGAACCCGTCCGGCCTCCGGACAATCTTCTTCAACGACTGCGACAGGCTGTTCCCGACCGGAATTACCAGCCGGCCTCCATCGGCAAGCTGCGCCAGGAGAGGCTGGGGAAGGTGCGGGGCGCCTGCAGTAACGATAATTGCATCATATAGCTGGTGCTCGGGCCAGCCGAGGGTACCGTCGTCAATCTTGGCAACGATGTTCCGATAGCCGAGCCTACCCAGCAGCTCGGTCGCCGATTCCATGAGTTCCGGCAACAATTCGACGGTATAGACACTGTTGCAGATCTCTGCCAGGACCGCCGTCTGGTACCCGCTGCCGGTCCCTATCTCCAGGACCTTGTCTGTCGGACCGAGTCTGAGCGATTCGGTCATCAGTGCTACGATATACGGTTGGGAAATAGTCTGCTGCATCTCAATGGGCAGGGGACGATCGGCGTACGCCTGAACCTGCCATTTGTCGGGAACAAAAAGATGCCTCGGAATCTTCTTCATCGCCGCAATGATCTTCTCATTACGTATTCCTCGGACGACAATCTGTTCTTTCACCATTTTTTCCCGTTCCAGGAAGTAGTCTATTGTCATTGTCATTTCTCCTTACTCCACTCTGCTTGCGGAAGGTTGTTGCTGGAAATCTTACAAAGTCTATGCCAGCAGATGGTGACACAAGGGTTTTCGAATGATGCTGAAACCTTAGATGTTTCAATCCGCTCACCAACGAAGTCAGGTCCGTCCCCTTCGGCAAAACCCATAAGTGAAGTTGGCCGCGCCGCAACAGCCCATTATCCGACACCACAAGATTGTTATCCTCAAAAACTGGACAGTTATAGCGTATCTTCGGGACAGACGGACGGCGAGGAATCCAGGCCCCACTGTCGGGCAGCCTGGCTGTCGGGGATTTGCCAAACAAGGGCATGCAGCTGGTCGAGGGAGTCGGGATCGCTCAGCAGCGTCACCTTGTCCTCGCGCCGCAGCCCGTCTGGCCCGCCAGCCAGCGCCTTCAGGACCAGCTGATGCCGGGACTCGGCGATGCCCTTCGCCACCTTCCGCCGTTGCCGCCTGAAGGCAAGATGGAGGGCATTGACATAAGGGTCGACCACCGCCAGGACAAAGCCGGCGTTGTCGGTTGGCAGCGATGCCCGGGCGGCCCCCGCCGACAACAGCTCCGGAGGAGGCGAAAGCTCCTCCGGGATCAGGAAAAGCCCCAATTTTGTCGCGAGATTGCCGAGGCTCTTCCGGCTGGTCCAGACCGAAAGAGGCACCGCCAGAATGAGAGGGCCGAGGACGGGCACCAGCCACCAGAAAAAGGGCCGATTGACGAGAAACAGGACGCCGCCCCAGATCAGCGCGAGAACCATGCCCCAGCCATGAAACCTGAGCGCCACATCCCATGCTGTGTCCTGGTCTTCGCGCGGTGGCGGCTTCCAGCTGATATTCTGGCCTAAAAGGGTTACAAAAACAAACTTGCTGTGGGACAGCATGCGCAGAGGGGCCAGGAGCGTCGACGCGATAATCTCGGCACCCAAGCTCAGGAGCAGCCGGACCGGCCCGCCGAAGTCCGCTGCTCGCTTCTGCTTGAAAATAATGAGAATTGCACTGAGTAATTTCGGCAGGAGCAGGATAACGAAGGTGGACGTCAAGAGGACCAGCGCCCACCCCAGGTTCCAGATCGGCCACTCCGGAAACAATCCCCCCTGCACCGGAAAATAATCGGGACCGATGACGGCCTGGGAAAGGGCCTTGATGCTGCTGATATTCAGGAACAGGAACCACAGCAGCGCCGAGACATAGGACATGGCGCCGTTGAGAAAGAGCACGCGATGGGTGGGAAATATCCTCTTGGCCAGCAGCAGGCGCATGTGCTGGAGATTACCCTGGCACCACCGCCGATCCCTGCCCAGTTCATCGATCAGGGTGGGCGGCGGTTCTTCCCAGCTGCCGGTCAGGTCGTAGGCCAGCCACACCTCGAAGCCCGCACCCCGCATCAGGGCGGCCTCGACGAAATCGTGGCTGAGGATGTCACCCCCCAGCGGCGGCTTGCCGGACAGCCGGGGCAGGCCGCAATGCGCCATGAAGGGGGCAATGCGGATGACGGCGTTGTGGCCCCAGTATTGAGCGTCGCCGATCTGCCAGTAATGCAGGCCGGCCGCAAACATCGGCCCGTAGGCATGGCTGGCAAACTGCTGAATCCGGGCGAGCAGAGACTTTTTGCCCACCGTCAGCGGTGTGGTCTGCAGAATTCCGATGTGGGGATTACGCTCCATCAGCCGGACCATTCGGGCGACAGTGCTGCCGGTCATCATGCTGTCCGCGTCGAAGACGACCATATAGCGGTAGTTCCGGCCCCAGCGCCTGCAGAAGTCGGCGATATTGCCACTTTTGCGCTTGATATTCGGCCGGCGGTGGCGATAGAAAATCCGCCCGAAACCGCTTACTTCAAGGCAGAGCCTGGCCCAGGCCAGCTCTTCTTGAATCCAGATGTCCGGGTCGGTCGTGTCGCTCAGAACATAATAATCGAATTTTTCATGGGTCTTTTCGGCAGCAAGCGACAGATAGATGGCTTTGACGCCGGCAAAGACGCGATCCGGCTGTTCGTTATAGACGGGGATGAGAATGGCGGAGCGGCCTTCGACCGGCAGCTGCTCTTCGTCTTGAAGGGACCGGGTTATAGCGAAACGGTCGTACCGGCGCCAGAGAATGATAAAACCGATGGCTGCGGTCCAGAAACCGATGGAAATCCAGGAGAACAGCAGGGCAAAGAAGACCACCAGCGTCACTTCCAGGCCGGTTCGTCCCTGGTAGGGGAGGATATCCGCCATGAAACCGCTGGCGAAGAAGGTGGTAACGGCAATGAGAATAAACAGCAAAAGTCTTCGCCGCCCGGCCGCCGCCTCCCACTCCTTTTGTGGATAGAAATCTGCCATGATCGCTCGTTTCCATATCTCGAAGACTTGGTGCCACGATGAGGGTCAGATCTTCCTGATGATCATGGAGCCCCGCCTGATCGGCGGCAAAGCCGCCAACTGCAGCCCGGTGGTGGAAGCCGCCACGCTGCACGATGCAGGCGACTGGTCGTGCGGGTGCCAACGCCGGTAAAGAATCTCATATCGGGCATACGGCGCATTCTCCAGCGCCTTGTTGTTATGGCGAAAAATCATGTGCAGGGCCCGCATGGCAAGCGTGACTGGCGGGGAGCCTGCGGCGGGAGCCTCTTCCGCCGCCTGCCGGAGGGCCTCCCGGGCGATTTCAAGACTCTGTATCGCAGGTATCCCCAGCTTTTTCAGGTACAACAAAACCCTGTCCTGAGCCTCCTGCCAGAGATCGGGATCATCCATGGGTGCGTGGCTGGGCATAGATCTGTGCTTTGTTCAAGGCCATATCGCATAGCTCCATGTTTCCGTGAGCTTCACCTCCCCTTGCGTGAGATACGCCCGCACCTCGACAGGCTGCCTGTTGAGGATGGGTAGAGCCAAAGAGTCGGCGAGGGAGCTATCGCCATTTCGCCGCACCCGGAAAACCAGCCGCCAGCAGCCGGTCGGTTTGATTCTGAACAACTGATGGTCGACGATTTGGCCACCGTTACTGACGCTGATCGCCGCCTCGATCGGAGCCTCGCTGGGTAGTTCCGCCGGCAGTTGATCAAGTTTGCCGCCTCTGAAGTCAAGAATGATCTGACGGAAATTATCCGCTTTTGCCGAAGCGCTGCGCGTAGCGACGACCTGGCCCAACCCGTTCGAATCCCCGGCCGGAACACACCAGCTCAGCACGTAACTGAAGGTTATGGGCTCTTCCATGGCGGGCAATCGGTCGGCTACCCAGTAGGCCACAATATTGTCGTTTGATTCATTTTCGGTAGGAATCTGGACCAGTTCCACTTGACCAGGCCCCCAGTTGCCGACCGGCACCACCGTGGTGCTGGGCCGCAGATCGTAACGGGCTTCCTGGTCTTGATAGTGATCGAAATCTGTATCGCGCTGGAATACTCCAAAGCCTGCGAGATCGCTCAATTGGAAGGAATTAATGAACAGATGCTGGGGATTGACGATCGGACGCCAGATGACTTCCGCGGGACTTTTGACGAGCAGGCCGTCCGAATCATGGATCTCCGGGCGAAAATCGTCGACCGGACGCTTATTGGTGTACTCACCATAAAAAAACATACTGGTCAGGGGAGCGATGCCGATTTTCTTGATCTCCTCACGTCGAAAAAGCTTCCCTTCAATCAGCATGTCGGTTTTTTCCCCCGGGCGTATGGAAAACCGGTACGCCCCGGTGATCCTTTTGCTGTCAAGGAGTGCATAGATGAGAATCTCCCGAGCCTCCGCACCCGGTTCCTGGATCCAGAATTCTTTGAAATAGGGGAATTCTTCTCCGGACTCAAGACCGGTGTCGAGCGCCAGGCCTCGGGCCGAAAGTCCATACACCTGATTTCGCGCCACTGCCCGAAAGTAGCTTGCCCCGAGGAAGGCGGCGATTTCATCGAGATGATCGCTGTTATTGTTCAAGGAATGCAGCAGGCGAAAACCGGCGAAACCGAAATCGACGGGGATTTTCTCGGTGATGAGGTTTGCCCCGTAGTCGAAGAAATCAGGCGAGAACGGAACAGTCGTAACCCCCTCCCGGCCGAAAATGTTGATGCCTACCGTGCGATTATAAATAAACCCCGGATGAAAAAACTGCACCTCGAACGCCAGTCTTTCCTCGCGCCAGAGCGTCTTATCCTCCTTGAACCGGATATCGCGCCACTGATCGTAGTCCAGGCGAAGCAAAAAATCCGGCACGCTGCCCTCCGGATCGACGAAAGGCCGGGTCGCCATTTCTTTAGCTTTGGCGACCACTTCGACAAAGGTAAACGGATCCTCGGCACCGGCCGGGGAACACCATATCAGGCCGAGAAAGACCACGGTCGCAAATCGCTTGATCAGCGCCGGCATGGCGGCCTGCTGGCGTCTTCGATTATGCCTGCCACAGCAGGACCAAGCCGTGTCCATGGCTTCCCCCCCATCGAGTGTAAAACTCTAGTTTTTGTCAGGGTAACCAGTCGCCGGGTTTTTTGCAATTGTTTTTGCCAACCTCGCAGCTGAACGGACCGGACGGACTTGCTGCATCCCGCCCGACGCCATTTTCAGGCAATTTTTGTGGCTGGCTGGGTAGGATTACGATTTATATCGTGATGTTACATGATGCGCTTCAGGCTGCCATTACAGTTGGCGCTCACTCTTCATGCGCTTTGCGGTACAGCGCCCCCGGAATCCACCATTCTTCAAGCACCTGCAGGGCAAAGTCCCTGTTCGCAAAGTCTTCGCTGAAAGCTATGCCTTCCAGGAAGGCAACGATCACTGCTTCCTGCTCGGACGTGAGGGAGGCGAGTCGCGGCGGCTCCCGGTCCGGCGGACGCAGATTATGGAGCAGTCCTTCAACGACCATCTCCGGATCATCCTGGTGTCGATACGCATAGTCGATCAGGTGGGGCAGGTAATGCCGCCAGGAAGCGGGGTCGAGATAGGCGAGCCCCCAGAAGGTGTACGTCTCAAGATACGTATCAGTCAATTTGTCGAGAACAGGGTCGAATTGCGGGGCAAGCTCATAGCTGTCTTCTGCGTACCCGCCGCGCATGGTCATCCGGGGCGTTGCCAGGGCATCGGCCTGAAACGCCTCGCCGGCTCTGCGGCGGATCTCGGAACGGATCTTGTCTTTTTCCATACTCCACGCCCATTCGCGGAAATTGCCCGTCACTCGACATTCCTCACAACTGACGCCACCCGCAAGGGTTATGTGCCTGTTGATGAGAATACCTATATCGCCTGGGAAAACGGAAAACAAGCATTGACGACGATGCCATCTCGGCAGGAAGGCGGGCAGGTTGACGATGAGCTTTTCAAGCTCATCGTATCTTCCACCACCGGTGACGACGCGCCCGAAACCCGAAGCGATCATTCTGAAACACCGGTCCTTCTCAGCAATTATCTGCCAAACCAAATATATCAAAAGGAAAACAATGAATACACAAAATCAAGCGGTAAGAGACATCATGATCCCCCTTGCCGGCTTTCCCTGTCTGAAGGAAAGCGGCACGGTCCAGGAGGCCCTGCAAAAACTACGGTCGTTCTGCCCTCTCAACGGCCCCAGTCCATGTGGCTTCAGCGAACTGTTGGTGGTGGATGAAAAGGGCGAACTGGTTGGCCGAATCACCCAGCAGGGTATTCTGCGGGTGCTCTTTTCGTCACTGCTGGATTCCATCAATATCAAGCCCTTTGAGGGCAAGACCATGGATTACAGCGATCTGGCGATCCTGCTCGACGGGGTGTTGATGAAAGAGGGAGCCAACCACCTGAAGTCTTCCGTTGCCAGAGTCATCGAGAGAGGCCTTCGCGTCATGCCGGCTTCGACCGATCTCATCCATGCCATGTCCATCATGGTCCTGGGTAATGAAACAGTCATGCCGGTCGAGGAAAACCAGAAGCTAGTCGGTGTGGTCAAACTCGTCCAGGTCCTGAGTGCACTGGGCGACAAACTTATCTCTCCGGAAGCTCGTAGCCTTTCCTCGGAAGGGCAGCTAAACCTATTGTGAAAAAATCCGTTTTCTGATAGGAATATTCCCATACACCCGACAAGACCTCACCCGATTGCGGTTAATCGAAAACTCAGCCGAGAGGAATATTGTATGAAAAAAATCGTCGTTGCTCTGTTTCTGGGAATAATGTCTGCGGGACTCGCGGTGGCCGGTGTTCAGGATTTCACTGTCCTGAACAAAACAGGCGTAAAAATAGCCAGCCTGTATATCAGCCCCCCCTCCACGGGGAATTGGGGTAAGGATGTCCTTTCGGTGGACACCCTGCCGGTAGGCGACGAATGCGATATCCTGGTTTCCCGCAATGAGAATGCCGAGGCTTGGGACCTGATGATAGTTGCTCAGGATGGTACCTCGGTCAAGTGGCCAAGCCTGCGGCTCAATGACTTTTCCAGGATAACTTTAGCCGTAGAAAAAGGAAAACCGGTGGCCTATTACGAGTAACGATGTCTCGTGCGAACGATTTGTTAGAAATATTGGTACGATATGGGTCTCGTTGTTATATCACCATATCGTACGTAACCTCATAATCAGACCGTAAAGGTGGATGCATGGATAAATGGGTATGTTCGATCTGTGGATATATATATGACCCGGCTGAAGGCGATCCAGATAACGGTGTAGATCCCGGCACAGCCTGGGAGGATGTACCGGAAGATTGGCTTTGCCCGATCTGCGGGGCGCCCAAGAGCGACTTTGAAAAAGAATGATTTGACGGAGTACCAGCCTAGGAGCCTGTCGGATTATAGAAATTTTTTCTCAGATCGAGGCAAACTCGGAAAAATTACCGGAGGCATATACTTAATATTCCGAGGATAATTTTTTCGAGTTTAACGAAGAGATGGGGAAAAAGGGCATAATCCGACAGGCTCCTGGACCGAGGGCTACCGAACCCGAAAGGTCACGCGGTGCTCCCTGACTCCGTTATTGCCGTAGCCCAGCTTATTCCAGGTGGCCTGCATCGGCTGCTGTCTCCCGTCGCTGTCCGTGGCTCGGGAAATGATCGTATAGCTGCCCGGCTGTGAAACCGAGTACACGTATTGCCACTGCCTCCAGGCAAAGGGTTCGTCCGGGCCTATGAAAGTTGCAGGACGCCAGGTATTTCCGTCATCCGTTGAAATCTCCACCTTTTCTACGTGTTTCTCTCCCGCATACGCCGCACCCAGAATGGTGATGCTGCCCATCGGCAAGATTTCATCTACCTCGGGCTGGGTAATTATCGATTTGAGGCTGAGGGAGGTCACGACTGCCCCCGTCTTCGGATCTTGTCCCTCATTAAATATCCGATAGACCTCATCCATGAAAAACCCGGTAACAGGTTCTTTCATCACTGTTATTTTATTTAACCATTTGACGCAGTTGGCTCCAGTCCAGCCGAGAGCCAGCGCACGCAGGGGAAAACCGTGTTTCAGCGGGAGGGGCTCGCCATTCATTTCATAGGCAAGCAAGGTGGAAGACATAGCCTTTTCCAGGGGAATACTGCGAATGAACTTAATTTGGGCTTTGCCCAAGGGCTTATCAAAGCCCTCAAAGGCGACATGACGGGCATAGGGAGCAAGACCCGCCTGCGCCAGCAGATCCCTCAGCCAGACCCCGCCCCAGACGGCGTTCCCGACTCCGCCTGTTGTCCAGGGATTGCCCGAGGCCTTCCGGGCCAGCAGCGATCGACTGTTGCCCGAGCATTCCAGGGTGTTGGCAGCAATTGCCTTCGGCATACGCAGCAGCGTCTCGAAATCGATGGACAAAGGAACCTCGACTTCGCCATCGATAGCCAGAAGCCACTCAGCCAGCTCGATCTCCTTCTCCGGGATTTCCCCCTGGTTTCTATCAAAAAAGACCTTGTTTGCGGTAATCCAGGATTTCAAACACGGTTTGGGTGTCTCAGCATTCAGGGGCCGCTCGCTCATGACACGCATCGATTCGTTCATCTTCAACCCTCCGCCGATTTTTTTTTAAATAGCCAAGGTCACTTCTTTCGAAGCGCCAGTTACAGTTCAATAAGCCGGGCTTCGATCGCCCCATTCTGCACCTCAATCAACGCCACACTCACCGGCAGGGTAAACCGCCGCGGCCCCGCACTGCCCGGGTTAATCAGCAGAACCCCGCTACGATGCCGGATGGAGGGCCGATGCGAATGGCCGCTGATGACGGCGGCGAATCCCGCTGCAGCAGGATCAAGATCAAGCTCCTTGATATCGTGGATGACATAGAGGGAGATTCCTGCCCATTCGATCGACTCCCGCTCCGGCAGGGCCTGCGCCCATTGCTCTTTGTCGATATTGCCCCGAACAGCCACGATAGGTGCTATGGTCCGTAATTCTTCCATGATCTGGGGGTTACCAATATCCCCGGCGTGGATGATCAACTCGGAGCCCTGCAAGGCTTTCAGCGCCTCCGGGCGCATAAGGCCATGGGTATCTGCTATGATTCCGATCCGATGTCTCTCCATAATCCTGCCAATGCTTGACTGAAAAGGATCCCAGTCTCAATCTGCTCTTTATTATTATGATAGTTCAACTTTTGGCAAGGCCCTGATGCGACTTCAGCATTCCCCCCGAGCCACTATTGGCTGGTCACAACAAAGATCAGCCCGATGAGGTTTCCTGCCGAATCCCTGTAGGGACTATTCAGCTATTTCATCGGCTTCAACTCGACGCGGCGGTTGTTGCTCCTGCCCTGTTCCGTACCGTTGCTGTCGATTGGCCGTGATTCGCCATAGCCTTTGGCAGTCATGCGGGATGCGGCAACCCCTTTGCTTTGCAGATATTTCATCACGGTCTGGGCGCGGCGCCGGGATAAATCCAGGTTATAGGCATCGGAGGCCGTGCTATCGGTGTGACCCTGGATTTCCACCTTAATATCCGAGTGAGCCTTCAGGATCTTGACGATTTCGTTCAGCCTCGGATAAGAGCTCTGCATGAGCACAGCCTTGTCGAGTTCAAACTTGATGTCCTTGAATACCCAGGTGCCCGCTTTGCTCATCTCCGGCAGCGCCGCAGCCTCAACCTTCCTGAGCAGGACATCCGCGACGAAATCGGCCATTGCCGCCCCGGTGGTAATATCCATGGCGTTGACGGCCAGCCCGCAACCGGTAACCTGGCTGAGCGACGAGAGCAGCGCCCGGCCGTCGCCATCGTAACCGACCAGAACCGTGTAGATGCACAGCCGATCGCCGTACTGCGTCTTCAATTCCCTGGCTACCGTAAGCGGCGCATTATCTATGTCCTTGCCGTCGCTGACCAGCACCATGGCAATTTTTCCCTCCGAGTCCTTGAGGTCGCCTGCCACCGCTTTCAGCGATGCCGACATCGGACTGGGACCGCCCGCCGGAATGATCGAGGCCAGTGCGCCGTCGATTCCCGCGCGCGAATATTCGGCAAGGCCATAATTAAGAACGGTGCTTTTCTCGGAAAAAGCCGACGAGTGCCCGAAACTGCGCAATGCCGCCTGTAACGGCAGATCGGGGACGGTTTCGTTAAAGTTAGCCAGGAAATCCCGGCCGATGGTGAATTTTTCAACCCCATTGAAGCGTTCGACCATTGAAGAAGATGCATCCAGAACAAATACCAGATTGTGGGTCTTCTGCCGCCACGTGTTCATAGCCAGCGGCTGGACCTGAAATGAAACCGTCTGCGGCGTCTTTTGTGTCGTCGCACAACCGCCTGCCAACAGCAGGAAAACCAGGATAGCCGACAGCCAACTTGCTCTTTTTCCGTTCATAAACTCCTCTTTATTTATCGCGCAACAAGAATCCTTGCAGCCAGCTTGCTGGCGGCCGGGGAAAAGTTCGGCCTGTGCATGAGACCCTACAGCCCTTTTTGCAGAACAAAAGAGCCCGTTGCAGTTCAAAAGGAAAGGTATTTTTGGAAAAGTCTCAAAATTTCCATGATCGACCAAATGATGCAACGGCTACGTGAATTGCCGATCTGAAATGTCGATTTTTTTATCTCATGTCGAATTTCATCGTTGTCGAGCGTCTCTCTGATGACAACAAGTTAAGACAAGGGACCATGACCTTAAGTCCGAAGTAAAAGAAGTGTCATGTCCGAAAGAAACAAAAGGAGGATTGTCATGGAAAAATATATAGACGGATTCGTCATCCCCTTATCGAAAGGAAAGCTGGACGAATACAAGCGGATAGCGGAAAGAGCAGGCGCCATATGGAAAGAGCACGGAGCTTTGGAGTACTGGGAATGCCTGGGAGACGATCTCGATGTAGCTAACATGATTTCATTCAAGAAAGCCGCCGGTACCGGTGAAGGCGAGACAGTCGTGTTCTCCTGGATCGTTTTCGAGTCGCGTGAACATCGCGACAAGGTAAATGCCGCTGTTATGGCAGATCCACGAATCAAGGAGATAATGGAGCAGGCTTCCGAGCCTTTTGATTGCAAGCGGATGGTTTACGGGGGGTTCAGAAAACTCATTGAAATGTAGCTCGCAACTTTGTGGGAACAGGTCGGGAGACTTAGCATTGAGAAGAGATGTGATTTTTGAGACGGCAATGGTTGCCACCAGCAAGGCGGTGCACCGGACTTGGACTGTTTGTTATTGTCACGAGCAAATAATGCGGTATAATAATGTTAGGCTGAGGAGTAATATAGTTCGGAA